>OEOF01000126.1_pt1 | contig 13194 bp, 10 predicted proteins | sample 1539701 | NCBI WGS metagenome assembly OEOF01 (sample SAMEA3611561, study PRJEB23397) | activated sludge metagenome | biome: Urban; feature: Wastewater Treatment Plant; material: Activated Sludge | place: Slovenia | collected 2012-09-24 | reverse complement strand
TTCAAAACTTTGCGCGAATGTATCCACCATTGCACGTACCTGATCAGCATTGGCCTGCAGATTGTTTTTATTAACCACCTCACTAAGAACCAAACGCAGAGTTGTACTACGCTTCGCCTGCTCCTCAAACATTGATGGATCCAGTTTCAAGGAAGCCGGATCCACGCCACGCTGCTGCAGATTTTGGGCAGCAGCCTGCATCATGCGATTAATTTCTGCACTCACAAGCGCTTTAGGTAACTCTATATCGGCAATATCGACCAAACCTTGAAACACCTGCTCTTTGACACGCGCTTTAACACGCTTTTCCACTTCCTGATCCAGGCTGCTCTTGATTTCCGCGCGCATCTTGCCTACGTCTCCATCCTCCACACCCAAGTTTCTGGCGAACTCGGCGTCTACTTCAGGCAACACAGGCTCAGAGACACTGTTGAAAGTCACCTCGTAAGCGACCGTTTTACCGGCCACTTGTGGTGAGTTGTGATCTTCCGGATAGGTAATTTCAAACTTTTTGGTCTGATCAGCTTTACCGCCAATGATTGCATCGTCGAATGCTGGCAAGCGGCCAGGCTCGCCCAGTACCATATCAAGACCCTTATTCCCCGTGCCTTCTACCTGCTGACCCTCTAGGCTAGCTGTCAGGGTCACATTTACTCGATCACCCTTTTTGGCACCACGCTTCACAGGAGTATAGCTCACACGCTGCTTCACCAGCACATCCAGCGTTTTCTCAACGTCCGCATCCGCTACTTCCAATGTGGGCTTTTCCACTTTGATTTTACCCAAATCGCCCAGCTTGATTTCCGGAAACACCTCGAATGTCGCCGTGTATTCAAACTCGGAAGCAGTCTCGGCAAAAGGCTTGTGTTGAATATCTGGGAACCCTGCAACACGCAACTTGTGCTCTTGCACGGCCTCACCAAAACTAGTTTCCACCGCCTTCGAATATACTTCATCACGCACCTGATCACCGTAATGCTGATTAACCAGGCCGATAGGCGCTTTACCTGGACGAAAACCTGCAAACTTAGCGGTACGGGAAATTTGCGTCAAACGTTGGCGAATCTGGTTTTCCAGCGGCGCCAAAGGCAATGTCACGGTCATGCGACGCTCGAGGTTGCTGATAGTTTCAACTGATGCTGCCATACTGCTGTCCTATTTAAGTTAATAATTAAAAAGTCTGGTGCGAAAGGAGAGACTCGAACTCTCACGCCTCGCGGCGCTGGAACCTAAATCCAGTGCGTCTACCAATTCCGCCACTTTCGCAAAACCCACATAACTAGATGTAAATTAATCTGGTATTGTAACCGAAAATCTCATGACTATGAAAACATCTTGCTTGTGTAAAACACAATATGGACCTTATTCCAGCCAATACAGAAGTGCCCAATTGTGCGATTTGATTGACAGCACAAAGCAAGCCTAGCAAGATATTACCTATCCGTAACCAACTTAGACATTACAATGCAAAACACTCATCAACAGGCCGAAGACAGTATGTTGCGTAGCGAATTGGAGCTGCTCATGAAAGAGCGCGAGAAATTACTGATTATCGCTGGCGCAGCGGCTGGACTCATTGCAGAACTCAACACCGAGGATCTGCCTATCCGCACTGTAGAAGCTGCAGATTTGCTGGCCACCAATATCAACAAACTACCGGAAGAAACGCTGCAAGACGCGCTGAGTGCGGTTCACGCCAGCATTGACGAATAAATGACCGGGATAAACAGCCGATGGCCTGCCCGCTTGTGCTGCCAATAAAACGACACTCCATGCTGCTCATGGCCATGATGCTCGGCCTAAGTGGCTGCGCTTATTTGCCTTATGTCGCCAAGCCGATAGAGCCGCAGCAAGTCACACAAAAGATTCTTGAAAAAGACCCTTTGAGTGCCGAATTCAAAGCATTCTGCATTACACAAGGATACCCTCAGGACAAGCTACCCTTTTCCAGTTGGGGCATCATAGAGCTGACGCTCAGTGCACAATACCACCATGCCAGCCTGGATACCGCCAAAGCCCAACTGGGGACAGCCAAGGCGGCTATTGAGAGTGCCGGCATCAAAACCTACCCCACGCTGGGCGGACAGGTAGCGCGTAGCAATCGCGCCAATGGCGATATCCGGCCTTTTGCCTACGGTTTAAATGTTGAAATTCCGATTGAAACAACCAATAAGCGCGCACTCCGTATCGAAGAGGCGCAACACTTGGCTGAGGCAGCGCGATTAGACGTCGCGGAAATTGCATGGGGACTACGCAACCAACTTAAACACGATTGGTTGAATTATCACGAGCAACAAGCACAAAGCACCTTCTTGCGACAAATATCCCAGATCCATGACAAGCAGGTCGAACTTGTTTCGAAACGTGTCAGCCTAGGTCTGGCATCCAACACAGACCTTGCACTGACAAAGACACAAAGAGCCAAAATCCAATCACAACTCGCCCAGGTAACATATAAGAAAGATGCGCTGGTCGCCGCAATGGCGGCGGATGCCGGCCTGAGTAAAGAAAAATTTGAGCAAATTCCTGTGGCTGCTTTAAACATGGATGAAGCTGTACGCGAAGCCCATGACTACTTCAGCAATCCGGTCCGCGCCCCGGAAATTCAAAGCGAAGCATTACTCAACCGCATTGACATCCGTCGTAGTTTGGCCAAATATGCCGCAGCAGAAAGCAAAATCCGGCTGGAAGTCGCCAGACAGACACCCGACATCTCCCTTTCGCCTGGTTTTATATTTGAATTCGGCGACAAAGTATGGTCCTTGGGATTTACCAGCCTGCTGAACATGCTGCAGAAAAATTCTGCGCCTATCCATGAGGCCGAACAATTGCGCGCTGTCGAAGGGGCTCAGTTCGAGGCTTTGCAAGCACAGATTATTGCCGAGGTTGCATTGACCAAAGCTCAGATAGATGCATCAATACAACAATTGCAGCATGCGAATCTACAAAAAAGCCAGCAGCTAACTACCTTGCAAAAACTGCAACAGCAACTGGATGCTGGACTGATAGACAGGCTGGAGCTAACGCAGGCCCAGATACTGTATAACAGTTACACTGAGGAATTATTGAATGCCCAATTTTGGTTGCTGCGGAACGCAACACGCTTTGAAAATGTGATGCAACGCACTATAGACGTAAAAACTCCCATGGAAACGATAAGCCCATGAACAAAAAAACAACGATGATTATTGGCCTCCAAGCCATTCTGATTGTCACCCTCTTCTGGATGCTGGTATTTTACGGCAAGGATGAGTTTGATATTGCGTTGCAAACAGAGAAGGAAGAGGAAATTGAGAGTCTGAACCGTGTCACGGAAAAACAAGGCATCAGCATCGTGACTATCTCACCAGCGGTGCAAACCAACAGTGGCATCAAGACGACAAGGGTCCATGCGGCAACCTACAGCGGTGAAATCAAAAGCTTTGGTAATGTCGTAGCAATTGATAGCTTGATTGATGCCAAAACGCAATACACAAACCTGCGCACCGAAAGCACCGTCATACAAAGTACCAGCGAAAATAACATAAAACAGTATCAGCGACTCAAAGCATTGAATGCAGATGACAAGAATGTATCAGATAAGGCTGTTCAAGAAGCGCTTGCTTTGGTAAACGCTGACAATGCGAAAATCCAGGCCTATGATCAGCAGGTAAAAAATCTCCTTGCCAGCATGAAACTAAAATGGGGTGAGGCGCTTGCCAGCCTGATTAACGGTGACAATCTTCCGGTGCATTTGCAAAGTTTATTGAATCGACGCAACGTGCTTGTGCAAGTGAGTTTGCCCATTAACACCCCGAGCCCGGAACCGGGCTCCACAGTCCGAATATCCCCTATCAATGAAAATGTCCAGCCGATCACTGCTATTTACATCTCCCCTGCCAGCCAGGGCGACGCCAGCGGCTTGGGGAAAACCTATTATTTCAGCGCCCCAGCGGATTTGCTGCGCATTGGTATGCGCGTGAATGTAGAAGCTGCTTCCAAAGCCCCTTCCAGCAATGGCATTGTCGTACCAAACAATGCGGTTATATGGTATGCCGGGACACCATGGATATACTTAAAACAAGGAAGCGACCACTTTGTGCGCAAACCGATTTCCACTGATACGGAAGTTGATGCCGGTTGGTTCAATCAAAACATCAAAGCTGAAAGCGAAGTTGTGATTATGGGTGCGCAGTTGCTGCTTTCCGAAGAGTTTAAATACCAAATCAAGAATGAGAATGAAGACTAAGAACTTGTTTTTAGTCTTCATTCCGGCGAAGGCTATCCTTCAAATGAAGCGAAGTGGTCGGGCCACAATGAAAATCAAGCCAGCATGACAAATTTAACTTTTTCCCCTCGTGCGCACGTTCATTATCAAAACCATTGCCCTGAAAGGCGCATGGATACTAGCTTGCAGGCCGACGGTTTTGATAATGAAATTTTAACGCACAATTACAAGCGCCTCCCCGCCTGGGCACAACAGCCATGATGTCCGCACTCGTTAGATTTTCGATACGTTTCTATGGTGTCATTATTGGTTTGGCAATGCTTGTTGTCGTATATGGCATTTACAGCCTGACCCGTAGCAATCTGGATGTATTTCCAGAGTTTTCACCCACCCAGATCATCATCCAAACCGAGTCGCCAGGACTATCTTCCGATCTGGTCGAAACTTTGGTAACACAACCAATAGAAACCGCGATCGCTGGTAGCGTAGGCATAGATAGCATGCGCTCGCAATCTATCCCAGGATTATCAGTCGTCACCGTGATTTTTGACGAAGAAAGCGACATCTATCGCAACCGACAAATCGTGGCTGAACGATTAAGCACTCTCTCCAACCGACTACCAAGTGGTATCACTCCCAACATTACCCCCCTCACATCCAGCGCCAGTACCGTGCTTGGTTTTGGTGTCACCAGCAAAAAGCGCAACTTGATGGAGTTGCGCACAATCGTAGATTGGACCATTACACCGCACCTGTTAGCGATCCCCGGAGTGGCGGATGTCAATGTATTTGGCGGAGAAGTGCGGCAATTCCAGGTGCAAATTGACCCCGATAAACTGCTGCGCTTTCAATTGAATATCAATGACGTGGTAACGGCGGCACGAAACGCTACGGGTGTTACAGGAGCGGGCTATATCGAAAATGCCAACCAGCGCATCATCCTGAATATCCAGGGACAAGCAAATACCCCCGATGCGCTGGCAAAAGCTACGTTAGTTCACAAAAATAGCCATACTATCCGACTAGGCGACATTGGCCAGGTTGTGGAAGCTGCCGCACCGTCCATCAGCGCGGCTGCCATTAACCAGGAAGAAGGCATTTATTTATCTGTCCAGGGACAACTCGGCGCCAATACCCATGCGGTGACCCAAGCGATCGAGGCAGCACTGCAAGAGTTGAAACCTCAACTTGAGAGCGAACAAGTCACTCTGCATGAAGGGCTGTTCCGTCCTGCAAACTTTATCGAAACAGCGATCAAAGGCGTACAAAAAGACATCCTGATCGGCTCAATTCTGGTTATCACCATCCTGTTCCTGTTTTTGTTCAATGGACGTACCGCATTTATTTCAGCTACCGCCATACCGCTCTCACTGCTGACCGCCATTGTTGTGCTGGGTTACTTCGATATGGGCCTGAATATTATGGTATTGGGCGGTCTGGCAATTGCACTGGGGGAAGTAGTAGATGATGCCATCATTGACACCGAAAACATTTTTAGACGCTTGCGGGAAAATCGCCTGCTTCCAACCCCCTTGCCCGTTTCGCAAGTCGTGTTTAACGCTTCAATGGAGGTTAGAAGCTCAGTCGTTTATGCCACCATCATTGTCGCGCTTGTGTTCCTGCCATTACTTACTTTAAGCGGCGTGGCAGGCAAGCTGTTTGCACCGCTAGGTTTAGCCTACATCGCTGCAATTATGGCATCACTTGTGGTGGCGCTCACTCTGACACCCGCGTTGTGTTACCTGCTACTTGGCAAAACGAACCTTGTGGCGGAAGACCCGCCTGTCATCAAGTCCATCAAGCGTCGCTATGTACTGCTTTTACAATGGATTGAACAACATTATAAAACCGTCATCGCAACTAGCTTTGTGCTGATAGGCCTGGGGCTGGGGATTTTGCCACTATTTAAAAGCCAATTCATCCCTGCCCTGCACGAAGGGCACTTCATTATGCACATGACCGCTGTGCCGGGCACTTCAGAAAAAGAATCGCTGCGCCTTGGCAAACATGTCGCCAATGTCATCTCCAAAATCAAAGGAGTGAAATCCGTCACACAATGGGTTGGCCGTGCGCCCAACGGCGCTGACACTTTCGGCACCCATTACAGCGAATTCGAAATAGAAATCGGAACATTATCGGGAGAAGAACAAAATCGTATCCTCGAAGACATACGTGAAGAACTAGCCGGGGAAATTGAGGATAGGGACAAAGATGGCGTAGCAGAACTCGGGTTTGTGGGCGTCAATTTTGCTATCAATACTTTTTTGACCGAACGCATTGAAGAAACCATTTCTGGTTATGCCGCCAGTACTGTCATCAACATCTACGGCCATAACCTGGATGCAATGGACCGTGATGCCCAAAAAATTGCCTCGCTGGTATCTGGCATTCAAGGTGCTCAGGATGTGCTTTTGCAGTCCCCCCCGGGCACACCGGAAGTGACCATACGCCTGCGCCCAGACAAACTAGCTGTCTGGGGCTTGCAGCCCGTTGAGGTACTGAATACCATCCGCGCCGCTCATGAAGGTGTACCTGTCGCGCAAATCTATATGGGCAGCCATGTGGTTGGATTGAGCGTAGTATTGAATGAAGAAGCACGTGACGATATTGGTGACATTGGGAATATTCCGCTATTCAATGGCGAAGGACGCCTGCTGCACCTCAAAGACATTGCTTTTATCAATCAGGAAAACGGCCGTTCCAAGATATTGCATTCTGGCGCTAAGCGCATCCAGACCATCACTGCCAATGTAGAAGGTCGCGATGTAGAATCGTTCAACGATGAGCTTAAAAAGCGTATTCGGCAAGAAATCAAGCTGAATACCGGCAACTACCTTGAATTTACAGGGGAGGCCGAAGCCAGTGCCAAATCCCGCGAAGATTTGATTGTGCATTCTCTGCTGGCTGGCGTAGCGATCTTCCTGATGCTGTATATCGCATTTGGCCGTCTACGCAATCTGTTGCTGACCTTCGCAAACCTGCCGTTTGCCTTGATTGGTGGCGTATTGGCCGCACTTTTCTCCGGCGGCTGGATATCCCTGGGGTCGTTGGTCGGCTTCGTTACCTTGTTCGGCATCACCTTGCGCAATTCCATCATGCTGGTGTCACATTACCAGCACCTGGTAGACGAAGAAAACTGCGTGTGGAATCTGGACACCTGCATCCGCGGCGCATCCGAACGGCTGCCTTCTATCCTGATGACCGCACTGGTGACCGCACTAGGCTTGCTGCCATTAGCTGCCGGTAGCGGTCAGCCGGGGCGGGAAATCGAAGGTCCGATGGCCACGATTATTGTCGGTGGCTTAGTGACTTCCACCATCCTGAACCTGTTAATTCTGCCAACAATCATGCTGCATTTCGGCAAGTTCGAGAAACAGTCAGAAGTGTAGTTCGGCCTGAATCGGAGCGGAAATTTAGTCGTATTTGATGTACTTGAAGCGCTGATCGTCGTTTGGGGTGCCTTCCAAGGCACCGCCTTCTTTACTGGGCTGCCAGCAAATGACTTCTTCAATTTTTCTGGCCAACTCAAAATCCTTATCAGTAATGCCCTTAGCATCATGCGTCATGAGTTTTACGATGACAAAGGCATACGAAACCGTCAGATCAGGATGGTGCCAAGCAGCCTCCGCCAAATGCCCAACGGTATTCACCACCATCAATGTGGCTTTCCATCCACTAGTTTTATACTTGCGGCGAATCCAGCCGTTTTCAAAAATCCAGTGCGGTAATTCGGCATCCAGCCTGGCTTTGATTTGCTCGTCGGTGTAGGTGGCTGCCATTTTTAGGATTAATGCAATTTAAGGGATGAGCCGATTCTTTGCAATGTATGCGTGCTCAAGCCATCCTTGAAATGTTCAAAATCGGCTTTCTTCAGCATCCAGCGGCCAAAGGTTTTATTAATGACAAAATCGCTGAATGCCTGATCCACCATCCCTGTTTTGGTCATCATACGCAGACATAGCTCCGACTCGTCTGGCTTGTCTGATTTTACCAGCACGAGATGCTGTGCACCCAGTTTCTCTGCCAGCCACGCGGCAATACTATCAGAAGTCACATCCCAGCTTTGCGGAATCGTATCATCCGCCAGCACCATCTGGCTGGGCAGCCAGACGATACCGCGATGTTGCCAGGTACGCTCGTCTATTTCCATTTCAGTTCTGGCTGTAGCCAGCATAGGGTTCATGCTCGCCATCAAAAGACCATATTGATCCATCGCTAATACTGCAAGCCGATGTGCCGAAGCGTCGCTCATTTTTGACAGTTTTTGCGCAGCACGCACGGCATCTGCAAATAGACCGCCACCGGGCACTATCACGATATTGCCATCACTGAACCTTGCAAAAATATCTAGCCATTTCTCCAGCTCCGGCGACCCTAGCAGGCTTCCCCCAATCTTGACCACCCAAATTGCACGTTCCCAAGCCATATACCCCCCTATCAATTGAAATGTTACTTTGTAAAAGCTGCCAGGCATCTTTCCATACTAACGGCTTTATTGAGTGTTTCTTGATATTCGTTTTCCGCGTTTGAGTCTATCACAATGCCGCCGCCAGCGTAATATGTAAATTGTTGACTTTGCACCACGGCAGTACGTATGGCGATATTGGTATCCATCTTACCGTCAAAACCGATATAACCGATCGCACCGCAATAAATACCGCGCGTATTCGGCTCAAGCTCGTCGATAATTTGCATGGCGCGTAATTTGGGCGCACCAGTAATCGAACCACCCGGGAAACACGCCCGCAACAGGCTAACCGCGGTGGCATCCGGCTTCAATTTTCCGGTAACAATACTCACCAAATGGTGAACATTGGCAAAGCTTTGCAACTCAAACAATGTATCCGCCCTGATGCTACCTGTGCGGCAGACCTTACCAATATCATTCCTCAGTAAATCCACAATCATCAAGTTTTCCGCACGGTCTTTCGGGCTTTGTTGCAATTCTGCCGCATTAGCCGCATCGCGCATCGGATCGGCATCGCGCGGACGTGTGCCCTTGATAGGACGCGTTTCCACATGCTCATCATCGGTCTGCAGAAAACGTTCTGGCGAGTTAGATAGCACTTGAAATTGTGCGTCCGTGGCATCCGGCAACTGCATGAACGCCATGAATGGCGCGGGGCTGATTTCGCGCAGCTTGAGGTATGCCATCCAAGCGTCACCTTCCACTGGTACCTTAAAGCGCTGCGCCAGATTGACCTGATAGCAATCCCCGGCGCGGATATATTGGTGGATTTTATGAATCGCCGCGTGATATTCGGCACGCGTGAAGTTGGCCACAGGCTTGCCAAACACGTAAAATTTCTCGCTTACACCCGGGCTGGGAGCCGCATCCAGCCTGGCTTGCAGGGCATGCCAATTTTCACGTGTTTGCGACAGCAAACCGTGCGACACTAGCCTGCAGGTTTGGGCGCGGTGATCCACCACGATTGCCCAGTCGTACAAGCCCACCATCATGTCCGGAATTGTCCGTTCGCGGTCAGGCAGATGCGCCTCGGCACGCGCCAAATCGTAGCCCCAATAACCTAGCGCGCCGCCTGCAAAAATCGTGTCGTTTTTCGCGGTGGGGTATTTTGCCAGAAACGCTTTCAGCAATGCAAACGGACTTTCTCTGGAAACCTGCGTCTCGCCCAAATGCGTCACGGTGGTTTCGCCATCGCGACTCACCAGAGTCGCGAACGGCTCCGCCACGATGATGTCGTAACGGCCGTACTGGCTGCCCGGCTTTCCGGTTTGCGGGTTGATGGCTTGGCCGCTGTCGAGCAACATCGCCCAATTGTCATGCGCCAGCGGCGCAAACAAACAGGCACTGTCGTGATGATAAGGTAAATGGTGTTCAAGCATGTTGTTCTGCCAATTTTGCTACTGCGTAGGCCGGCAGGCAAGGTCCATAATCGGCATGGGCTGGAAGCCGCATGGATATTGGCTCGCAGGCATGCCCTATCTCCCGCGCCACGGCTTGCACCAGAAACGCCCCAGCGCCCGCCGCCAGTATCGGCGCGCCAGGTTGTAAATGCTTCAGCATGGCGGCCTTAATGCGTCGCACCTGCTCTTGCTTGCAAGCCGCCGCCAAATCACGCCAGACGTGCATAGGCTTATCTGCCAAATCATGCCCAACCATGCGCGCCAGCCGCTGTGCGCTTTCCGGCAAGGTTTTACCTTTGCCATCGGCCGTGTCCGCCATGTCATAGCGCGCATCCAGCTCGCCCAGCAAGCGGTAAACATCGGCTGTGGTAGCGAAATACTCCGCCGCCACGTTGACCTCGCCGCCCTCAAACGGCAACTTGCCCGCCAAAGCCATCACCGGTGTGCGCACCACACCGGTATAAAGCAAAGTATCCTCGCGCATACGCTCGGCATCGCTGATGCCTTGCAACGCAACCTTGCCACTGACGACGGGAATAAAATCGGTCGTGGTACTACCGATGTCTACCAGCAGCGCATCCGGCACATACCGTGCCAGCCATGTGGCGCTGGCATGCCAATTGGTGGAGGCCACAAGGTGCGCTAGCGCCTGAACCTGTCCGGCTTGTACCCAACCCTCACCCGCTGCGTAAAAACGCGCATCCGCGCCCAGAATGCCGCTAGCGACCTGTGCGATTTGCTGCACGCCTTGCGCGCGGTTGTCGAACAAATCCACCAGTTCGCCGGTCATCGTGGCAAAATGCCGCGCGGATTGCAGATTGAAATCGCGCACAGCCTGATGCATTGCGGCTTGCAACACATCCAGCCCGCGCCACAGGGCGCATGGCCGCTGCTCGATGGCAAGCAAATCACCATGTGCGTTCAGTGCGGCGAACTTGAGGTGCGCGCCGCCGATGTCCCATCCGACAATTACCGCTTCAGACATGAATCTCCACAGGCTTTCTGGTCAATTCTTCCGGCACAAAATCCGGATTTTCCAATATGTGTAAAATCAACTCCGCGGGATTGCACCCAATAGACGCGCGTAGCCCAGCATAACTGGTGGTCAGGCGTGGATTGATTTCCAGCACCAGCAATTCGCCATCCTGCACGATCACATCAATGCCCACGTAGCCGCGCAAATCTGGCATGGTTTTGGCGATTTGTTGTACCAATTTTTCTGCCGCTTGCCACAATTCCGGCAGCGCATTCACGCTGACGCCTTTAAAAATCAATGCATTTTCTTGCCGCTCGACGCGCTGGCGGTTCACACTCAGCAACACTGTCTTGCCCGCCATGATGCACGACAAACTCGCCGCAATGCCTGCCAGATAAGGCTGAATCACATAATTTCGTTCCAGTTTCCCATTCAACCAGCGCTCCAAATCGGCTACATTTTCAAACAACCATGTGTCTTCGCAACCTGCACCATCGTCCGGCTTTGCCAAATAAATCGTGTCGGGCAATCGCGGCCAGTTTTCGGGCGTATAGCTTGGCACGCAAGCCACGCCCGCTTTGGATAAATGCGAATATGTCTGGTATTTGCTGCTGCATATTTCAATTTCCGTTGGCCTGCAGCCCAATAGCCATGCGCCTTCCAGGGCAGCCATTTGCGCAAGCTTTGACAGGATCCCGCCGGTTTCCGGTGCAATCAGCCAAACGGCATCCGCTTGCTGCATGCAGCTTTGCCAAGCCTGCCACGCGTCATCAGCCATAGCAATCGGCCTGGAAAGCGCATGGCTATTGGGCTGTAGCCGTGCATCCGTTGTAGTGATAATTTCCATGCCCAGCTCGCTCAAATCGCGCAGCAGCGCATCGCGCATCAACAGGCCTTCTTGCAGCAGTTTTTCCGGCAAATCCTGCCCCGCAAAACCACCGGCTGTGATAAATTCGCACACAAAGATTTTTTTTATATTTTTCTGCAAACTATTCAGTGCAAATCATTCCTGTCATTGATCTTAAAAGCGGCCTGGTCGTGCATGCCAAGCACGGCCAGCGGGCGCAGTACCAGCCAATACAATCGTGCCTGTGTCCGGGCAGCCAGGCGCATGATGTAGTGGCAGGTCTGCTGGCATTATACCCATTTCAAACGTTTTATATCGCAGATATAGATGCCATCCAGGGCAGCGGTTCGCACGCCAGATTGATTGATGTACTGTGCCAGACACACCCGCACATCATCTGGTGGGTGGATAACGGAAATCACCCACAAAGCAGCATGCCCAATCGCCGCATGGTGATTGGCTCAGAAAGCATCCATCAAATACAGGATTACAATGACTTGTACAAAAAACTGGATGGGGATTTTGTACTCTCGCTGGACTATCTCAATGAAACTCCGCTAGGCACGATAGATTTACACGGGAACGCCGAGTATTGGCCCAAGGAAGTCATTTGCATGACACTACATGCCGTGGGAAGCAATCAGGGTGCGGATTGGCAGCATATTAGCGCCTTAAAGAAACTCCATGCGAAAACTTCTCTCTATGCCGCAGGTGGCGTGTGTGATGCCAATGATTTACTGCAGCTACAAGCGCAAGGCATTGCAGGTACACTGATAGCCACCGCACTGCATCATGGCAAAATCTCCACGCAGGACATTATCCGCCTGGATCAATAGCAACTACCCCCAATAAAGAACCCGGCTAAAGCCGGGTTCTTTATTACGGAATATGGAATTATTCCAAGTTTGCGTGAATCGCACGCATCCCTTCCTCGGTCAAACCTTTTTCGTGGATCAGCTGGGAAATCGCGCCTTCCAAGAAAATTAGAGTGGAAAGCTCGAATTGAGAGCCCATCGGCATCCCTTTTACCAGCGGGAAGCTGTCATCCTGACCGACTTGCACCACCAAATCAGCAACATCTGCCATGGCAGATGATTTTTTCATGGAAATCACAGCCAGTTTAGCGCCTACTTCTTTGGCTTTCTTCACAAAAGGCAACAAGGTTGCTGTGCCGCCAGAGCCGGAAACCAGAATCAACAAATCGCCAGCCTTGATTGCCGGGGTAACCACTTCACCCACCATATATACGCTGTATCCAGAGTGAACCAAACGCATGGCGAAAAAGCGTGAAACCAG
>OEOF01000125.1_pt1 | contig 13230 bp, 8 predicted proteins | sample 1539701 | NCBI WGS metagenome assembly OEOF01 (sample SAMEA3611561, study PRJEB23397) | activated sludge metagenome | biome: Urban; feature: Wastewater Treatment Plant; material: Activated Sludge | place: Slovenia | collected 2012-09-24 | reverse complement strand
CGCCTCTTGCCACGTCGGCCAGCGGTTGTGTGCGCCGCGGAACGCCTGGTAGGACAGGGCGACCACGCCGGTGCAAACCGGACTGGACATGGATGTGCCGCCGAAGACGCCGTAGGACGATTGGCCGTTGGGCCAGATGTTGAGCCGCGCGCCGCTCATGCCGAACGCGCCGACGCAGGCGATGTCGGGGTCAACGTCGCCCAGCCGCCCCGGCCCGCGATTGGACCACGGCTGGATCGTGCCGTAGGTGAACTGCTCCGGACCGATCAATTCAAAATCGTCCGACGTGGAATAGGCGGTGCTGGCCCCGACCTTGATGATTGTGCCGCCGTTGGGCGTAGTCGTCGAGCCGTAGCCCGGCCCACCGTTGCCGGTGGCGGCCAGGAAGGTCGTGTTGGGCGCGAAGTTGACGTTCAGATAGTGGACGAAACGGGACGTGGTATCCCAACCATCCTCGGTGACGAAGCTGTCGCCCCAGGAGTTGTTGACGACCTGAGCCTCGTCGCCCGTGTTAGCCAGGCCGTCGAAACCCAGCGCCGACAGCGTCCAGGCGTCGAACGGCAGGTTGAAGCCGTACATAAAGGCGGCGATGCGCGCGCCGGGAGCGATGCCATGCAGAATCGGCCCACCCACGCCGCCGACATCCGCGCCGCCGGCAAACAGCGGGTTGGTGCTGCCTTGCAGTGCCGGGTCGGTCATGACGCTCTGGGCCACGATTTGCGAAGCCACGGCCGTGCCATGGACCTCGCCGTCGGTGACGAAGGCGAGCAGGCGACCGGCTTCGGGCACGGCCGCGCCCGGATAGAGCACGCCCACGCCCGGCGGTGGATTCTCGCCGTCGGCGATCCAGGTCAGCATACCGGCGGCGATGTCCCAGTAGCCATCGGGGCCAGGCCCCCAGGCGGCGTCGTAGATGTCGATGCCCGACAGCTCATCCCCCTTGGTCATGGGCTTGTCGTCGGTCAGGTCCTGGTCGAAGTCGCCGTCGATGTAGACGGTGTCATATACGCCAGCCGTTGTGGCGTCGGAGACGACGATGGCCGCGGGCATGCTGTGGGTCGAGGCGTAGCCCAGGCCGCGCAGGAAGCCCATGTAGAGGTGGGAGAAGTCAGGGTTGACGGTGTAGTAGTACGTGTCGCTTTGTGACGTATCCGGCCAGGTAAAGGGAAAAATAACCGGGGCGATATCAGGACCGCCGAGGTCGAGCGCCAGATCGGCCGAGCACGTGCCCGCGGTGCAGGTCGCATTCTCGACGGGCAGGGTATGGACGAACATGGAACTCGTCGACCAGTAGTTGTCGGGGCCGGAGGTCACGCCGGAGAGGGCGTAGTTGGCGCCCGACAGCGTGTCATAGGCGTAGGGCCAGCCGTCGTAGGCGCCACCTTTGACGCGGGCCTGTGTCCCTTGCATGTCGATGCCTACGAAGTCCACACCCGTATCTACCACGGCGGCGATGACGCCTTCGCCGGTGTAGCCGGCGGCGTGGGCCTCGGTGGCGCGATGGATATCAACGACTTTCACGTCGGCCGGCGCTTGGGGACCATCCGAGTCCAGAGGAGCCAGGGTAACCGGGTCTTTTCTGGCAAACTCGATTTCCAGACCCGTCTTCATCTCCCGCAATACGGCCGCCTTGCCGCCCGTGGCGAACAGTTCGGCCACTTGCCGGCGATTCATCACAGGCGCGCCGCCGGTCATCTCTTCCAGGCCCGGCGCGGGCAGGGGTTGGAACGCTTCGGTCGAAGTGACGGAGTCGACGCCTTCGACCGAGGCCAACTTGAGCAGGTTGGCCGAGGTCACTTCGCCGGTCACCCATTGCAACTCGCCCAGTTGGCGGCTGACGACGTGGCTGGTCATGTATTTGCCGACCGACGTGCCGGGACGGATCAGGACAAAGACGAGGTGAACGTCGGCCGCCGTTGTTTCGGCGGACTGGGCATCAGCACCAACGCGACCCGCGGCGGCCGCCAGGGCCACCTGGCGCAGGTCGGGCGACATTTTCAGGAGCGCGGCATCGGTGGCCGACGAGGCGCGCGAGTCAATCTGGTCGCGTGAGCGGGCGTAGAGAGCCTGCGCATTGGGGTTTCCCTCGGCCGAACGAGCGGCCAGGGCTGAGGATAAAAGTAGGGTCAGGGCGATGAGCGTCAATAACGCCGCGGCGACGCGGCGAACAGTACCTTGCATAGCGATATGTCTCCTCGATACGAGTTAGGTCGTTGTATGTGTGGTTGTGATGATTTGCGCGTGAACGCGGCTAATTCAAATCGATGATAGATACACCTCTGTTACGAAGTTAGGCTGTGTTGTGTACCTTTGCTCATCGCCATGAGCGGATATGGTATTGTAGGCGCACCCGGATGGATGCCCGTCGCCAGTTACGGCTACCCCAGCAGGGGCGACGGCAAGGCCACAAGTATAAGTCTAATCGGCTCTTTTGTCCATCGTTCCCGCCAATTGGCGCAGCGCGGCGAATTCAAGGCCGATGTTATCAATGATTTGCTCGGGATCGGGCACCAGGCCGGCGTCGGTCGTCACGCCGATCATCACCCCGCCATTGTAGCTGAGGATGCTGACGCCCATGCCCAGCCCGCCCGATTGCGGAACCCAGGCCATGATCTCGCGCAGGGGGCTGCCGGCCAGATAAAGCTGGATTTGCGGCCCGGGCACGTTGGTCATCACCGCCGACGATTTGCTGCCGAAGAAATCAAGAAAAACGCTCTCGATATCGAGCGGCGTCATACCCAGGGCGTAGAGGACGCCATAGGCCACGACCGCTTCGGGCGAATTTTTGATCTCGTTCATGTGGCGGCGCATCTCGATAAAGCGCTCGTGGATATCGGCCGCGCCCACGGGCAGGGTGGGGAAGATGAGACCGAAGCGATTGCCCAGTTCCAGCGGGGCGTCGAGTGGTCGCAGGTTGACCGGGACGAGGGCGCGGATGTTGACGCCATCGACGGGCTGGCCGTGGTCTTGGAGATAGCGCCGCAAAGCGCCGGCGACGGCGGCCAGGAGTACGTCGTTGACCGTGCCGCCCAAGGCCCGACCCACGCTCTTCACCTCCGGCAGCGGCAGCGAGTCCGACCACGCCGTGCGTTTGGCAATGCCCAGCTCCCCCTTGAACAGCGTCGTCGGGTCGGGTGTGCGCAGTGTCATCTTGGCCAGCGTGGCGGCATTGTCGGCCGTCACCTTCGCCAGATCGACGACCCGACCAGGGTTGCGGAACGTCTCCAGGCTCTGATGGACAACCATATCGGCCACGTTGAGCGTGGTGCGGGCCAGCGACGTCGCCGGCGAGGTGAGTGTGGAAATAATGCCGCGACGCTTGCCCGACGGGCGGTCGGTCGCATCTTCAACATCGGGCAGGGGGGCGTCGGCCGAGAAGTCGGTCAGCGATAGCAAGACGCGCATCAAGGCGATGCCGTCGGCGATGGCGTGATGGAGCCGCCCGGCCAGCACCCAACCGCCCTGATACCCTTCGACAACGTGGAACTGCCACAGCGGCCGCGAGCGGTCGAGCGGCGTCGAGATGATGTCACTCATCAGATTTTGCAGCGCCGCCTTGTCGCCCGGCGCGGGCAAACCGATGCGATGGACGTGGGCGCGGATGTCGAATTGCGGGTCAAGCTCCCAGCTGTAATTGCCGAAGGGGATACGCGGCGCCACAACTTTCTGACGGAAGCGATCGAAAACCAGCAAGCGCCTTTCCACGGTCGCCACGACGCGCTCAAAATCGACCGGGCCATCAAAAGCCATAAAGGAAGCGATCATCATCATGTTGACCGGCCGATCCATCTGGAGCCAGGCTGTGTCAACGTTGGACATGGTTTCCTTGAGTTTTGTCATGGATGCGAATGTTCCTTGGCCAATGTGAAAATCGTATCCAGTATAGGTGATTTGTCACCCTCGATCAATTACCCAGAAAGGCTATTCAAGCAATCGTTCGTCCCGGTTTTTATGTTTTCCCATTCCGTTCGACGTGGTACTCTGGGGGCCGGTATAGGGGCATGACAAGTCCGGCCAGAGCTGATTGAGAAAGGTGGCCCTTGCCGCCAACAGAAGGAGAGACAGATGGACATCGCGATGATTGGATTGGGTAAAATGGGCGGCAACATGGCCTCGCGCCTGCTACGTGGTGGGCATGGGCTGGTAGTCTTCAATCGCTCCCCGGAACCGGTGCGGGCGGCCGAGGCCGAGGGCGCAACGGGGGCCACGTCTATCGAAGATGTCGTCGTCAAGCTGAATACACCGCGCGCTGTCTGGCTCATGCTACCCGCCGGCAGCATTACTGAAGAGGTTATTGACCAGTTGTCAGGGATGATGAGCGTCGGCGACGTGCTGATCGACGGCGGCAATAGCAACTACAAGGACACCATGCGCCGGGCGGCCACGCTGGCCGACAAGGGCATCTATTTCGTGGATTGCGGCACCAGCGGCGGCATCTGGGGCCTGAGCGAGGGGTATAGCCTGATGGTCGGCGGCCGGCCCGAGGCGATCGCCATCATCCGGCCCGCGCTGGAGACGTTGGCCCCGGCTGTTGATCAAGGCTGGGCGCATGTTGGGCCGTCAGGGGCGGGTCATTTTGTCAAAATGATCCACAACGGCATCGAGTATGGCATGATGCAGGCTTATGCCGAGGGGTTCGAGATATTGCGCGCCAAGCGGGAGTTCGACCTTGACCTGCATCAGATAGCCGAACTATGGCGCTACGGCAGCGTGGTGCGCTCGTGGCTGCTCGATCTGACCGCCGCGGCGCTGGCCGAAGACCCGGAGCTAAGCGACCTGCGCGGCTGGGTGGCCGATAGCGGCGAGGGGCGCTGGACGGTCTTCGAGGCCATCGACCAGGACGTGCCCGCGCCGGTCATCACGCTGGCGCTACAGATGCGCTTCGTCAGTCGCCAGGATGAGAGCTACGCCGCTAAACTGTTGGCAGCCATGCGTAACCAGTTCGGTGGGCACGCGGTCAAGCGCGTCGAGTAGGCAGCCCAGGCCGATATCGACCGGAACAGCGTATTGCAATCGGTTCAAGCTGATCTATAATTTGTTTCTTCACCGGTAGTTGCGCAATCCTTGTAGTCAGTCGCGTCCGAGGTAGGCGTGCTTAAAGACCTAGATCAGGTCTCAATCGAATCACTGGATCAACTGCGCGAAAACATCGCGAGTCGGTTCACGCTCGATGAGCTTCAACTGCTCTGCGTGCGGCTGGGTATTGACTACGAGGAGTTGCGCACCGGCGCCAAGTCGGTCGTTGTCCTGGGCCTCGTCCAGTACATTGTGCGCCGCGGCCGCGTCTCCGACCTGATCCGCGCCCTCTACGTCGAGCGGCCGGCCATCGACTGGGCCGGGCTGCTGAGTGGGTCGCCGCCGTCGGACCCGTCGCAGCCGCCTTTTCCCGGCCTGCGCCCCTTCACGACCCGAGAGAGCGGGGTCTACTATGGCCGGCGGCCGGAAGTGGCGCGACTGATCGACCGGCTGCGTCTGGGCCGTTTTGTTGCCGTTCTCGGCGTATCGGGCAGCGGTAAATCATCTTTATTTCAAGCCGGTTTGATTCACGCTTTACGTGAGCGGCCAATTCTGGCCGACGGTAGCCGACCTCCGGAGGGTAGTGATAGCTGGTGCGTTTTATCGATGAAGCCCACCTCTGATCCTCTGGGGCAATTGGCGTTAGTCCTGACGCGCGACTTAACGTCGGCCAGAGACATGATCGACATTCGCTCTCATCTGACTGACGCCCCGGACGCGTTGCCGTTCTACGTGCGTAAGCTCCTGGATCGTCAGGAACGGCCGCACCTGTTGTTAATTGTCGATCAGTTTGAGGAATTATTCACTCAGTGTCTAGAAGAAGATCATCGTAAAGCCTTCATCGTTGCCCTTAGCAACCTTGTGGATGAAGATAGCGCGAACTTCGCCTCGCTGGTCATTGGCCTGCGCGACCATTTCTTCGGCCGGTGTCTTGAGTACCCTGAATTACGGCGCTTGTTGGAACGCTCCCAACTGCTTTTGGGGCCGATGGGGAGGGATGAACTGACGCAGGCCATCGTCCGTCCGGCCGAGAGTCAGGGGCTCCACTGGCAGCCAGGACTGGTAGAAACCTTGCTGGACGATCTGGGTGTTTCAGGGATACGGACACCGGAGCCTGGGGCGTTGCCGTTAATGGCTCACGCTCTGCGAGAGATATGGGAGCGGCGCGAGGGGAACGTTTTGACGCTGGCCGGCTATGCGGCGGCGGGCAACGTCAAGGAGACGGTTGGTCGCGCCGCTGACCGGGTGTATGTCACCTTATCGCCCAAACAGCAGGAAGTGGCGCGCCATTTATTCCTGGGTCTCATTCGCGTCATCGACGACGGTGATGGGCAGGCTGTAGTTTACGCCCGTCAAAGGGCAATTCTGAGCGACTTGCTGCCGAACGAACCGCAGGCCAGTGCGGAAGCGCGCTCGGTCGTAGAGACGATGACCGCCGAACGACTGTTAACCCTCGGACAGGACCTGGCCGGTCGGGAGACGGTGGAGGCAGCCCACGAGGCGCTGTTTTCCCATTGGCCGCGGCTGGTCGGGTGGTTGGCCGAAAGCCGCGAGTCGATGCGGCGGCGACAATTGCTGCGCGAACAGGTTGACGAATGGGAGAATAGCGGCAATAACCCCGACTACCTTTATAGCGGGGAACAGCTAAACGAGATAGAGCGGCTTCTGCCGCCATCGACGCTCACCGTCTCCGAGCAAGCCTTCCTGACCGCTTCCCAATCCAGGCGCCAGAGTGAGATCGAGCGCCTGGAACGTGAACTAGCCACTCAGCGCCAACTCACGCAAAGGACACGCGGCATTTTGGGCCTGGTTTCATTACTGGCGCTGGGGCTGATCGCATATCTGAGTCTGCCCCTTTACTATCGCTATCGCGCTGCCAATGAAGGACAACTCGTTTGGGTTCCGGAAGCGGGTGTCGCCTTTGAGTCCTACGAGGTGACGAACGAACGGTATCGATGGTGTGTGAATTCGCGTCAATGTAGTCGTCCGCGCGGCTTCCGCGCCATCGTTAGTGAGTGGCAGGAGAATCGGCTGAAACCCGTTGTCGGTGTCGACGCGGCCGACGCCCTGGAGTTCTGTGAGTGGATCGGCCGGACGCTGCCGACGGTCACAGAGTGGGGATCAACGACACCCGCGAAAGAGGAGTGGCCCCAATTGACGGCCGCCCAGGCTGCGCTATGCCGGGACGTAGACGTGACCGATCCCGTCTGCCCGGGGGCAACGCTGGAATCGATTGGGAAGCGAACGCAGTGTCAATATCCTCTTGGCCAGTCGGCTCAACCGTGTGTTTTCGATTTGGTGGGCAGTGTCAGTGAGTGGACTCAATCACGTATTGATAGTACGAGTGACCAAGTGATCCAAGAATCCGATTTGGAAGCCCTGAGTGAGCGTCCCGATGTTGTTTACGCGGGTGATAGTTATCAGATTCACTATACCTATGCCGGCTTTTTCATCGAATCGATTGATGATGCCGCCTTTCAGAGTGATACAACGCGAGCCGACCTTGGGTTTCGTTGTGTGAGCAAGGATCAAAAATCAGTTAGTTTAGGAGGGTAGACATGAGCGAACAGGAATTGGATTTCTCAGGTTTAAGGGACGAGACAGTACGTGAGTTGGCCAACCTGGCGGCCCGCGTTGCCGAAGGCGGTGTACAGGAACTGGATTTCTCAGGCCTTGGAGACGACACGTTGCGCGTGTTGGCTAACCTGGGGGGCATCGACGAAGATGTGGTTGGGGAGGACTTGACTCGAGACTTGCGTGACGTCGACCCTGATGCCATCCAATCAGTGATTCAGCAGGCCCAGGACTTTTGGCTAACGGCCCGACCGATGGATGACCCAGGGCTTGTCTCCAACGAAGTCCCGGGAGCGGGTCCGGGAGTCATTGCACCTTTCAGTAGCAGCGGTACTGGGTGGCAGCAGATGTCAGTCGCCGAGTTCCGCCAGCCTTGGCTTAGGCCCTGGAAGAATAATGTGACGGCGACAAAAGTAACTATTTGCGCGACATCCGGCAGCACGATTGACGAGGTTGTCTTTGTCAACGAAGATGAGACGACCACCCCACCCCAGAAATTAAGGTCTGAGGAATGCTGTACTTCTGGGGCGCGTTGTGTAGAAGTACGGATTAACTGTCAGCCGGGGGATACATATATCGTTAAGACGCCGGAAGGTTTTACTAGCCTGGCACTTAAAAAAACGGGCAGTGTTTCCGTTTTTCCTATGGACCTAACGCCCAGGTAGGAATCTAGCGGTATGGCAAGAGAAGGCTAAATCTAGAAACCGAGTTTCTTCCGAGAAATTTGGTTTCTAGCCGTCATCCTTCATCCGTCACACAACCTTCTGACGCCGATCTCACTAGCTTAATGTACTTATAGAGCGTCCCGCGAGTGGCCTTCAGCGGTGGCATTATCCAGGCCGCGCGCCGTTGAGCCAGCTCGGCCGCCGGCACATCCACATCCATCGTTCGCCGCGCGGCGTCGATGCTCACCACGTCGCCATCGCGTACCAGCGCGATTGGCCCACCCTCCTGGGCTTCAGGGGTCACGTGGCCGACGATGAAGCCGTGGCTGCCGCCGGAGAAACGGCCGTCGGTCAGCAAGGCCACGTCCTGCCCCAACCCCGCGCCCATGATGGCCGATGTCGGCGTCAGCATCTCCGGCATGCCCGGCCCGCCTTTTGGCCCCTCGTAGCGGATGATCACCACGTCCCCTTTGCGAATCTGCCCCGCTTCCAGCCCGGCCAGCATCGCTTCCTCGGAATCGAAGACGCGCGCCGGGCCGCTGAAACGCTCGCCCTCTTTGCCGGTGATCTTGGCGACCGCGCCGTCGGGGGCCAGGTTGCCGCGCAAAATCTGGATGTGGCCGGTGGCTTTGATGGGGTTGTCCAGCGGCCGGATGATCCGTTGCCCCTCGCGCAACCCATCCACAGTGCTCAGGTTCTCGGCCACCGTCCGGCCGGTCACCGTCAGGCAATCGCCGTCGATGAGACCATGTTGCCACAGATATTTCATCAGTCCCGGCGTGCCGCCAATACCCTGCATGTCTTCCATCACGTAGGCCCCGCTGGGCTTCAGGTCGGCCAGGAAGGGCACGCGGTCGCTGACGGCCTGAAAGTCGTCGATTGACAGCTCCACGTCCACCGCGCGGGCCATGGCGATCAGGTGCAGCACGGCGTTGGTGCTGCCGCCCAGGGCCATGACCACGACCATCGCGTTCTCGAACGCGGCGCGGGTCATCACGTCGCGCGGCTTGATGTCGCGTTCCAGCAGCAGGCGCACGGCCGCCGCCGCCGTCCGGCACTCGTCGCGCTTTTCGGGCGATTCGGCCGGGGTAGACGAGCTGAAGGGCAGACTCATGCCCAGTGCTTCGATGGCGCTGGCCATGGTATTGGCCGTGTACATGCCGCCACAGGCGCCCGGCCCCGGGCAGCTATGGCGCACGATTTGGCGACGCTCGGCCTCGCTGATGACCCCGGCGATGGCCTGCCCATAGCTCTGGAAAGCCGACACGATGTCCAGTTGCGGATGTTGCGCTGTGCAGCCGGCGCGAATCGTGCCGCCGTAGAGCATCAGCGCCGGCCGGTTCAGCCGCCCCATGGCGATCAGGCAGCCGGGCATGTTCTTGTCGCAGCCGGGGATGGCGACCAGCGCGTCGTACCAGTGCGCCCCCATGGCCGTCTCGATGGAGTCGGCGATGATCTCGCGCGATTGCAGCGAGTAGCTCATGCCATCATTGCCCATGCTGATGCCGTCGCTGACGCCGATGGTGTTGAAGCGCATCCCCACCAGCCCGGCGGCGGCCATGCCTTCCTTCACCCACGCCGCCAGATCGTTGAGGTGCATGTTGCAGGTGTTGCCCTCGTACCACATGGAAGCGATGCCGACCTGCGGCTTGTCCATGTCGGCTTCGGTCAGGCCTGTGCCGTAGAGCATGGCCTGCGACGCGCCCTGCGACGCGGGCTGGGTGATGTGGGCGCTATATTTGTTGAGCGGGTTGGCTGTTGTCATGGTGTTACCTGGGGCAGAAGAAACCACAGATTACACAGATTTCACAGATTGAATCCTCTCAATCTGTGAAATCTGTGTAATCTGTGGATGCTCTTAAAAATGATCTTCTAATTTATCGACCACGCTTTCGGCGATGCTGAGGGCCGACGTGGCCGCCGGGGAGGGGGCATTGATGACGTTGACGATGCGCGGCGATTCGTGGAAGGCGAAGTCGTCCAACAGCGCGCCGTCGGGGGCCAACGCCTGGGCGCGAATGCCCGCCGGGGCGGGATGCAGATGCTCGGCGCGAATGTCGGGGATGAGGCGTTGCAGGGCCTTGACGAACGCGCCCTTGCTGGCCGAGCGCCAAATCTCGCCCAGCCCCATCTTCCAATAGCGGCCGGCCAGCTTACGAAAGCCGGGATAGGTCAGCGTCTGCCACAGTTCGCGCGCGTCCACGTCGCCCAGGTGATACCCCTCGCGGGCGAAGGCCAGCACAGCGTTCGGCCCGCACTCGACGCCGCCGCCAATCATGCGCGTGAAATGGACGCCCAGGAAGGGGAAGCCGGGGTCGGGCACGGGGTAGATCAGCGCCTGGCACAGATGCCACGCTTCGGGAACCAGTTCAAAGTATTCGCCGCGGAAGGGGATGATCTGGGCCGGTGCCTCGCCCGCCGACATCTTCGTGACGCGGTCGGATTGCAGCCCGGCGCAATTCACCAGATAGGCCCCGCTGAATTCACCGGCCGACGTCACGGCCGTCAACTCGCCCGGCCGCTCGATGATGGCCTTGACCTCCGCGCCGAGCACGATCGTGTGGCCCGCCTCGCGCAGGATTGCCGCCAGCCGCTCGCACACCTGGCGGTAATCGACGATGCCCGCCTCCGGTACGTGAATGGCCCGGATGGCGTTCGTCACGTGGGGTTCCAGTTCCAGCAGTTGCTCGCGGCCGATCATGCCGCACTCCACGCCGTTGGCCAGCCCGCGCTGATAGAGATTGGTCAGCGCCGGCAGCTCTTTATCATCCGTGGCGACGATCACCTTGCCCACCATCCGGTAGGCGATGCCGTTGGCCGCGCAGAAATCCTCCATCAGTTGTTTGCCGGTGCGGCAGTTGATGGCTTTCAGCGAATTAGGCTTGTAGTAGATGCCGGAATGCAGCACGCCGGAGTTGCGGCCGGTCTGGTGAAAGGCCAGCGTCGTTTCTTTCTCCAGCAGCGTAATGTGCTTGTCGGGATAGCGGCGGCCGAGGGCGTGGGCCGTCGCCAAACCGACGATGCCTCCGCCGACGATCAGGATGTCGGATGTACTCATGGGCTTGATTGTAGCAGTTTCGCCCGGCCCCGCCGATCATGCACCCGGCAGCAGGGCTATTCATTTGTTGAATATAGACACAGAGGTCACGGAGGAGTCACAGAGAGCGCTGAGAGAAAACAGGCGCTTTCTCTGTGAATCTCAGTGAATCCTCTGTGCCCTCTGTGTCCCCATTGAAAAGCCTTACACAAGGTAGACTCTATTCGGAAGAGCTGAGTTGGTGCTTACAGGGCAGCGATCACCAGATCCCCCATCTCCACCGTTCCCACGCGGGGCTGGCCCGGCCGGGCGATGTCGGCCGTGCGCGCCCCATCGGCCAACACGCGAGCCACCGCCGCCTCGACGGCCGCGGCCTCCTCGGCCAGTCCCAGGCTGGAGCGCAACAGCATCGCCGCGCTCAGAATCGTTGCCAGCGGATTGGCAATACCCTTGCCGGCGATGTCGGGCGCGCTGCCGTGGATCGGCTCGTAGAGGCCCGGCGTGCCCGGTTCGCCCAGCGAGGCCGACGGCAGCATCCCCAACGAGCCGGTGATCATCGACGCCTCGTCGGACAGGATGTCGCCGAACATATTCTCGGTGACGATGACGTCGAAATCGGCCGGCCGGTTGATGAGGTACATGGCGCAGGCATCGACCAGAATATCCTCGCACACCACGTCAGGGTACTCCACGGCCACCTCGTGGGTCACTTCGCGCCACAGGCGCGACGAGGCCAGCACGTTGGCCTTATCCACCGAAGTCAGCTTCTGGCGCCGGCCGCGGGCCAACTCAAAGGCCAGTTGCACCACGCGCCGGATTTCGCGCTCGTGGTAGCGCAACGTATCGACCGCTGTCCGCTCGCCGTCGATGGTCTCCTGCCCCTGGGGCGTGCCAAAGTAGAGGCCGCCGGTCAATTCGCGGACGATCATCACGTCCACGCCGCGCACCCGCTCCGGCCGCAGCGGGCTGGCGTCGGCCAGCGCGTCGAGCACGACCACCGGCCGCAGATTGGCATAGACGCCCATCCCCTCGCGCAGTTTCAGCAGCCCTTGTTCCGGCCGCACCGCCGCTTTGGGGTCGCTCCACTTGATGCCGCCGACCGCGCCCAGCAGCACGGCATCGGCCGCGGTGCATAGGGCCAGCGTCTCATCGGGCAAGGCCGTGCCGGTGGCGTCGATGGCCGCGCCGCCGATCAGCCCTTCGTGAAAGGTAAACTCATGGTTGTAGGTGTCGGCTATGGCTTCCAGTACCCGCCGTGCCTCGGCTACGACTTCCGGGCCGATGCCGTCCCCGGGTAATAATGTAATTGTTGCCTTCATCAAGATCCGTCCTGTTTCTCTTCAACTCGTATATCTGCTACGCGCCCGCCCGTCGCCCGCTGCAATTCATCCGGCGCGATGGCAAAGACCGTGTTGGGCGTGCCGGCCGCGGCCCAGATGACGGCATATTGGGCGAAGTCCTGATCGATAAAAACGTCACTCGCCTGAGCGTGGCCGAAAGGGGGCACGCCGCCGATGGCAAAGCCTGTGGCCGCCCGCACCGTGTCGGCGTCGGCCCGCTCCACCTGCTTGCGCCCCACGCCATACAGGGCGGCCAGCTTGCGCGTGTCGAGCTGGTTGGCCCCGGACACCAGGGCGATGACCGGCCGGCCGCCGACGGTGAAGACCAGGCTCTTGACGATCTGCCCCACCGCGCAGCCGACGGCCGCCGCCGCTTCCTCAGCCGTGCGCGTGGTTTGAGCGAATACAACGATGTCGATGGCTAACCCCAGCGCCGCGGCCGCGTCGGCCACCCGCTGTGATGCCGGGGGAAGGGATGGATTTGTCATAGCTATTTTAATTACAGCAAAGACACACCGGGCGGCGAGATGTGTATAAGAGACAGTCGTACCAGTGCGCCCCCATGGCCGTCTCGATGGAGTCGGCGATGATCTCGCGC
>OEOF01000124.1_pt1 | contig 13248 bp, 12 predicted proteins | sample 1539701 | NCBI WGS metagenome assembly OEOF01 (sample SAMEA3611561, study PRJEB23397) | activated sludge metagenome | biome: Urban; feature: Wastewater Treatment Plant; material: Activated Sludge | place: Slovenia | collected 2012-09-24 | reverse complement strand
AAAATTCAACGCGCATAACTGCGCTTATCTGGTCAATTTTAAATGCGCGTCAACATTATAGATAAATAAGTGAATTTTATTTTTATGAAATTAAAACAATTGATTAAGTCGCAAAAAGTCGTTGCTCGTCTTGTCTAATAATATGGAATTTAAATCTTCTGCAGGATATATGAATACAAAGTTAGGCAGGTTGTTCAGAAGAACACGAAAAGGACCAAATATGCATAACGCTAGTACCATATGACCTATCTCTTTTGATTTTAACAAAATCGTATAACATAATTAACCTCTTAGGCTTGTCTTCTTGAATTTCAGTGATGTTTACTGCAAATTGAGCAGCAGCAATCGCGGATGGTTTAGTTCCAAATGCTGCGAGAGATAATGAAAGATTTTCATATTTAGTAGCATCATAAACTCCCTGTATGATGTTGTATGTTTTTATAGGGTCATTTGCGCCAGAAAATTTGAATCTGGGCGAAGTTAATGTATTCAGGTCTATAAAATGCATAAAATTACATGACAAAGTAATATTGTCCCATCCAACTTGATAACCAGGTATACCAGCCAAGCATGTTAAATCTTTTACATTAAACTCTTCAGAATTGATTAATGCTCCAAGCCTATGACCTTCCCAACCCAGAAAAAATAGGATTCTAGAGTTATTGCTAGAGCCAACAAAAGGTGGGAGTTGTTGCACACCCAGCCCGTCATCAGATAAATCATAAGTGGTATTGCTTTCTAAAGTTTTACTATCTTGTTCTTTATATGTAGTGGGTTGAATATATGCGACGTCGAAGTTCCTCTTTATTGAATTGAGTAGAGTGAATATATGTAACAATTCAGGAAGTGGTAATGATGTAGCGTCAACTAAAATATCACCTTCAGGCAGCTCTAATGTACTGAGGTCTTTAATGGAATAAACTCTATCGTTTATGAAGAGTTGAGCATCGTTTGCAATATATTCAATATGTATTATTTCATGACAAACCTTTTCGATAAATTTTCTTGACCAGTCGGTTCGATCATCGCAATTGTCTTTTAATGCGAAGCCAACTCTATATTGGACAGGTTGGGAGTCAATGCAAATATCCTTAACAGGAAAAGAAAGCCAATCTGAAAGTTCAATCATACCAATCGGCCTTGAATTTGATCGTCATTGCCTTCTAACTTCCATTTCTGTTGGTAGCTCTTCCTAATTACTTCAAAATCATCAGCTGACCCATTAAGTATTGTTTTGAAGTCCTTAAGGCTAAATTTAATTCCTCTTTTTTTTCTGTAGGAAATACCAAAACGTGGAGCATATATTGGGTTTAGCGAGTACTCTTTACTTGTTATTTGCAAATCGTCTTTAATGCGTTTTGCGTTGTCTTCAACCAATACTCTCCAACTCAAAGCTGACCTTATAACATTTTCAAGCTCTAAATCACTCCCTGCATGGTCGTATGGAAATGTGAAGATGTTTCTTTCTGGTTCAGTTTGATAAGCAGATTTTTGAGAGATTCTGAACAATTCTCCTAAACGATTTACCAGGTTTGATAGCTTGTTGCCATGCGGTGGATAATTGATAACCTCTTTAACAAGAGAGGTGCTTATTGAAATCGCACCTGAATGCATTGCATCAAGTGAGATTGGGGCAATATCTTCAATATAATCGTAATTATTATCTACATCGCCAGTCTGAGCTGCCTTTAATGCGGACAAACATAACTCTTTAAAATGTCTAATGTTTGGGGATGTCATTGTTATAAAGCGTTCAAAACCTGCGTATACAGGCACCTGTATTGAAGAGTGTTGTAAATTCAATGAGAGTAATGTGTTGTACTCAAATGTTTGAATTTTTTCATTTATTTTTTTCTCTTCACTCGCACTCGCTTTGTTGCGTACGAACTTGGTTAGTATGTCTTCATCAAAGCTTCTTTGTCTATATGTGCCTAAAATTGTTATTGCCAAACTTTTGAAATGCGGATTTTCTAATAGCTCTTTTTTTACATCTTCCGAAAGTGTCGTTTCTGGCAAAACATCTTTTTTGAGTTTTGTTTGTACACTGTTAGTTTTAAAACATATTTCTGTAAGATCATTTACAGATGGGGTAGGCATTAAATTTTTGACTATCCTAAATACATTAGTTTTATATTTGGGTTCTCGGCGGCGGGGTATATTGCTTCTATCTCCCAGGAATGCAGGAGTCAATTCTGTTGAGTGACACCCTAGACCGGCATTCTGCAAGGCAAGAATGAAAATTTCTGCGGCAAAAAGCTCATAACTTTCTGCTATATAAACATCTAAATTCTCTTCAGAGTAGTCATCTGGTGATTGCAACCACTGATCACTCGTTGTTTCCTTAGTTGGTGATGAGTTTAGCTTATATGCTACGTTCCAATTTAAGAGTTGGTTTGATTCTTTTCTGTAGGTATTAATTATTTTTTGTTGATCGGCCTTTAAGAGTTCAAATTCATCAACAAATACTTTGAATGATGTTTTTTCAAATTTTTTATAATCTTTTCGTAATGAGTCCGTTAAATAGTTGAGCAAATATTTTGGGTCAATTGAAAGTAGGCCTTCTGAATTTAGTGGATTAAGTCTGGTTGAAATATGGTATTCATAGTCCATTATCCATTGGTCTAACGCATTTGTTGACCCAAGCTGTGATTGTGTTGCTTTTGAAAGGTTGTTCCAGAAAGTTTTATTTCTTTCAAGTTCAGGCACTAGGTCATTAAAATGATAATTGATGTTAACTATTAATCTTGAAAACTCTTTTAATAGCGATAATCCAGCATGTAGATTAAAAAAACGTTTGGCATCCTCTTTACCGAGCCACCCCTCTTTCAATCCTTGGCAATAGGCAATATCAGGCTTCCAGTACAGAATAATACAATCAAATTCTTCCTCATTAACGTTATCTTTGTTTTTGTCAAATCTTGTTGCATGTGAGAAATATTGAATATAGGTGCTTTTACCAGATCCTCTTGAACCGGCTAGTGCAATTGATTTAGAAATTTTCCGCAAATCAAGACTATCAATAAAAAAAGGAACAACAAATGAGTGATAGACACTACCATTTAAGGTTTGAAACTCCATTCGTGCTGTTGAGAGTTTATTAATTATCTCTGTAACTCTCACATTGCTCTCCTTTGAAATAGTTGATACCAGTTAGGGCAGTGCTTTGAATGGCTCATGTAAAGTATTGCAAGGCTTTGGTTGGGGCATCCCCATTCAAAAGCTAAACATAATGATGCATCATTGCGACCTAGCCAGTCGTCCATTCTTGGAGCATATTTTATTTTCATTTGCTCTAGCAATGCTTTTGCATCGGCTTTAGAGTTAAGTAAATCTTTATTGAAACTATCCGGTACTGGATTAGAAAACACATTCATATTGCCTGGTATATGTTCAGCAGGAAGTATTTTTAAATTTGGGTAATTTTGATTAACTTCAGCAATGCCATCTTCACACGCCATCAACGGACAATATATTACTTTAAAGTGAGTCAATCTCTTTTCAAGTTCAAACCTAGTGGCAAAGTCTAAAAACTGTTCCCCACTTCCAAGAAAATCATCAACGATAACAATAGCTTTTAGATCACCAGCCGGCGCTGAAGGAGAGAATTGATATCTGCTAGTATTTAAAAAACTAGAAAGCATTCTATAAATTACATGACCAGACTCTCCATCCTCACCCATATTGACTGGCATGAATTTGATGGAATTACATAAATGCCCATTTTTCAATTGGTCCCGCCAAATTTTTATAGGTTCTGACTCAATTAATGAGTTTTTGATTAGAAGTTGTCTGAGTTCTCCATAAAACAATCTTTCGTAGCTTGAAATAGCCATCTGAGAGGACCGGACAATGAGGCTGTTTAGGATGTGGAGTGCTAGATATTCTTCGATTTTACAATCAAAATTACTTAGCCATCGTTGGAATAGATCAAATTCAAAAGGCCAGATTTTTGCGTCGCAATAGACTCTTATTTTATTTAAAACATAATTTTTAAACTCTTCGGATTCATCAGGTAGTCTCATAATACTTACCTGATAAGAATTGATTTATAGTCTGATGTGTTATGTATTTTGCGCCGACTCCCAATGCTACTTTCTCAACATATATCTGGAAGTTAATTGAAGATAATGCTTTAAATATAATGGTGCCGATTTTTATATTTTTTGGCCTAATACATATAATGCAATCACTAATAGGTAAACCACCTTTGTTTATATAGTGGACTCTTCCTAAGCATCTGCGTCCAACTCTTGCTAAAACAATATCACCAGATTGGGTGTTCTTGCAGCCTGTAATCGGCATATTTTTTAAGTTAATAGATTTTGGTGTTTTTGCTAGAGATGTAGTGTGCAGGTATTCTTCAGTAAGATTTTTCAAGTCATCGAATGATTTATTACCTCTAAAAATTAGGTAATCTTGTTCATTGAGTTGGTTGATTGTGTTGGGCTGATTTTTGTTGAAGTAATAATCAAAGTCAGCCCGTTGCTTAGCTTCCTTAACGTTAATCAGAAGGCTTTGATTAATGCTGGCATGTGATAGATTTACCGACGTGAAATTGTGGTTTAATTTCTTTTTGATAGTAAGTATGAATGTTTGTGCGTCTGTTTTTTTAAAACAATCTATTGGAAGTTGAATTACATTTGAAACTTGGTAATTGGAGAACAAATATCCTCTAACATTTTTCCATCTTTCACCAGAAATAAGTCCTGCTGGTAAAATTATACCCAATTCCCCATTTTCACTAAGCAGCCTAAGATTTTGTGCAAGAAAAACAAGTTCAGCAGGAATGGTTTTAAGTTTACTCGATAGGTAGTCTAAAAGCCCAACGGCTTCAAGAATAGATTTTGTTGTTGAGTCGAATTTGTGAGAAAAGTAAGGAGGGTTACTTAAAAGCAAATCAATTTTGCCAAATTTTTTAACAATCATATCTGGCAATGATGGATCAAAACCGTTTAACTCTATAGTATTTATTTCTTTAAACTTTTCCTCATTTGCTATATTTTTATAATCGATATCAATTCCAATCAAATCAATATCATTCCACCTTCTTTTTGCAGCTCTTAGTAAGTTTCCGGAACCAAAACCAATATCTAAAGCTTTTTTGGGTGATGTTAAAGTTAACTTTTTAACTAACTCATCACCATATGCTTTCTCTGTATAGTATTGGTTTAAGTACATATCATGTGAAAGCAATCATGCTCGATTTATTTTTATACGTTAATCAGAGCATTGTATAAAAGGTATTACTTAGTTGGCAATCAATTGATGAATTTGAGGGTCGTTTACTAAGGTCTTGTGGAATTAATATAATCTAAAATCACATTATACGACTTATAAGAAGTGCGTATAGTGCTTGCTGCATATTGGGTGAATGAAATACAAAGCTGTACAAAAGAAAAAGCCTTATCTTATATAGATAAACCAAATATTAAAAAATAATAAAAAAATAGCATGCTCCTTATTTCGGATCAAGAATCTTAAGAATTTTCCTCCCCCCATCTTTTGATAATCATCGTAATAATTGGGATTGACTTTAGGGGTTAATAATTTTATTGCATACAGTATTCAAAAGAGTAATATGAAAATTACTCATAAAAATCAATACAATAAGGAGAATAAAATGAAAAAAGAGTTATTAATTGGTGCAGCGATATTCTTACCACTTATATCTGCATGTACCAGTGTGAAGCCGGTGGCAAAAAGCTGGAGTGAAAGATTAAGTGAATATCAAATCACCCCTATTTTCCCTCCAAGAGAAGATGTTTATGTAGGCGATGTTTATTTGGTTCCTGCAATAAAACAGTCACCTCAACAATCTACAGATAGCAACAGCAGAGACGTTCCATATGGGGTGCTTGTGGACTCGTTAGATTTAAATCAGGAAATTACTAATTTCTATAATAACCGTCCAAGCTTTGTAACTGAGGATTTAGAGAATGGGAATCCTGCTGATGCTAAATTTAATATTTATAAGACAAATGACTTAACTAGGCTTAAAAAAGTAATATTCCCAGATTTTTTGTCTTCTAGGTTTTCAGATACTGGTTTGAGCGCATCTATTCCTGGTAAAACGATTGCTGGATTAATCGGAGCGAAATCTGATAACTTAGAATCGGCTACTGTTAGTATCCCATATGCACTTTCATATTCATTGCCTGCCAGATATATACATTCAAAAGTTTTTGAAAGATGTACAACTGATATTAGCTTTCAATCACTAATCAAGAATAACAATAGTGAGTTATATGTGGTTACAGAGGTTTACTACGCTACTGCTATGACAATAACTATCAATCAAGCTGTAAGTTCAGGCGCCGGTGCAGAGGGTATAGTAGCTGTACCCTCTAAAAAACTTGGCAAAACTGTCAATGAAATTAAATCTGCGGTTGCAACAAACAATGAATCAAATTCAGAAGTAGCAGCTTCAAATTTGAAAAATACAGAGTCTCGATCGGCAGATTCTGAATCTAAGGATACTAATGCTTCCGGAAATATCGAAACGGCCGTGATTTCATCCAACGATAAAACTAAAAGCAAAATTGATTCAATGATTGATAATAGTACTTTGCCAGGCTTTAAATTCTGGAGGGTGCAGAGCGGTCTTCAGCAAATTAAAATAGAAGGTACTTTTGATAAGGCTATTGCGATCGGATTCAGGGGTATGAAATATTCTGTAAGCAGTGTAGACGGTTGTGCTGCAACGCCGGATCCGGTAGTAAGAATACTCACGCCTTTTTCAGGAACACTAAAAAAAGTTAGATAGCTGCGGATTGGTAGTTAGCAATGATAATTAATAAAATCAGGCTGATTACATTGCTACTTGTATTAAAACCATTTAGCGTTCAAGCGGGTGATGCTCAGATGGACGTTTCACCCAGCGGAATGGTTGGTTTTAATTTCAAATTTGATAAGCAGCTAGAGCTCTTATCAAAAACAAATAATCTTTTTGATATTGATAGACCAACGATACTGGATGAACAAGACTCATTATTAAATAAGAATAACAAATCGAGAATACAAGATATTCTTAGTAAGTTAATTAATGATAAATTGGTTGTACACCCTGGTACTGAGTTTCCTGGTATTAATAACAGCATTGGTGGTCGTGAGATATGTAGAAATAATATCTGCCAACCGGCGAGTTACTCAGATTACGCTAAAATCGATGATTCTGGACATAAGTTGGTAAATTACAGCTTGCACGGCTTTCGAGCTGTAGGGCTTTTACTTATAAACAAGACTGATGGAAATTTTAGTACATGTAATTTTGTTGTCATTGATAAAGAGTGGGCTGTAACAGCAAAGCATTGCATAGATAAACAAAACAGCAACTTGCCAAAACGATGGTTATTACTTAGCCAAAAGGCGATTGACTCAACTGAAGTACAATTAAATCCAATTAATTGTGCTTCCACAAATACCGAGAAGTGTAACTATGACATTATCGAGCCAGTAGTCAGTGATAATTATTTAACACCATCTCACGAAGAAGAGTCAGATATAGCATTTATACGTTTAAATAAAGATAGCTTGCCGCAGGATTTCGATACCTCAATTATTCCCAGGCTGGACTTTTCGGAAAATCGTCTTGAAATAGTTACAATTATTGGTAATGGAATGTCAAATTCTAAGGATTACGATAATGGACGACCCCAAGTCGGTTGGTTCAAAGGCACGATAAAAGAGAACTCGTCATTTTTTTATCTAACACCGTCTTTGATAGAGTCTAAGCCTGCTCCTGGCGATTCAGGGGGTCCAGTATATAGGGGTGAATATTTTGGAAGGGTTTGTGAGAAAAGTGAGGCAGATGAACAATGCAGGGATTATTTACTATCTGGAATAGTATCAAACGGGAAAGGGAATATAACAAGTCCATTAACAGCAGCGACTACAACAACCGGAATTGTCAGGCTTTCAAAATATAAAAACTTTATTTGCAGCCTGAAGGGGTTTAAGGGGTGTGAGTTGTAACCTTAAATTTTAGGTGTTTTCTTAGTTGCCCGTATTAGTAAGTCTTATTTATCCCAGTTTTAGTGCAAGCTCTTCAGCTTTCAAGTGAGTATATCTTTTCAACATCTGTAGGTTTTTGTGTCCAGTGATACTTGCGACCTCCATCATATTCAATCCCTTCTCGAAGAGTCTGCTAGTAGCTTCATGTCTGAGATCATGGAAATGCAAATCATCGATCAAGGCTTTCTTACATGTTCTGCGCCATACATTCTCAACACCATCTTTAGTTGACCATCTCCAAAAGACTCGGTTGGAGTTTATGTTCACAGGTATCATTTGTAGGGTATGCAGTGCTCTCACACTCAAAGGTACGACTCTCTTGTCACCATTTTTGGTGTCGGTGAGTAATGCAGTTCTCTTGCTGGCATCAATCTTGTCCCATGTTAACGACAATAGCTCACCAAGTCTCATGCCGGTCTCTAGTGCCAAAATGACTAATGGCTTTAAAAGTAATGCTCTGGAGCGTTCGCAATGATCCAATAACCTGTCTTCTTCGCCATCTTTAAGTCGCCTATCTCGGCCTTTGTCTGGCCTAGGCTTCTTGATCAATCTACTAGGGTTGTTAGGTAAAGGGATTCCCCATTCTTTAATCGCATGGTCGAATATCTGTGAAATGAGGCTAAGCTCATTCAATACGGCTGAGTTGGATTTGCCAAGACTAAATCTCTGGTCTCGATAACTGGCGATATGTTTACTCTGTATCTGCAGCACATGATAATCACCCAATGTTTTCTTGATGTGCTTCAGTCGTGGTAATTCTTGCTGATGACCTTTCTTGTTGGGAGAGACCTCTTGGATATATCTGTCGACTAGATTCGAGAAACACATCTTTTCAGCTCCAGTGCGGTTGATGAAAGTCCCAGTGTTGATCTCTAGCTCTTTTTCGAGAGCCCAAGTTTCCGCATCTTTTTTTGATTTAAACGTCTTGTTTAAGTGAGGTTGCCCATTTCTTCGTACTTGGACTCTGAACGTGCCAAACTTGGTCTTGGAGATGGTAGCCATAACCAATTTCCCTTTCGATTGTGCAGATATTGTGCAAATCGCTAGAGATGTCTGATTGAGAATGGCTTGTGGACAGGCTTTGAGAGGAATGGTAAGTTGGATTATGAATCCTGTGCTCTAACCAGCTGAGCTACATCACCAATTAACTGTTTGCATGAAACTTTAGCAAGGGCGCAATTCTAGTGTTTTGGAGGTGAATTGTCAAAAATAGTTTTTGTTTTTTTTGCTTTTATAAAAGTATTTTCTGGATCGCTTAGAATGACGTTAGATGTATCTTAACCAAGTTTGTCATTCTGAGCGTTAGCGAAGAATCCAGAACATTAAATCAGTTCTAATTGAGTTGCTAAATCTACCCACTGTGGATTACGCGCTTCGATTAAAGCCAGCTTTTTAGCCCTTGTAATGCCCTTGAGTGATTTTTCTCTTTGTATTGCTGTGTACATATCTTCACAAGTTTCAAAATATACCAGCAGCTTAACATTGTATTTTTTGGTAAATCCATCAACCAAACCTGCGCGATGCTGATAGATACGTTGCGCTAAATTGCTGGTAACACCGATATATAAGGTGCCATTTTTCTGACTGGCAAGAATATAGACGGCAGGTTGTTTCACTTTTTTGTGATACTGGATTCTTCGCTACGCTCAGAATGACAAGGCAGTGAAATCTAGACTTATACGTTAAACCTAAAGTGCATCACATCGCCATCCTGCACAATATATTCTTTGCCTTCTAAACGCATTTTGCCGGCTTCTTTGCTGCCTTGCTCGCCTTTGTTTTTCACGTATTCGTCATAGGCAATCACTTCTGCGCGAATAAAGCCGCGTTCAAAATCGGTGTGGATAACACCTGCGGCCTGCGGTGCGGTGGCGCCTTTTTTCACTGTCCAGGCGCGCACTTCCTGCACGCCAGCGGTGAAGTAGGTCTGCAAGCCAAGCAAATCGTAAGCGGCGCGAATCACGCGGTTTAGGCCGGGTTCATCCTGGCCGAGTTCTGCCAGGAACAGGGCTTTGTCTTCGTCTTCCAGTTCTGAAATTTCGGCTTCTATTTTAGCGCAAATAGCGACTACAGGCGCATGTTCGGCCTTGCCTAAGGCCACTACTTTATCCAGCAAAGGGTTATTCTCAAACCCTGTTTCATCCACGTTGGCCAGGTACATCACAGGTTTTACGGTAATCAGGCATAACGGCTTGATGAGCTGCAATTGGTCGGCATCCAGACCCATCGTGCGCACTGGGGCGCCTGTATCCAGATGTTTTTGAATTTTTTCACACAGAGCGGCCAGAGCAATAGCGTCTTTGTCGCCGGATTTGGCTTTTTTGCTTTCGCGCTGCAGTGTTTTTTCAACCGTTTCCATATCGGCAAGCGCCAGTTCGGTATTGATGACTTCAATATCCGAAAGCGGATCTACCTTGCCTGCCACATGCACCACGTTACTGTCGTCAAAACAGCGCACTACGTGTGCGATGGCATCGGTTTCGCGGATGTTGGCGAGGAACTTGTTGCCCAGGCCTTCGCCCTTGGATGCGCCTGCGACCAAACCTGCAATATCAACAAACTCTACAATCGCCGGCTGCACGCGCTGCGGTTTTACAATGTCAATCAGCGGCTGCATGCGCTTGTCAGGCACTTCTACAATGCCGACGTTAGGCTCAATGGTGCAAAACGGATAATTCTCCGCCGCGATGCCTGCCTTGGTGATTGCATTGAAAAGTGTAGATTTACCTACGTTCGGAAGTCCAACTATGCCGCATTGCATCTAAATTCTCTCTTCAGTTATTTGGTGTGTAATTTTAACATGGCGCCTTCAAAATCGCCTGCAAGCATTAAATTCACTACGCCAGAAGCCACATGGATACTGGCTTCCAGAGTATCATTTTCTTGTTTTGTAGGCGCTTTTAACACGTAATTCACCACTTCATTCTTATCGCCCGGGTGGTCGATGCCGATGCGCAAGCGCCAATAATCCGCCGTGCCCAACGCGGCATGAATGCTTTTTAAGCCGTTGTGTCCGCCGTGCCCGCCGCCAAACTTGAGCTTGGCCGTGCCGGCGGGCAAATCGAGTTCGTCGTGAGCGACTAAAATTTCAGCCGGGGTAATTTTGTAGTAATTGGCAAGCGCCGCCACGGCTTTGCCGCTGGCGTTCATAAAAGTGGTGGGCTTGAGCAGCCACACATCCTGATTGAGCTTGCAGACCAAGCCAAAAAACTTGGCGTCCAGCGTTAGCTTGCTATTAGTCTGCGCAGCGATTTCATCAATAAACCAAAAGCCCGCATTGTGGCGCGTGGCTTCGTATTTGTCGCCAGGGTTGCCCAGGCCAACCAATAGTTTAATGCCGTTCATGGTGGTTAGTATAAATAAAAAACGCGCACTTAACTTTTAAGCGCGCGTTTTTAATAGCGATTGCCGGGTTATTCAGCGGCTGGTGCTGCAGTTTCAGCAGCGCCTTCGGCTGCATCAGAAACGCCGCCGCGTGTTTTGGCGATGGATGCAACTGCTGCATCGTTACCGTGCGCTAATTGTACAAACTCAACGCTTTTAGGCAGCTTGATTTGTGACAAATGCACTGAGTGGCCGATTTCCAGATTCGCCAAATCAACTTCAACGAACTCTGGCAAGTCTTTTGGCAAGCAGCTTACTTCTGCTTCTGTCAGGACGTGCGCGACAATACCGCCACCCAGTTTAACGCCTGGGGCGATTTCTGCATTCATAAAGTGGAAAGGCACTTTAACGTGGATTTTCTCGGTGGCTGAAACACGTTGAAAATCAATGTGTTGAATAGTGTTACGTACTGGGTGCATTTGATAATCACGCAACAACACGCTTTCTTTTTTGCCATCCAAAATCAAGTTTAAGATAGACGCGTGAAAAGCTTCATGGCGGAATTGCAAGAACAATTCTTTGTGATTGATTTCAAGGTTAACGGCATCTTTACCGCCACCATAAACTACACCCGGCACATTGCCAGCGCGACGTAGACGGCGGCTCGCACCCGTACCTTTGACGTCACGTTTGACTGCATTAATTTCGATACTCATTTTGCTGCTCCTAATTGTGCTGTCTATTTAACAGCGGTACTGCACTAAAATCTGTTTCCCGCGACCAGAAAACAGGGTTAAAAACTTTATTAAATTATCAATCTAAAAAGAGTGAGGACACTGAGTCTTCACAGCTAATTCTACGAATGGTTTCTGCCAGCAATTCTGCCGCGCTTAACTGGCGGATTTTTTTGCAGCCGGCGGATTCTTTGCTGAGCGGAATGGTGTTGGTGACGACCAGTTCATCCAGCTCGGAGTTTGCAATGCGTTCAGCCGCATTGCCGGATAACACGGGGTGTGTAGCGTAAGCCAGCACTCTTTTCGCGCCATGCTCTTTTAAAGCCGCTGCGGCTTCGCACAGTGTATTGGCCGTATCGACCATATCATCCATGATCACGCAGGTGCGGTCTGCCACTTCGCCAATAATGTTCATCACTTTGGCCACGTTCGGTTTTGGGCGGCGTTTGTCGATGATGGCCAAATCAGAATTTAGCTGTTTGGCAGCTGCACGTGCACGCACCACACCACCTACATCTGGTGAAACTACGACTAGATCCTGATAGTTTTTCTTGCGTAAGTCATCCAGCAAAATAGGCGTGGCATAAATGTTGTCTACCGGAATGTCAAAGAAACCTTGAATCTGGTCTGAGTGCAAATCCATGGTCAGCAGGCGATTGACGCCTACGCTGGTGAGCATGTTGGCGACCACTTTTGCGGTAATGGCCACGCGGGCAGAGCGTGGACGGCGATCTTGCCGCGAATAGCCCAAATAGGGGATAGCTGCCGTGATACGGCCAGCGGAAGAGCGGCGCAGCGCATCCACCATGACCATGACTTCCATCAGGCTGTCGTTGGTAGGGTGGCTGGTGGACTGCAACACGAATACGTCGCGGCCACGCACATTCTCAAGCAGCTCAAGCATGACTTCGCCATCGCTGAAACGGCCAACATCGGCGCGGCCAAGCTCAATGCCCAGGTGCTTCGCGACTTGCTGCGCCAGCTCCGGGTTGGCATTGCCTGTAAACACCATCATGCTGCCACTACTCAATTTCACTCATCCCTAACACAAGTTAAAAAATAAAAGCGTGTAAATCAGTAAAATCTACACGCTTATTTTGCTTTTATAAAAATCTGGCTGGGGAGGAAGGATTCGAACCTTCGCATGCCGGAATCAAAATCCGGTGCCTTAACCAGCTTG
>OEOF01000123.1_pt1 | contig 13302 bp, 7 predicted proteins | sample 1539701 | NCBI WGS metagenome assembly OEOF01 (sample SAMEA3611561, study PRJEB23397) | activated sludge metagenome | biome: Urban; feature: Wastewater Treatment Plant; material: Activated Sludge | place: Slovenia | collected 2012-09-24 | reverse complement strand
TTTCGTGATAGACAGGTACTTCAGGAGATATTTCTAGAGCTAACAAGGCTTACACAAGAGCACTACATTCTTGGTTACCCATACCCTTTAGCAGAAGTGCATAACTTTGTGACACTGCGCCGTGACTTCAAAGATGTGATCATTAGCAGGGTCAAGTACTCACTTTACAAAGATCAACATATGGATAACGTTGACATCGAGAATCTTTTCCTCGATATGCACGATAGATTTTAGGAGATTTTATGAGCACTAAGGTTGATTTCGGCGTCTTGTACGGTCAGAAGACCACCGAAGATGCGCTATTAATATATTCCTCCTACGAGGATGCTAAGGCCAGTCCACAAACTGGTGATTTCATTATCCTAACTCCTAAGGATGAGGGTGGGACGAAGTATCTTGCGCGTGTCGAGGCAGAAATTTACGACGAAGATCCTATTTTTAGGTCGCAAGATAAAACTCTTATTGCTGTCCATTATGCCCGGATTGCTGAACGCGAGCTATCAGAGCGCGATAAGCAAAAAATGTTCAGTTACACCTACAAAGTACGAATCCTTGGCACGTTTACAGATACTGGAGCTTCACTTTCATTTACAACCGCAGTTAGGAAACTACCATCCGTTTCGTATATTGCACGGCACGTTAACAAGCGTGAAATAGAAAACATCCTTAATAAGACAAACGAAAACGGAGTGAAAATTGGGTACCTTTGTGTGGGCGAAAACATCTTCACGGACAAGGGACCGATACTTTTCAATATAGATAAGCTTCGTAGTAAGCGGACAATGGTGTTTGCTCAATCTGGTTTTGGCAAGACTAACTTGGTCAAGGTTTTGCTATATCACATGGTTAAGAATACCAGCTATGGGAAGCTGATTTTTGATCTAAATGGGGAATATGTATTAAGAAGTACCGAAGCCAAAACCTATGGTTTAGCCGATATTAACGAAGACAATATTCGTTCAAACTTAGTAGTTTATTCTGATAAGGACATTCCGACCTTTTATAGGAGCGCAGAAGCATCCTTTGATTATAAAGGTAAAGTCGAACTTGATATGGTTACCCACCTAACCGTTGGTGATATTCTAAATTTTGGCGCTGGGTTTTCGGAGGTAATGAAGTCATTCTTGCTATACCTTGACGAAGAAGGTGTAACAGACTTTATTAAACGGATCGACGAATACGTGAAAAATCCGCAACTACTACATGTACAATACCCTGATTTCTGGGCACTAAATAAGAAAAACGAGGTGGATGCAAGCGCCTCGAAAACGGTCGCAGCGATTCGAAAACGTGTTAAGTATTTGATCGATGAAGGCAAAGGTTTACATTCGGCAACATCCAAGCTAGTCGAGGATGTGTCCGAAGCCTTGAAGAAAGGGAAAACTGTAATTATTGATCTGTCCCTAAAAGATAACGCCGCCGCCAGTATTGTCTCAACGTTACTTGTTCGGGGGCTTTTCGAAGGTAACAAGCGAGAGTTCACATCGAACCAACCTGAAAAAGTAATTAACGCTGTAATATTTGTTGAAGAAGCTCAAAATGTTCTTTCAGACGAATTTGTACGATCCAATGCAAACCCATTCGTCAGAGTTGCCAAAGAAGGGCGAAAATTTGGTCTTGGATTAGTGGCTATCACCCAGAGACCGTCAGCTATTTCGGAGGAGATTAGAACACAGGCAGAGAACTTCTTCGCATTTCACATGGGAAACTCTGATGATATTAAAGCACTTGTCAGGTCTAACATTAATTACGATGGGGTGATTTCGAGCTTTATTCAGCGAGAAACGATACCTGGTAATCTATATATGGTTTCGTCAGACCAGGCTTTTGCTTTACCAGTTCGCGTGGATGAGTTCGAGAAGCTGGTTGCTAAAGATGTGTACCCCAATCTAAAATTCTAAGAACTGAGCCGATGCTGAATTTCAAAATTGAGCACCATGCTCATATTGAGCATGTATTAACACGAAGTCCTGACTTGGGTTTTGTGGAAGTTGATTCCTCGGAAGAGAGAGTTCGTTTATTAATCTTGCGTGATCTCATGCGACTTGGTTGGGAAATGTCTCTTACACGAGATGGTGTCAGCCTAATTCCACCAGCTTATTACGACAAAAAAATAATAAGAGACTCTATGGAGATTAAGCGCCAAGAACTCATTGCTATCCACAACAAATGGCTTCAAAAGCACGCCGATGTTCCACAAAACAATCTAGCCAAGGGAAGCACTATCTGGAAATCAGATGTGGATCCCGAAATTGAAGTCTGCGAGACTCAAAAGCAGTTTGATATTTTTCGATTTCTACGGTTCTATTGGTCTTCACCTTACAGCGAATATGTTGGCAGGCGGATTAAATTGATAGTGCGAGATGGAGCAATACCAGGAAAGCCGATTATTGGGATAGCAGCTCTTGGTAGCTCAATAATACATATTCCAGAACGAGATGTCTGGGTAGGCTGGGATGTGCCGACAAGAACTCGGAACCTTATCTATGCAATGGACGCATATGTGTTAGGAGCATTACCACCATACAATCACTTGCTTGGTGGAAAGCTGATGTCCTATATTCTTGCATCCAACGAAGTTCGAGAGATATTCAGAAAAAAGTATAGTGACCGCATAACATCAATTTCCCAACGCACAGCAAGCGACTTGGTTTGTTTATTCACCACAAGTTTGTTCGGCAAAAGCTCACAATATAACCGCCTCAATTACCAAGCTAACCCGCTTTACTTACCAATTGGACACACTAAAGGTTACGGAACTCTACATCTGACTGATGAGACATTTCGTGCAATGAGGTCTATTCTTCTAGAAAAAGGAATAGATGTCACAAACAGATTCGGTGATGGTCCCATTTGGCGTATGAGGGTAATGCGTACGGCGGCTGAATTATTAGGTTTTGATGCTGATTTCTTGTTACGCCACTCTTTCAAAAGACAAATATATGCTGTGCCCTTGGCAAAAAACTACAAAGAATTCTTGAATGGCACAGATAACCAACCAGTGTATAAAAATTATCCAATGGCTGAATTAGTGTCGTATTGGCGCGAACGTTGGTTAAAAATGCGAAGAAATAATCCAAATATAAAACGACAAGTATTAAGTTTCGAACCACATGATTTTAGAATAAATTAGCATGGCGAGGTTATCTTCTGGAGATACCAAGCGAAAATTTGTGCGATAAAGACCCATTCTTATCCGGGTTTAAAAGATCATCGCGCAAACACCGCCACCTGCCATAGCGCCCCCTCATGGTGAACGATCCTGCGTAACTTGTGGTCGGCAATGATCCCCTCCACCGCCGCCGTGGGATGGACGAACGTCCGAAAGGCATCGCCCCGCAAGCGGGGGTAAAGGTTGAGCATGCGCACCCCCAGCTTCGTCCACCAGCCATCGCGCGGATAGACCAGGCCCAGGAAACGCTGTGTCCTGGCGGCGGCGTTGGTCATCAGTGCCGCCATGTCGGGGTAGCAACAGACAACGCGATCCAGGGTCACGATGTCGGCCGGCTCAATCCGCTCGGCCAGGGCCACGAAATCGCCATGAACGTAGTGCACGTTGTCGGCGTAGCCCCGCTTTTCGGCCTCCTGCCGGGCCAGCGCCAGATAGGCCCGCGAGGCATCGACGCCGGTGATGGCGCTCACCCCGGCGGCGCGCAATTCGTGCTGGATGACGCCGATGCCGCCGCCGATGTCGAGCAGCGTCAGCCCGGCCACGCCGCCGGCCTGGAGCGCGTCCAGCAGCCGCTTCGTCGTGCCGCTGGGGCCGTGGCGCCGGTAGTCACGCAGGTCGGCCGCGGCGATGCGCTGGTTGAAGAATCGGTCCGCGCCCTGGCAGTGGGGGCAACAGGTCATCATGGCCTCCGGTTGATCTTAGAAACCGAGTATCTCAGAGATAGCACGGTATCCTAGCCTAGCACCGAAGAGGCGGGTTGCCAACCCGCCCTACAACGCGAAAGAGGGCGACCGGGCGGCCGCCCCCTTTCACTGAAGGAGAAATGAAATGGAGTCGCCGATGGCGGCTCGTGGCCTCAGGCCCGATCAGGCGTGGCCGTTGTGCCCGGCGACCTCGAACTGCTCCTCTTCGGTGGAACCCTTGAGGGCCACAGTTGACGATTCGCCATGCGAGACCACCATCTGCACCTCGTCGAAGTAACCCGCGCCGACGAAGCTCTGATGCTTGATGGCGCGGAAGCCGTGTTCTTCTTCCAATTGGAATTCGCGCTGCTGGAACTGGGAGTAGGCGGCCATGCCGTGATCCTTGTAGCCCAGCGCCAGTTCGTACATGCTGGCGTTCAAGGTGTGGAAGCCGGCCAGGGTCACGAACTGGAAGGCGTAACCCATCTGGCCCAGTTCGCGCTGGAACTTGGCGATGTCGCCCTCCTCCAGATTGCGCCGCCAGTTGAACGACGGCGAACAGTTATAGGCCAGCAGTTTGCCGGGGAATTTGGCATGGACGGCCTCGGCGAAGCGGCGCGCCTCGGCCATGTCCGGGTGGGCCGTCTCGCACCACACCACGTCGGCGTAGGGCGCGTAGGCCAGGGCGCGGGCGATGGCCGATTCGATGCCGCTGTGGATGCGGAAGAAGCCCTCCACCGTGCGCTCGCCGGTGCAGAAGGGCTGGTCATAGGGATCGATGTCGCTGGTCAGCAAATCGGCCCCGTTGGCGTCGGTGCGGGCGATGACGACGCTCGGCACGCCCATGACGTCGGCCGCCAACCGCGCCGCCACCAGCTTCTGGACGAACTCGCGCGTGGGCACGAGCACCTTGCCGCCCATGTGGCCGCATTTCTTGGCCGAGGACAACTGATCCTCGAAATGGACGCCGGCCGCCCCGGCCTCGATCATGGCCTTCATCAGCTCGAAGGCGTTGAGCGAGCCGCCAAAGCCCGACTCGGCGTCGGCCACGATGGGCGCGAACCAGTAGGTGTTGTTCTCGTCGTGCAGGTGATTCACCTGGTCGGCGCGCTGCAGGGCGTTGTTGATGCGCTTCACCAGGTTGGGCACGCTGTCGGCCGGATAGAGGCTCTGGTCGGGGTAGGTCTGGGACGACGAATTGTTATCGCCGGCCACTTGCCAACCACTGACGTAAATGGCCTTCAGCCCGGCCTCCACCTGCTGCACGGCCTGATTGCCGGTGACGGCCCCCAGCGCGGCCACGAAATCTTCCTGCTTCATCAGCCGCCACAGCCGCTCGGCGCCCATGCGCGCCAGGGTATATTCGATCTGCACCGAACCGCGCAGCCGCACCACGTCCTCGGCCGAATAGGGCCGGGTGATGCCCTGCCAACGCTTGTTCAGCTCCCAATCGTCTTTCATCTTCGCTACGTTATATGGTTTGAACATCCCACTGCCTCCATTTCAATTATTGTAGGGCGGGTTGGCAACCCGCCGCCTTAATTGCGTCCAAGAGTCGGGTTGCCAACCCGCCCTACAAGGTCAATTCAGATACTCATACGCCTTCAACGTCAGAAAATCGGTGAACCGCTCGGCCACGCTGATCTCGTCGAACAGGCGGGCGGCCAGTTCATAGTGTCCGGCGGCGAATTCGGCCTCGCCCACCTGGGCCTTCAGCGTCGCCAGCACGTCGGCGGTCATATTGCGGAACAGATCGACGGTAATCGCCCGGCCGTCGTCCAGTTTGGCGTTGCCGTTGTGCAACCATTGCCAAATCTGCGAGCGCGAGATTTCGGCCGTGGCCGCGTCTTCCATCAGGTTGTAGATCGGCACGCAGCCGTTGCCGCTGAGCCAGGCGGCCATGTAGCGGATGCCCACGTCGACGTTGGTGCGCAAGCCGGCCGGGGTAATCGTGCCGGTGGGAATCGCCAGCAGCTCGGCGGCCGTCACGTGCACGTCCTCCCGCTTGCGGTGAATCTGGTTGGGCGTGGGCATGTATTTGTCGAACATCTCGCGGGCGATGCCCACCAGACCGGGATGGGCCACCCACGTGCCGTCGTGGCCGTCCTTGGCCTCGCGCTCCTTGTCGGCCCGCACCTTGGCCAGTGCTTCTTCGTTGGCCTGCGGGTCGTTCTTGATCGGGATCTGGGCCGCCATGCCGCCCATGGCGTGGATGTTGCGGCGGTGGCAGGTCTTGATGACCAGTTGCGAATAGGCACGCATGAAGGGCGTGGTCATGGTCACCTGCGCCCGATCGGGCAGGTAAAATTCGGGGTGCTTCTGGAATTTGCGGATGGCGCTGAAGATGTAGTCCCAGCGGCCACAGTTCAACCCGGCCGAGTGATCGCGCAGTTCCCAGAGGATTTCGTCCATCTCGAACGTCGCCAGGATATTCTCGATTAGCACCGTGGCCCGAATCGTGCCCACCGGCAAGCCCAACTGCTCCTGGGCCATGACGAACACGTCGTTCCACAGGCGGGCCTCGTGGTGGCTCTCCAGCTTGGGCAAATAGAAGTAGGGGCCGGTGCCGCGGGCGATGAGATTGCGGGCGTTGTGGAAGAAGTAGAGGCCGAAGTCGAACAGCGACCCCGACATCTGCGCGCCGTCGACCAGGACGTGCTTCTCGTCCAGATGCCAGCCGCGCGGCCGGACGAGCAACACGGCCGTCTGCTCATTGAGCTTGTACGCTTTGCCTTCCGGGCTGGTGAAGGTGATGCTCCGGTTGGCGGCGTCGCGCACGTTGATCTGCCCCTCGATGGTCGCCGCCCAGGTGGGGGAGTGGGCGTCCTCGAAGTCGGCCATGAAGACGCTGGCCCCGGAGTTGAGGGCGTTAATGACCATCTTGCGGTCGACCGGGCCGGTGATCTCCACCCGGCGATCCTGCAAGTCTTGGGGAATGGGGGCCACCGTCCACTCGGCAGCGCGGATGTCGGCCGTTTCGGGCAAAAAGTCGGGCATGACCCCGTCGTTGATGGCCTGCTGGCGCTCGGCGCGCCGCTGCAATAGCTCCAGGCGACGGCTGTTGCCGGCCCGCTGTAGACCGGCCACAAAAGCCAACGCCTCAGGCGTAAGGATTTCGGCAAATTCGGGCGTTATTTCGCCACGGATCTCGATTCCGTCCGGCGCCATTGTGTTCAACTCCTGAATGGTGATTGATAACATTCACTCATAGCGAATATTCGCTGGCTGATTCGGTAAGTATAGTGGTGATAGACCTGATTTGTCAACAAGTCGCGGCGATGTTTGGCTCCTAGCGAATATTCGCTACAATAGACGTTAGATTTGGCAGGTAAGCCACCTAACGCATTGCGTCATTATAACGTATTGAGTCAATGGTTGTAAAGTGACAGATGTCACTGATTTTGCCGAACCGGACGTGACGGCGGCTGCCTAGCCCATTGCCGTGACGCCGGTTCCTCGGCATCGACCGGCCGGAGTTCGCCCATGAGCCTCGATCTGATCAACATCATCTTCGGCATGAAAGTCCGTCAGGCGCGGCTGGAGGCGGGTCTGACCCTCTCCGACCTGGCCCGGCATAGCGAGCTTTCGCCCTCCTATCTGACCGAAATCGAGAAGGGGCGCAAATACCCGCGCGCCGATAAGATCGTCAAGATGGCCGGGGCGCTGGGCAAGCAGTATGATGACCTGGTGTCGATCAAGATGGCCCCCTCCTGGCGCTACCTGGAGAGTACGCTGTCGTCGTCCACCGTGCGCCGCTTCCCGTTTGAGGAGTTTGGCCTGGAACCGGCCGACGTGCTGGGGCTGGTGACGCGCGAGCCGGACCGGGCCGGGGCGCTGCTCCACGCCATCGTCGAGATCGCCCGCCACTATGATTTGAAGGAAGAGGAGTTCCTGCGCGCCGCCTTGCGCTCCTATCAGGAGATTCACGAGAACTACTTCCCCGATCTGGAAGACGCGGCCGAGACCTTCCTGGCCGAGTTTGCCACGCGCTATGAGTTGAACGCCGACACCCAAATCCCGTTGTCCACGCTGCAAACCATCCTGCGCGACGAGTACGATTATGCTATCGACGACACGGCCATCGCCGCCACGGCCGAGCTGCGCCATTACCGCTCGCTGCTGTTGCCCGGCCGCCGGCCGCAACTGTTCATCAATGACCGCCTTTATGCCCGGCAGGTGCGCTACATCCTGGCCCGCGAGATCGGCTATCGCTATCTGGGCCTCAAGGAGCGCTCGTTCACGTCCACGGCCGACGACGTGGATTCCTTCCAGCAGTTGCTCAACGATGCCCGCGCCGCCTACTTCGCCGGGGCGGTGCTCATGCCGCGCGGCCGTCTGCTGGCCGATCTGGAAGATTTCTTCGGCCTGCCCACCTGGGACCCGACCCCCTTTTCGGCCATGCTGACCACCTATGACGTGACGCCGGAGATGCTGCTCTATCGCTTCAGCGAACTGATCCCCCAGTTCTTCGGCTTCAAGCTCCACTTTCTGCGCTTCCACCACACCGCCGGCAGCGACGACTACCAACTGGTGCGCCATCTGAACATGAACCAGTTGCTCGTGCCCAGCGGCATCGGCCTGTCGGAGCACCACTGCCGGCGCTGGCTGTCCATCCGGCTGCTGGCCGACGAGGCTCCGGCCGGGCGCGCCGCGGCCAACGACCCGCTGCCGGTCGGGGCGCAGGTCTCGGAGTTCCTGGAGACGCAGGAAAAGTTTCTGTGTCTCGGCTTCGGCCGGCGGATGGTGCTATCGCCCAACGTCTCCAGCAGCGTCATCGTCGGCTTCCGCGTCGATGCCGAACTGCGCAAGACGATCCAGTTCCTCGACGACCCCGACATCCCGCGCACCATCATCCACGAGACGTGCGAGCGCTGCCCGCTGCGGCCCGAACAGTGCGCCGTCCGCGCCGCGCCGCCTACCATTCTCAACGCCCGGCGGGAGCAACTGGCCCGCAAAATGGCCCTGAGCCAATTGAAAGTACATCACAATAGAGCGGATTAATCCACGCCTGTAGGCGGAACTTCCAGTTCCGCCCACTAGGGGAACGTGGAGCTGGAAGCTCCACCTACGCACCTACATGACGCTTCTTAAGCTCTATTTCTGTGGATAAGTAGGTGATAGCTGTGGAAAAGGGGTATGGATTGGGGAAATCTGGACTCAATCCCGCTTGGCCGTCCGGGGCGAATTAATCTTTATCTGGCCTCATTCGACATGGATGCTCCCATATGTGGGGGGTGAGACTTGTCAAGGGGGAAAAGCGGCCTAGATACGCCGGTAAGGGCCGTCAGAGTTTGCCGGAAACCGCCCCCAGGCGGTACACAGGCGGCCCGGACACAGCCCGGCAAATCAGGGTACTATGTAGCTGGAACCGCCGGTTGCCCCCCACATATAGGCCCCGCCGCCGGTTATCCACGTTTCCCCAGGCCCTACTACGTACTACTAATAAGAAAGATGGAGAAGGAGTACTCAGGGGATAAATTCTTTTCTTGATCTTCGGGGATCAGCGCGATAGCCGTGCCGGCAAACGACTGAGCTTTGCCGGCACGGCCAATTGTGGGCTAAGGCTCTACCACCGGCAAGACCGTCACGTCGATCTCCAGTTGCAGCGCCTCGGTGCGCACCCAGCCTTCCTGGCCGCCCGGCAACCAGATTTTGATCCACAGCGCGTCGGCGGTGCGGCCGATGAGCACCACGCTCTGGCCGGGGACGACGCGCAGGATCGGCTCGGCGTTGTCGTCGGGCGTGGCGTAGACGTAGACGATAGCCAGGCCCGGCGGGGTGGCGTCGCCGCTGGTGCCCGGTGTATCCGTGGCCGCGGCGGTTGCCGTGGCGCGGGGCGTGGGCGAAGCGGCTACGGTCGTGGGGGCGGCGGTTGGGCTGGCTGGTGGCGTGGCCGTGGCCGCTCTGGTCGGCGCGGTCGTGGCCGCGGTCGTCGGTTCGGCCGTGGCGGTGGCCGCGATTGTGGCTGTCGCCGGCATGGTGGTAGCCGTAGGCGGGGCGTCGGTGGCTGTCGCGGGCGCTTCCGTGGCCGCGGTCGTGGGCGATACCGGCTGCTTGCCGCCGCCCGTGCTTGGCCCGGTGGCCGTGGCCGCCGGTTTCCCGCTGCCGCCGGTCTGCCCGCCGCTGCTCTGCCAGCCAACTACCTGGGGCGGGGCGATGCCGGTCACGACCGGCACGTTGGTCAGCGCGGCGTCGATGTGGATGATCTCGGCCGCAATCCACCCCTCGCGGCCGGAAGGCAGCCGCACCAGCACCCAGCGCGCATCGTCGGTGCGGCCCAGGATGGCCAGCGTCTGCCCCTCGTCCACGCTATCGACCGGCTCATAGAGGAAGCCGGGGCCGGTGTAGACCAGGAAGAACGGGGCCAGATCGGGCGGCGGCGCGTCGAGGAACGGCGTCAGGATGGGCAGGTCGTTGAGCGAGGCCGAGGGCAGGAAGGAGCTATCGGCCGCGGCCCAACCGGCCCGGCCGTCGGGCAGATAGACGTGGACCCAGGTCGCCGCGTCGTTGCGGCCGTTGAGGGCCAGCACTTCGCCCGGCCGCGCCCGGCCCACCAGCGCGTAGCCACGGTCGGCCCCGGCGTAGACCGGCACCGGGTCATTGGTGACGAAGGCGGTGATGCCCAACAGGGCCACGTCGGCGATGGGCAGGGCGGCGATGTCGACTGTCGGCCGGATGTAGCTGGCGTTGACCCAGCCGCGATAGCCGTTATACAGGGCGATCTGCACCCAGGAACCGATGCGATTGCGCCCCACCAGCTGCACCTGCTCCCCTTCCATCAGGTAGGCTACGGCCGTATAGCTGACGTGGGGGCCGGTGCGCAGGTTGAGCGAGCTGGCGCTGACGCGGGCCGCGGCCGACACGCCGGCCGGCAGGGGCGCGGGGCCGGTCTGGGCCCTGTCTCTTATACACATCTAAATCCCGTTGTCCACGCTGCAAACCATCCTGCGCGACGAGTACGATTATGCTATCGACGACACGGCCATCGCCGCCACGGCCGAGCTGCGCCATTACCGCTCGCTGCTGTTGCCCGGCCGCCGGCCGCAACTGTTCATCAATGACCGCCTTTATGCCCGGCAGGTGCGCTACATCCTGGCCCGCGAGATCGGCTATCGCTATCTGGGCCTCAAGGAGCGCTCGTTCACGTCCACGGCCGACGACGTGGATTCCTTCCAGCAGTTGCTCAACGATGCCCGCGCCGCCTACTTCGCCGGGGCGGTGCTCATGCCGCGCGGCCGTCTGCTGGCCGATCTGGAAGATTTCTTCGGCCTGCCCACCTGGGACCCGACCCCCTTTTCGGCCATGCTGACCACCTATGACGTGACGCCGGAGATGCTGCTCTATCGCTTCAGCGAACTGATCCCCCAGTTCTTCGGCTTCAAGCTCCACTTTCTGCGCTTCCACCACACCGCCGGCAGCGACGACTACCAACTGGTGCGCCATCTGAACATGAACCAGTTGCTCGTGCCCAGCGGCATCGGCCTGTCGGAGCACCACTGCCGGCGCTGGCTGTCCATCCGGCTGCTGGCCGACGAGGCTCCGGCCGGGCGCGCCGCGGCCAACGACCCGCTGCCGGTCGGGGCGCAGGTCTCGGAGTTCCTGGAGACGCAGGAAAAGTTTCTGTGTCTCGGCTTCGGCCGGCGGATGGTGCTATCGCCCAACGTCTCCAGCAGCGTCATCGTCGGCTTCCGCGTCGATGCCGAACTGCGCAAGACGATCCAGTTCCTCGACGACCCCGACATCCCGCGCACCATCATCCACGAGACGTGCGAGCGCTGCCCGCTGCGGCCCGAACAGTGCGCCGTCCGCGCCGCGCCGCCTACCATTCTCAACGCCCGGCGGGAGCAACTGGCCCGCAAAATGGCCCTGAGCCAATTGAAAGTACATCACAATAGAGCGGATTAATCCACGCCTGTAGGCGGAACTTCCAGTTCCGCCCACTAGGGGAACGTGGAGCTGGAAGCTCCACCTACGCACCTACATGACGCTTCTTAAGCTCTATTTCTGTGGATAAGTAGGTGATAGCTGTGGAAAAGGGGTATGGATTGGGGAAATCTGGACTCAATCCCGCTTGGCCGTCCGGGGCGAATTAATCTTTATCTGGCCTCATTCGACATGGATGCTCCCATATGTGGGGGGTGAGACTTGTCAAGGGGGAAAAGCGGCCTAGATACGCCGGTAAGGGCCGTCAGAGTTTGCCGGAAACCGCCCCCAGGCGGTACACAGGCGGCCCGGACACAGCCCGGCAAATCAGGGTACTATGTAGCTGGAACCGCCGGTTGCCCCCCACATATAGGCCCCGCCGCCGGTTATCCACGTTTCCCCAGGCCCTACTACGTACTACTAATAAGAAAGATGGAGAAGGAGTACTCAGGGGATAAATTCTTTTCTTGATCTTCGGGGATCAGCGCGATAGCCGTGCCGGCAAACGACTGAGCTTTGCCGGCACGGCCAATTGTGGGCTAAGGCTCTACCACCGGCAAGACCGTCACGTCGATCTCCAGTTGCAGCGCCTCGGTGCGCACCCAGCCTTCCTGGCCGCCCGGCAACCAGATTTTGATCCACAGCGCGTCGGCGGTGCGGCCGATGAGCACCACGCTCTGGCCGGGGACGACGCGCAGGATCGGCTCGGCGTTGTCGTCGGGCGTGGCGTAGACGTAGACGATAGCCAGGCCCGGCGGGGTGGCGTCGCCGCTGGTGCCCGGTGTATCCGTGGCCGCGGCGGTTGCCGTGGCGCGGGGCGTGGGCGAAGCGGCTACGGTCGTGGGGGCGGCGGTTGGGCTGGCTGGTGGCGTGGCCGTGGCCGCTCTGGTCGGCGCGGTCGTGGCCGCGGTCGTCGGTTCGGCCGTGGCGGTGGCCGCGATTGTGGCTGTCGCCGGCATGGTGGTAGCCGTAGGCGGGGCGTCGGTGGCTGTCGCGGGCGCTTCCGTGGCCGCGGTCGTGGGCGATACCGGCTGCTTGCCGCCGCCCGTGCTTGGCCCGGTGGCCGTGGCCGCCGGTTTCCCGCTGCCGCCGGTCTGCCCGCCGCTGCTCTGCCAGCCAACTACCTGGGGCGGGGCGATGCCGGTCACGACCGGCACGTTGGTCAGCGCGGCGTCGATGTGGATGATCTCGGCCGCAATCCACCCCTCGCGGCCGGAAGGCAGCCGCACCAGCACCCAGCGCGCATCGTCGGTGCGGCCCAGGATGGCCAGCGTCTGCCCCTCGTCCACGCTATCGACCGGCTCATAGAGGAAGCCGGGGCCGGTGTAGACCAGGAAGAACGGGGCCAGATCGGGCGGCGGCGCGTCGAGGAACGGCGTCAGGATGGGCAGGTCGTTGAGCGAGGCCGAGGGCAGGAAGGAGCTATCGGCCGCGGCCCAACCGGCCCGGCCGTCGGGCAGATAGACGTGGACCCAGGTCGCCGCGTCGTTGCGGCCGTTGAGGGCCAGCACTTCGCCCGGCCGC
>OEOF01000122.1_pt1 | contig 13353 bp, 5 predicted proteins | sample 1539701 | NCBI WGS metagenome assembly OEOF01 (sample SAMEA3611561, study PRJEB23397) | activated sludge metagenome | biome: Urban; feature: Wastewater Treatment Plant; material: Activated Sludge | place: Slovenia | collected 2012-09-24 | reverse complement strand
GGACGAGCAGCAGCGGCTTGCCCCGCGCGATCTGCCGGGCGGCGCGCTGCTGCACGTAGCGGTCTTCGCCGATGACGGAGATGATGAAGCGTTTGCCGGTGGCCCGCAGCTTGGGGGCGCGCTTGCGGCGGCGCTTGGGGCCGGGGCGCGCTCCGGCGGGCGATGGGGTCGTGGTCATGCCGTTCTGTGCCTCAGACAATGCGCGGCTCGGGGATGGGGATGATGAACCGCCCGCCCGCCTCGCGATAGGCCGACTGCTGGCGCATGATCTCCTCGGCGAAGTTCCAGGCCAGGATGAGCACGTAGTCGGGCTGGTCTTCCAGCAGCTTCTCCACCGGGTAGATGGGCAGATGGTTGCCGCCCATGTAGCGGCCGTGCTTGTACTTGTTCAGATCGACCACGTAATCCACCAGCGTCCCGTCGATCTGGCAATAGGCCAGCATCGTCGTGGCCTTGGCCGCCGCGCCATAGGCGGCGATGCGGCAGCCCTGGGCCTTCAGGTCGCGCAGGATCGCCAGCAGGTTCGTCTTGACGGCGGCCACGCGGTCGGCGAAGTCGCGGTAGTAGTCGATGCTATCGACCTGACGCTCGCGCTCCGTCGCCAGCAGGTCGCGCACGACCGGGCTGACGTTCTCGCGCGGCTCCACGAACAGGCGCAATGAGCCGCCGTGGATCTTGGTGCGCTTCACATCGTTGAGGTACAGGCCGTGCTGCCGGAACAGCTTGTCGAGGGCGGTAATCGAGAAGTAGCACAGGTGCTGGTGGTAGATGGTATCGAACTCGACGTGATCGACCAGATCGACGACGTAGGGGCACTCGATGACGGCCAGCCCTTCGGGCTTGAGCACGGTCTTGATGCCGGACACAAAGCCGTTGAGATCGGGCACGTGGGCCAGCACGTTGTTCGCCAGGAAGACGTCGGCCGCCTTGCCCTCAGCCACCAGGCGGCGGGCCAGGTCGTGAGTGAAGAAGGTGATCATCGTGGGGATACCCGCTTCCTGGGCGGCCGTGGCCGGGGCCACCGACGGGTCGATGCCCAGCACGGGGATGCCCCGCTCGGCGAAGTTCTTGAGCAGGTAGCCGTCGTTGCTGGCGGCTTCCATGACCAGGCTGCCGGGGCCGAGCGGCCGGGTGTCCATGATGTACTCGGCGCTCTCGCGGAAGTGCTTCAGCAGCGAGGGGGACACGGACGAGAAGTAGGGATACTCGGCGTAGAACAGGATCTCCGGGTTCACCGTCTCGCGTATCTGGGCCAGCGACGAATCGGGGCAGAAGGCGAGGGTCAGCGGGGCTATGAGGGCCGGCTCATCGAGCTGGTCGGCGCGCAGCAGCCGGTCGGCCAGCGGCGTCTCGCCAAAGGCGATGATCGTTTCCAGGTTGGGCGAGCCGGTAATCCGGTCGCCGGTTTCGTTCTTGTAGATTGACATGGTTTGTCTCATAGGGGGAAGAATAAGAATCCACGGATTACACAGATTTCGCAGATTTAAGAAAGTGGTCAGTGGTCAGTGGTCAGTGAACTGTCCACTGACCACTATCTGTGAAATCTGTGTAATCTGTGGTTTCTCTTTCTTCTTATACAGGGACGGCCGTGCGCCAGCGCAGGCGGTCATCGAGGCGGCCGTCGGCCATGAGCATCTTGATGTGGTCGATGCGCCGGTAGCGCGGCCCCTCGAAATCGTCGAGTTGCAGGCCGACCTTCTGGTACGCCTCGTATAGCTGTTGCGCGCCGCGGCGGGCCGTCCACTGGGGCTTGTATTCGGGCAATACGCGGGCGATCTTGCTGCTGTCGACGCGGTAGTTGCGCTTGTCGGGGCTGGCCCCCTCGGCGAATTCGACCCGGCTGTTGGGCACGACTTCGGCCACGATCTCGGCCAGCTCGCGGATGCGATAGTTTTCCTCGGGGCGGCCGACGTTGAACGCCTCGTTGTGGATCAACTCGCGCGGGGCGTGGAGCGCGGCCACGAAGGCCAGGGCCATATCCTCGATGTGGACGACCGGCCGCCAGGGCGTGCCGTCGCTCTTCAGATAGACCAGCCCGGTGGTATAGGCCCAGGCGGTCAGGTTGTTGATGACCAGATCGAAGCGCAGCCGCGGCGACACGCCGTAGGCCGTGGCGCTACGCAGGAAGGTCGGGCTGAAGCGGTCGTCGGCCAGCTTAGCCACGTCCTGCTCCACCATCACCTTCGATTTGCCGTAGGGCGTCACCGGGTTGAAGGCCGATTCCTCGGTCAGGTAATCATCGACGCCCGCGCCGTAGTTGCTGCACGACGAGGAGAAGACGTAACGCTCGACGCCCAACTCTTTGGCGATCTCGGCCAGCCGCACCGAGGCCTGGTGGTTGATCTCGTAGGTCAACCCCGGGTTCAGATCGCCCAATGGATCGTTGGACAGGCCGGCCAGATGCAGGATGGCGTCGAAGCCGTCAACGTCGGCGTGAGTAACGTCGCGCACGTCCTTGTTGATGGCCGGGATGGCGGGCGCGTCCTCCTCGCCGAAGGTGGCCGCCTGATAGAGATTGGAATCGAGGCCGACGACGTCGTGGCCCGCTTGTAGAAGCATGGGCACGAGCACCGTGCCCACGTAGCCGTTATGACCAGTCACTAGTACGCGCATTGTTGTTCTATTCCTTGTTTGTAGGGCGGGTTGGCAACCCGCCCCTTGCTACATCGATCACATCATCTGGGCGGGTTGGCAACCCGCCCCTTGCTACATCGATCACATCATCTGGGCGGGTTACCAACCCGCCCTACAAAACGGTTCCGGGAGCCGCCGTTACCAAGTCTTCCACGGCGCTTCGCCGCTATCCCACAGCTTTTCCAGCACGAACTTGTCGCGCCGGGTGTCCATGCACTGCCAGAAGCCGTCGTGCTTGTAGGCCATCAGTTCGCCCTCGGCGGCCAACCGCTCCAGCGGCCCTTTCTCGAACTGGGTATCGTCGCCGTCGATGTAGTCGAACACCTGCGGCTCGACGACGAAGAACGCGCCGTTGATCCAGCCCTCGGCCGTCTGCGGCTTCTCGGTGAATTCGCGGATGCGGTCGCCGTCGAACTCCATGTGGCCGTAGCGGGCGGGCGGGCGCACGGCGGTCATGGTGATGAGCCGGCCGTGGTGGCGATGGAAGGCCAGCAGCCGCGCCAGATCGACGGTCGATACGCCGTCGCCCCAGGTCAGCATGAAGGTCTTGTCGCCCATGTAGGGTTGCAGGCGCTTGATACGGCCGCCGGTCATGGTGTGCAGGCCGGTGTCGATCAGCTCCACCGTCCAATCCTGGATGCCGTCGGTGTCGTGCAAATCGACGCGCCCGGCCTTCAGGTTGATGGTCAGGTTGCTGTTGAGCGAACAGTAATCGACCATGTAACGCTTGATCACCTCGCCCTTGTAGCCCAGGGCGATCACGAATTCGTTATAGCCATAGCAGGAATAGTGCATCATGATGTGCCACAGAATCGGGCGGCCACCAATCTCCACCATCGGCTTGGGCTTGATCTCCGTCTCTTCGGCCAGTCGGGTGCCATGCCCGCCGGCCAAAATGCCTACTTTCATACGATGTCAACTCCTTGGACAGAATTCAGAACCCGGTGGCGTTGGGGGAGATGGCCGGCCACTCCGGCCATCTCCCCAACGCGGGTAACTCTCTATCTTACCGATCCGCCGGGCAACCGGCGAATGATCAACCGCCCATGACGACCGGCAAGGCGATGGCCGTGCCGCCGACGGTGATGGTCACCGTCACGCTGCCCTGGCCGCCGCTGATGTCGGTGGCGATGAAGGTGACGGTGTACTCGCCGATGTCGATGAGGCCGGGCAACCAATTGAAGGAAGCCGTGCCGTCGCCGTTGTCCTCGAAGCTTGCGCCGGGGGGCAAGCCCTCAGCCGTCAGGGTGAGAGCTTCGCCGCCGCTGTCGGTGGCGTTCACTTCGAAGCTGACCAGTTCGCCAACGAGAACCTTCTGGTCAGCGATGGGATCGACCACCGGTGGCGGATTGCTGGTGAAGGTCGCCGTCACTACGGTATCCTGCTCGATGGTGAAGTTCAGCGGGTTCTCGGCCCCGCTCAGGTCGCCGCTCCAGCCGGTGAAGTAGTTGTTCGTCGCCGGCACGGCCCGCAGGGTGATGTCGTCGCCGCAGGTGTACTCGTTCAGATCGGGCATGATAGTGACGGTGCCGGGGCCGACCTCATTGACCGTCAGCGTGTAGACGTTGACTTCAAAGGTGGCCGTCACGTCGATATCGTCGGTGATGGTGAGGATTTCGACCGGGTTGCTGCCGCTCAGCGCGCCCCCCCAGCCGGTGAACGACCAGCACGTGCCGCCGTCCACGGTCAGGGTGACCATATCGCCGTAAAGATAGTAGTCCTTCTCCGGCGCCTGTATGACCTGACCGCCGCCGACGACGGTGACGTTGAGGTCGTAATGAATCTGGTCGAAGGTGGCCGTCACCACGGTGTCGCCGGTGATGGTCACTTCGGTTGACAGTTCGGTCCCCGTCGCGCCGCCGCTCCAGCCGCTGAAATTCCAGCCGGGATTAGGCGCGGCCGTCAGCGTCACTTCGTCGCCGTAGAGATAGGTCGTCTGCGAGGGCGACTGGCTGACCGTGCCGCCGACGCCGACGCCGTTGTTGACCAGATTGACATCCAGCGTGTAATGCTCCTGCTCGAAGTGGGCGATGACGGTCTCCGTCTGGCGCATGGTCAGCGAGACAGTGGGCGATGTGCTGTTGACGCCGCCGGTCCATTCCACGAAGCGCCAGCCCGGCTCGGCCTCGGCCGTCAATTGCACCACTTCGTCGTAGAGGTAGGTCGGCTGGTCGGGCGATTTGGTCACGGTGTTGCCCGCGCCGCCGACGCCGTCGTTCTCGATGACCACGTTGAGCAGGTATTGATCCTGGGTGAACGTGGCCGTGACGTACTTGGGCGCGTCGATAGTGACGGCCGCCGTGGGCGATACGCTGGTCACGTCGCCGCCCCATTCAATGAATGACCAGCCGGGAATCGTCGTCGCGCTGAGGATGACTTCCTCGCCGCAGACGTACTTAGCCTTGTCGGGCAGCTTGGTGACCGTGCCGGTGCCTACCTGGGTAACGTTGACGACCATCGGCGCGCCGTCTTCGGGGACGATGGGCAGAGCCGAATTGAAGAAGTAATCGATGACCGATTTGAAGGCCGGTTGCGTGCCGCCCGCGCCGGAGTTGCCGGCGTAGAAGCCGATCTTCAGCGGGGTCATCGCCAGCGTATAGGGCGCGCCGGGCGGCTTCTTCCACTGGTTCACGTCGTAGTAGAACCAGTTGAAGCTGTCGCCGGTGCGGGTGACCTTCATCAGCGTAATTTGCTTGTCGGCCGGGATGGTGAAGGAGAAGTTCTTCAACACGACGCCATCTTTCACGAATCGGGCGTAGACGAGGCGGCCGGCGGCGGCGTTCTCGAAGGCGATGCGGGCATAGGTGTCGGCATCTTCCTCAACCAGGATGCCCTGGAACTGGCCCAGCGCGTCAACGTTGGTATCGAACTTGACCTCGACCGAGAAATCCGCATTGCTCGCGGTCTGCATGATGCGCGGCGGGCCGCCGGTCGTCCAGTCGTGGGACGCGCCGCCGGGCACGTTGATCTCGGCCTGTTCGCCGTTCATAAAGAGCGACACGCCGCCGGTCAGCGCGTAGGTTTGCCACAGCGAACCGTTGAGCAGGCAGGCGTTGAAGTCGTCGGACAGCAATTCGCCGAACTGGAGCGTGGTGAACGTTTCGTCGCCACTCTGGCCGGTGTTGCCCTGTTCGTCCTGGCCCTTCACGCGGAAGTGATAGAGCGTGTCGGGTTGCAGGCCGCGGATTTCGGCGGTGTGGGCCGTCTTCAGCGTGTCGTCCTGGAATGAACCCAATTCGTAGTTCTGGGTCTTGCCATAGTCGACGCGGCTGGTGGCCGGCTCGTCGGTGTTCCAGCTGATGTTGGCGCCGTTGGGCAGCGGCGTCACGTTGATGTTGCTGATGGTCGGCGGCGTCGTGTCGGGCGCGGCCGTGGTGAACTTGTAGGTCACCGTCTGCATGCAGTTGCCTTTCAGGTCGCAGGCGTCGATGGTGACGTTATATTCGGTGCTGAAGGCCAGATTGCCCTGGGGCTTATAGGTGAGCAGATAGTCGCCCATCACGCCGCCCAGCTTGGCCTTGTTGGTCACGTCATCGCCGTTGACGGTCATGTTCACGGTCGTCCAGTCCACGCCGAAGAGGTCATCGCCCACGTGGGCCACAATCGACGACTTCACGTCGACGTTGGTGGCGTTGGGCAGCGGGTTCTGGCCGCTGACGTGGGGCGGCGCGTTGTCGACCACTGCGCCGCTATTGCGCAGCACGAACATCGGCCCCGGATATTCGATGAAAGCGCCGATGCCGCCGGCATACAGGAAGGTGATGCGATTGAGGCCGGGTATCAGCGGCGTCTTGTTAAACGACTTGATGCCCAGCGACCAATCATTCACGCCGACCGTCGTCGGGCTGCCGCCGTTGATGGCGAAATCGGGATTGCGCCAAAACGCGCCGACCAGATAGGCCTGGTTGAAGCCGGTCGTCACCGTGGGCGGCATCGTGAAGTTATATTCGACCAGGTCGGGCCGCGAACCGTCCATGTGCAACCCGTAGTCGCTGAAGTCGTGGATGATGAACGCATTCACCGGCGCGCTACGCATCATCTTGAAGTCGGCCGATTCGCCGCCGGCGGCCTCGCGCACGTTGCCGGCCGCGTCCACAATGCGCACCTTGAACTTAATCTTGGCCTGGTTGGCGATGTGGGGCATCGTCCAGGTCATGGTGGTCGAGGTGGCGCCGTTCTTGGGCTTATACGTGCCGATGTGGTTGATGACGCCGCCGGTGAGCTGCTCTTCCTTGCCGCCGGGCCACCAGTTATTGCGCCCCAGGTTGTGCCAGTCGCGGAAGACGGTGTCGTTGTCCTCGTCGTAGCCCTCATACCAGCCGTGGAATTCGATATAGGCCGTGTCGGCCGAGAAGTCGGCCGAGAGCTTGAGGGTATTGCTATTGACGGTCAGCGTGCCCCCGGCATTGGGATTCACCGTGCCGTTGTCATCCTGGATGGATGTCAGATGGCCGTCGGGTGGGGTCACGTCGCTGCCCGGGCCGGGAACCAGCGGGGCGTCATTGGTGTGGTAGATGCGAAAGCCGATGTCGTGAACGTGAAACTTCTTCTCGCCCCAGAAGGTCATGGTGTTGACGCCGACGACTAATTCCGACTTGTCGACTTCCATGATGTAGGGGGTGCGGCTCCAGTCGGAACCCACCGGCGGGTGATAGACGGTCGAGTTATTGTTGAATTTGAAAGTGGCCGCCTGGATGTCGTAATTGCGCCACAGGTCGAGGTACAACTCGATCTTGGCCGCGTTGGTGAAATCGTCGGGCAGGGTGAAGGTGACGGTCTTGGGGCACTTATTCGGGAGGTGCGGCTCCAGATAGAACGTGCCATACGGACTGGTCGGCGTGCCGTCGTCGTTGCAGCCGCCGGTGAACTGGCTATGGTGGACCCAGTACTCTTTATAGGTGACTTCGTTGCTGGCCTCGAAAATGCCCGCTTTCACGGCCGACGGGCCGGTCAGCAGCAGGCTCCCAAGAATTCCCAGGACCAGCAAGAGAAATGCGTTGCGTGGTTTGTTTGTTGACATTGCTTCCTCAACTTGATACTTCTTGATGGACAAGCAGCTCCTTTGGCTCACTCTTCCAGCTATTTAACGGGTAAGGGCCGCGGCGCGCCGGCCAGCATCCGGCGGGCGGCTTCGGTGTTGGGCCGCGGCGAATCGACCGAGTAGATCTCGTTCAGGCCGAATTGGCGCAACATACGGTCGGCCAGGGCGCGCTGGTCGGGGGTGATGTGTTTCATCCAGCCATCCAGCCGGTTTTTGCCGGTGATGATGGCGCTGTCCGGCTTGCTGGAATTGGACGGCTTTTGCATGGCCTCGAAGATGCGCGGATCCCACTCCTTGCCATAGAAGGTAAAGAGCTTTTCGATCTCGCGCTCCGGCTCCTCGCAGAACCCCTCATAGAAGGCCAGGTGCACGTCGCCCGGTTGCAGTTGGGACAGGGCCACGTAGTTTTCGACGCACCACATCCACAGCCGCTTCTCGAACAGGGTATCGGCCGCGGCGATCTGCTCGCGGAACGGCTCCAGATAGTCGGCCATCAGTTGCGGCTGGACGAGCAGGATGTCGTGCAGGTCGATTTCCCAATCGAGGCGGGCCTGCGACAGGCAGACCGCGCACGGGTGGCGCAGCAGCAGAGCCACGCGCAGGCCGGGGAAATGGTTGACCAGCCACTTCAGATAGAGGCTGGCGCGGATAAATTTGACCAGGCGCTTGGTGGCGACGATGCGCGTGTTGAAGCGGTCGGCCCAGTCGTTGCGCAGCCGGCCGGTCAGGGCCAGGCGCAGCGGCTCGATGTAGGCCGGGTTATCGTCGTCGGGGCGAATGTACTGGATGGCGTTGAAGTGGGCGAACGACTCGATGCGCCCGTTGCGATCCGGCTCGTCCATCAGCCGGTACTCGTTGCGGTAGTTAATGACCTCGGAAATCCAGGTCGTGCCGCTGCGGCCCGTGCCGGCCAGCACCAGCGAGTCGCGGTAGTCGGACGAGAGATCCAGGTAATAGCGGTGGCGCATCTTGTTGCGAATGCGCTCCGGATGAAAGCGACCTTTGCGCTCTTTGGTCATGTGCAACATTTTCATACGGCATGAACTCCTGCGTGATACATCCTGGCGCGGCCGGGCGCGCGAATTGGCAATCCGTTATGGGTGGGGCTACCCCTGTCATTCTGGTAATCGAACTAACGGTACGGTTCGGGGTTAATACGATACTGTTCAGCGGCGCGCTACCCAGCCATCGGCCGCCGGATACTCGGCCCTAATCCTGTGGGTTTATCAATACTATTAGCAGAATAGGCCGATTCGCTTACGATGCCTCTTAAGCGAGCCGGGCGGCCGCCCCCTATGAGACGGCCGCCCGGTATGTCGCTGTCTATTGAATCACGGTCGGCAGGAAAAGCTTATGACTCTCCAGCAGTACAAAGGTGGCCGTCACGGCGTGCTTGCCCGAGACGGTCAGGCTTTGCGTCGGCGTCACGCCATTGAGTGCGCCGCTCCAGTTCAGGAACTCCCAACCGGCGGCCGGCGTGGCCGATAGCTGCACCTGCTGGCCGCAGGTGTAGGCCGGGCCGGGCGGCGTCTGGCTGACCGTGCCCTGGCCCACCTTGCTGACGGTGATGCCCGGCGCGTTGGCGTCTTCGGGGACAATGGGCGCGGCGGCGTTGAAGAAGTAGTCGAACAGCGCCGTATGGCCGGGGGCAGTCGTCTGGTTGCTGGTGGCCTGGCTGGCGGCAAAGATACCCACCCGCTCGACGTTCATGGCGAACTTGAAGGTGTTCTTGGGCACGCCAATCCACGGATCCGCGTCGTTGGCACGATACATCATCTTCCATTGGTCGCCGTTGCGGTGGACGCGCATACTCAGCCCCGGCGTGGCGGGCACGGGGACAGCTTCCCTGAAGCGTATCCGGCCCACGCCGGCGTCGACCGTGCCGGCGAAGAAGTACAGCGCCGTGCCGTCATATTGGAAGTCGGCCCGTAGGAACACGTCGTCGCTCATTTCGATCAATACGCCCTGGGTCTGGATGCCGGCGGTGAGGGGCGAATCGAAGCGCACGAACAACTCGAAATCGGTGTTGGCGACTTCCTGCGTCAGCCGGGCGCTGTGGTTGCCGTCCTTCCAGATGTCGTAGTTGACGCCCGGCGGGATGACGATCTGCACCTGTGAGCCGGTGAGGCTGTAGTCGGCCTGGCCCAGCGGGTCCTTCCACGTCCACAGCGGCGACAGCGTGCCGCAGCCGTCGAAGTCGTCGGAGATGACCTCGTTGGCTTCCTCGAAGGTGGCGGTAATGCTCTTGTCGCCGTCCATCACCAATTGCAGCGGGTTACTGTTGCCCACCGCGCCGCCGCTCCAGCCGGTGAAGACGTAGCCGCTTTCGGCCGTGGCCGTCAGGGTGATGGTGGTGCCGGCGATGAACTGCGTGCCCGGCGGATCGACGGCCACGCTGCCCGGCCCCTCCTTCAATACGGTCAGGGTATAGAGTGGGGCCGGTTCGAATGTGGCCGAGACGGTCTTGTTGCCGGTCATCTGGAGGATGAACGGGTTGAGCGTGCCCGTGGCGTCGCCGGTCCAGCCGGTAAACATATACCCCAGGGCGGGCACGGCCGTCAGGGTGACGTTTTCGTTGGGGGCATAGAGGTCGCGCGGCGGATCGGCGGTGATCGAGCCGTTGACCGGCGGCAGGATGGTCAGGCTATAGATACCTTCCAGCCCGAAGTGGGCGGTGATGTTCATGTCCTGGGTGACGATAATGGTCGCCGGGTTGTCGCTGCCGTCCAGATCGCCGCTCCAGTTGATGAACTCGTAGCCTGGGGCGGGCATGGCCGTCAGAACGACTTCCTGGCCGTAGGTATACTCGGTCTGCGACGGGTTGCGTTGCACCGAACCGCTGCCGTCGAGGGTGATATTGACCGTGAAGGTGTCGCTGGGGATGAAGTTGGCCGTCACGACCGAGTTCTTGGTCATGGTCAACTGGCCGGGGTTGGCGCTGCCGAGCAGGTCGCCGCTCCAGCCGGTGAACATAAAGCCCTGGGCCGGAACCGGCGTCAGGGTGACGACCTCGCCGTTGTAGTAGGCCGCTTTGGCCGGGCTGGCCGTGACGCTGCCCGACCCGGCCGGATTGGGCGCGACGGTCAGGGTAAATTCATTGGTGGCGAAGTTGGCCGTCACGCTCTTGTCGGCGTCCATGAGGATGGTCACCGGGTTAGTCGTGCCGGATGCGGCCCCGCTCCAGCCCACAAAGCTGGCCCCGGCTCCGGGCACGGCCGTCAGCGTCACGCTCTGGCCGTGGAGATAGGTCGGCCCCGGCGGATTCTGCGTCACCGTCCCGTTGCCGTTGACGGTGACGGTCAGCGCCCGCGGCGGCGCGGCGGCGAAGTTGGCGAAGATGGTCTTGTTGCCGTTGACGGTGATGACCAGGGGATTGGTCACGCCGGTGGCGTCGCCGCTCCAGTTGACGAACAGGTTGCCCAGCGTGGGCGTGGCCGTCAGCGTCACCTGCTCCCCGGCGCTATAGGCCGCCTTGTCGGGGAATTTGGTGACTGTGCCCGCGCCGACAGGGGTGGTGGTGACGGTATAGGTCACGTCGGCCACGAAGTTGGCCGTGACGTTCTTGGTGGCGTTCATCACCAATGTCCCCGGGTTGGCCGTGCCGATCAAATCGCCGCTCCACGAGTCGAACTTGAAGCCCTCGGCCGGTAGCGGTGTCAGGGTGACGGTCTCATCGCAGGCGTAATTTTCCTTGACCGGGCTGCGCTCCACCGTGCCGGAGCCGGTGGTGGTGATGTTGAGCTTGCGCTGGGAATCTTCCGGGGCGATGGGGCTGTCGGTGTTGAAGAAGTAATCGACCTTGCCCACGAAGGCCGGGTTGGGGCCGGAGTTGCCGGCATAGACGCCGTAGCTGGACACGGCCATATTGTAGGAGAAGCCGGCGGCGAAACTCCACGTCGTGCCGTTGGCCGAGTAGTAGAGGTTCCACACGTCGGTGACGCCGGGCGTATAGACGCGCTTGACGCGCAGGTACATCGGCGCGGTGATGGTGATGGGCACGTTGGCCTTCTGCGTCGCTACGCCGTCGACAAAGGTAAAGGCCTGAATCCGGTAGCTGCTGCCGTCGTGGAGGAAGTTGTAGCGCAGGAAGTTGTCCTCGTCTTCCTCGATCAGGATGCCCTGGGCCTGGTTCTTGGTGCTCATGGACGAGTCGAACTTGACATCGAACTCGAAGTCGTCGTTCTCGGCGAACTGCATGATGCGCGGCGCGTTGCGGCCATTGGTCCAGATATCATGGGCCGATCCGGCGGGCACGGCGAACTCGGCCTGCGTGCCGTTCATCGTCAGCGTGGCGTCGCCGCCGGGATTGATGAACGTCCATAACTGCGTATTCAGCCCGCAACCGTTGAAATCATCGGAGACGGGCGTGGCGATACTGGGGTTGATGAAAACGGCCTTGACGGCCCGGTCGCCGAACATCTGGATCGTGGTCGGGCTGGTCGTGCCGGAGGCATCGCCCTGCCAGCCGCCGAAGGTGGAGCCGCCGTTGGGCGTGGCCGTCAGCACCACGTCTTCGCCGAAGCGATAGGTCGCCTGTTGCGGGTTGGGGGTGATGCTGCCGCTGCCCGTGCCCATCGTGTCGAGGGTCAGTTCGGGCTTCGGCTCCACGCTGTTGAGTTGCACCTCGACGTTGCCGAAGCTGGCGTCGGTGTGGTGGGCCACCAGGAGCACGGAACCGGAGCGCGGCTCGCCGTTGGCCCCCTCGCTGACGATGTCCCAGGCGGCCGGTTCGGCCTGGGTGGCGTTCCACATCTTGAAGCTATAGGTGGCCGGCTTGTTGGGATTGCTGGACGAGGTGACGTTGAGCTTATAGATGTAGGTCTGGCCGACGGTCAGGGTGAGGGGCTTGGTGCCCAACTCACGGCCGCCGTGGCCCAGCAATTGCAGCCCCTCGGTGGGCGGCGTGCCTTTTTCGTAGCGATACCAGCCCATTGCGCCCAGACGCCGCCAGCCGGCTACCGGTTGCAGCGCGTTGCCGGCGTCGAAGTGCCCTTGCCAGCGCACCATGATGCCGATGCCCGGATTTTTGGTCAGCGCCATATTGTTGATGGTGATGGGCACGGTCACGGTGTAATCGCGCCAGGAGAGGTCACCGATGGCGATCAGCCGGTCGAAGCCCATGATCGGGGCGCGGGCCTTGCCGGCCTCGATGTTCCACAGGCCATCGACCACCTGGGCCACGTCGTTGACTTTCGTACCCCCGGCCCAATTGATGGTGTAGGTTCCCGGCGTCCAGGCCCCGGCAAAGGGCTGGTAATTGACGGTGACGACGGCCTGCCCCACACCGGCGGCATTGTCGGTGGCCGTGATGAGCACCGTGTTATTGCCCGGCAGCAGGTCGGTGTAGTCGAGTTCGATGTTGAAATCGCCGGCATCGATCAGGCGGCTGCTGTTGGGACCGATGGACAGCGTTTGCGACGGGCCGCCGTTGAGCGTATAGCTCAGGCTGACCAATTGCGCCGTGCTGGTGACCTTGCCGACGATGTTGACCCATTTTTGCGGGTCGCCATCGGGGCCGAAGGTCTGATTGGGGCCGTACCAGACGGCAATCAGCGGCGCATTGGGCGACGCGGGCGCGGCCGCGGGCTGTCTCTTATACACATCTAGATGTGTATAAGAGACAGCCGTGACGCTGCCCGACCCGGCCGGATTGGGCGCGACGGTCAGGGTAAATTCAT
>OEOF01000120.1_pt1 | contig 13436 bp, 11 predicted proteins | sample 1539701 | NCBI WGS metagenome assembly OEOF01 (sample SAMEA3611561, study PRJEB23397) | activated sludge metagenome | biome: Urban; feature: Wastewater Treatment Plant; material: Activated Sludge | place: Slovenia | collected 2012-09-24 | reverse complement strand
GATCTGGGCTTGCTGGATGAGCCGGCGGCGCGCGATGTCCTGACAGTCCCATTACAGCGGGCCGGGCTGGCTATTCCAGAGGGCGCGGTCGAGCACCTGTTGGCCCAGGCCGGGCCGCACCCGTTTTTCCTGCAACTGGCCGGTCTCTACTTGTTCGACAGCGTGGCCCAATCGACCTATGCGCGGGCCGAGGTGACGCGCCGCTTCGAGGCCGCGGCCGAGCCGTTCTGGCTGGAGATGTGGGAATCGCTCTCGCCGCTGGCCCAGGCGCATTATCCGCTGGGGGGCGCGCGGCCCGGCGACGGCATCGGCGGGCGTCAGCAGCGCATCCTGGTCAACAAGGGGCTGCTACTGGCCGGGGAGACAGACCTGCGGCCGTTTAGCGAGGGGTTTGCCCGTTGGCTGCGGCGGATGCAGGCGGCTATGGCGGCGGCGGCCGAGGCGACGGCAAGCCAAGCAGCTCAGGCCATGTTATAATTCCGTTTTGGAGGTACAACTATGGCTATGCTATTTGAAGCTCAAGCAGTACCGCTACGAACGGATGAGGATGGGGTCATTCGTGTCGGCAATTCGCGTGTCACGCTTTCCACCATCGTGCACGCGTTTGATGCGGGTTACACGGCTGAGGAGATCGTTACCGACTTTCCGATGCTCCAATTAGCTGACGTCTATGGGGTTATTGCCTATCTCCTAAACAACCGTGATTCAATCGCCATTTATCTGGCCGAAGAGCAGCGCGCAGCCGAGGACATTCGACAAGAGATTGAAAGGCGATCAGATTCAATCCAATTCCGCGAGCGTCTTCTGGCTCGCGCTCAGCTGGCCGGGTTGATTGAATAAAAAATGAAGTTCTTAGCCGACGAGAACTTCAATAACCGCATCATTCGTGGCTTGCTACGGCGAATGGACTCATTGGACTTGGTGCGTGTGCAAGACCTCGCGATAGCCGCCGCTGCTGATCCGACCGTTCTAGCTTGGGCTGCGGCTGAAGAACGGGTTCTACTTACCCATGACAAACGGACGATGCCGTATTACGCGCTTTCTCGAATTGATAAAGGGGAACTACTTACCGGCGTTATCGTAGTTGACCCTGAGTTAGCGATTGGGGGAGTCATTGACGATCTACTCATCATCGCTACGTGTAGCACCGCAGACGATTGGGTTGGCCGAATAGAATATTTACCCTTGTAGGGTATAAATGAGTTCGGTGCAAGAATTCTTCACCGGGTACAAGGAATCGGAAGTTATTTTCGATGCCCTATCGGCCACAATCGACCTTCTTGGCCCGTTGGTCTTCCAGGTTTCAAAAAGCCAAATAGCTTTCCGTCATCGCCGACCGTTCGCCTGGGTCTGGGTTCCGGCTCGCTACCTGCGCGGGCATGTGGCCCCATTGGTCCTCTCCATTGCCTTGCGGCGGCGCGACCCATCGCCGCGCTGGAAAGAGATCGTTGAACCGGCTCCGGGGCGCTTTATGCACCATCTTGCGCTATACTCGGCCGCTGAGATCGATCAGGAAGTTGTTGCCTGGCTGCGCGAAGCGTGGAGCGAAGCGGCCTAGACGAGGAAAGCGAGCATATGAAACGAGCCGTCAGCATCAGTCTGGGATCATCGAAACGGGACTCGGCCGTTGAGCTGGAGTTGCTGGGCGAACGCATCTGCATCGAGCGCATCGGCGTTGACGGCGACATGGAGCGCGCCGCCCGGCTCTATGGCGAATTGGACGGTAAGGTCGATGCCTTCGGCGTTGGCGGCACTGACTTGGGCCTGACCGTGGGCGATAACTATTACAAGCTCCACTCGGTCGCCTCGCTCGTCCGCCACGTGAAGCAGACGCCGGTGGTCGATGGCTCCGGCCTGAAGAACACGCTCGAACGCCGCGTCGCGCCCTTCATGGATGCCCACATTGGCCCGGCGCTGCAACCCCGGCGGGTGCTGATGACCAGCGGCGCGGATCGCTGGGGGATGTCGATGTCGTTCATGGCGAACGGCTACGAAGGCGTCTTCGGCGATCTCATGTTTGGGCTGGGGTTGCCGCTGCCGCTGCGCTCGGAGGCGGCCATCAAGCGCGTCGCCGCGCTCATCCTGCCCGTGGTCAGCCGCCTGCCGTTCGAGTGGCTCTACCCCACGGGCGAGAAGCAAGAGCAGAACACGCCCAAGTACGGCCAATGGTACGATTGGGCCACGGTCATCGCCGGCGACTGCCACTTCATCAAGCGCTTCATGCCCGCCCGGCTGGACGGCAAAATCATCTGCACCAACACCACGACCCCGGCCGACGTGGCCGCCTTCCGCGCCGCCGGCGCGCGCTATCTGGTGACCACCACGCCGCGGCTGGAAGGGCGTTCGTTTGGCACGAATATGATGGAGGCGATGTTGGTAGCAATTAGTGGCAAGGGGCAGCCGTTGACCGACGCCGAGCTTAACCAATGGATTGATCGTCTGGGATTCCAACCTTCATTAGAGCTTCTCAATGAGTAATGCCTCTCTCTCGCGTCGCCCCACCGACAATAAAGGAAAAGTTGAATCCATTAGTCCGACCGATAGCAGCAAGAGCAAATGATGGAATATAGAAACCTGGGTCGAACGGGCATTAAAGTCAGCCAACTGTGTCTGGGCTGCATGAATTTTGGGGGGCGGCAGGAGGAGCAAGAGTCCATCCGCATTATTCATCAGGCGTTGGATAGCGGGATCAATTTTATCGATACGGCCAACGTGTACGGCCACGAACCGCTTGATTTTCCTACCGGGGCCGGGCGAAGTGAGCAAATCGTCGGCAAGGCGCTTGGCGACGGTCGGCGGGAGCGCGTTATCCTGGCGACCAAAGTCCATTACCGCATGAGCGACGACCTCAACGCGCAGAACAACACACGCCGCCACATCATCGAACAGTGCGAAGCCTCGCTCAAACGGCTGAATACCGATTGGATCGACCTGTACCAGTTGCATGGCACAAATGACGACATCCCCATCGATGAGGCCCTGCGCGCGCTGGATGATCTTGTGCGAGCCGGCAAGATCCGCTACATCGGCGCGAGTGGATTTGCGGCTTGGGAAGTTATGGAGGCCCTATGGGCGGCCAAGGAGTACCGTCTCAACCGGTTTGTGAGCGAACAATCGCCTTACAATTTGTTGGATCGCCGGATCGAGCGCGAACTGATTCCCATGGCCCAGACCTATGGCCTGGCTATTTTACCATGGGCGCCAAGCGCCGGCGGCTTCTTCTCGGAGCGGTACACGCGTGACAACCCGCCGCCGGTAGGCTCGCGCTATGAGGCTTTTTGGCGAGGTTTTTACCAGAATGATTTTAGCCAGAGCCGGGTATTCGACGTACAAGAGGCTGTTCTCGCTCTGGCCAAGGAGAAAGGATTTTCCGGGTATGCGGTTGCCTTAGCCTGGTGTCTATCTCGCCCCGGCGTGACCAGTCCGATCATCGGCCCGCGAACGGTGGAGCAACTAGTTGATTCGGTCACGGCGCGAGAGATCATGCTGACCGAAGAGGATCACGCGCGATTAGACGCGGTCGCCGCGCCGCAATCTATGACTGTGCCTTATATCGATTACAAGGGCGCTCATCAATTTAGATGGTGAAGATCGTGAGGAGGGCGCGATATGCAAATGCTGGAACAACTGTTAGGCGACCTGGTCGCCATTGACTCCATCAACCCTGACCTGGTTCCCGGCGCGGCCGGCGAAGGCGAGATCGCCCACTTCATCGCCGGCTGGCTGGAGCAGGCCGGGCTGGAAGTCCACGTCGAGGAAGTGCGGCCTGGCCGGCCCAACGTCGTCGGCATCGCTCACGGCGCGGGCGGCGGCCGATCGCTCTTGCTCAACGGCCACATAGATACCGTGAGCGTGACGGGGATGGCCGAGCCGTTCGTTCCCCATGTGCGCGAAGGTCGCCTCTATGGTCGTGGCGCGTATGACATGAAGGCCGGGCTGGCGGCGTGTATGGTCGCCGCGGCCGAGGCCCAACACCACAACCTGCGCGGCGACGTGATCGTGACCGCCGTCATGGACGAGGAGCACGCCGGGCTGGGCACGCTGGCGATAGCCCAACGGGTGCGCGCCGACGCGGCCATCGTGGCCGAATCGACCGAATTGCAACTGGTGACGGCCCACAAGGGCTTTGTGTGGCTGGAAGTGGAGACCATCGGCGTGGCCGCCCACGGGTCGCGGCCGCATCTGGGCGTGGACGCCATCGCCAAGATGGGCGGTGTGCTGGTCGAATTGCAGCTGCTGGGCCAAGACCTGGCCCACCGCGCGCCGCATCCCTTGCTGGGCCACGCCTCCGTCCACGCCTCGCTGATCCAGGGCGGTCAGGAGCTATCGAGCTATCCCGAACGCTGCCTCCTGACGGTCGAGCGGCGCACGCTGCCGGGCGAGACGGGCGAGGCGGCCGAAGCGGAGCTACAGGCCATCGTAGGTTGGCTCGGCCGGGATGACACCACCTTTCAAGCCGGCGTGCGGCGCGGGCTGGTGCGCTCGCCGTTGGAGACGCCGGAGAGCGCGCCCATCGTCGCAACTGTGCGACGCGCCGCCGAAGGCGTGTTGGCCCGCCCCTGCCCGCCGGCCGGCCTGTCCTTCTGGACCGACGCGGCCACACTGGCCGAGGCGGGCATCCCGGCGGTGCTGTTCGGTCCGCTGGGCGCGGGGGCGCATGCCGCCGAGGAGTGGGTCGATCTGGCGAGTGTGCACGCCTGCGCCGAGGTCTATCTGGCGACGGCGAAAGCCTTTTGTCGATGATCGACCCCAACGTGTTATTAGGCCGCTGGCGTACCGTATGGCGCTTGACTACGGCGGCCGATGGCGATGCCGTTATCCTCGACCTCATTGCCCGTTACGCGGAGCCGCACCGCGCCTATCACAATCTCGACCACATCGGCGACTGCCTGACCCATCTCGACGCGGCCCGGCATCTGTTGGCGCGGCCGAACGAGGTCGAACTGGCGATCTGGTTCCACGACGCCATCTACGACCCGCAGCGCCATGATAACGAGGAGCAGTCGGCGCTGCTGGTTGCCGCTCAACTATCGGCGGCACGGGTCGCTGCTGAGGTGACGGCGCGCGTGGCCGAATTAATCCGGCTGACGGCGCACACGCGGGACGACCTGGCGGGTGATGCGGCCGTCCTCTGTGACATCGATCTCGCCATCCTGGGGGCCGCGCCGCAGCGATTTGAGCGCTACGACGCGGCCATCCGGCACGAATACGAGTGGGTTCCCGAAGTCATATACCGCAGGGAGCGGGCGCGGGTGCTGGCCGGCTTTTTGGAGCGCCCGCGCATCTACCAGACCCCCTTTTTCTTTGATCGCTGGGAGAAGCAAGCGCGGGCCAATATCACGGTGGCGCTACAAAAATACCATTCGTAGGCAATCGGCGACGATCTTTAGCGATTGGTGCCCTCATGGGCCGGGCGGGGTTTTCGTGATAATTGGCCTCGCTTTCCTGCGTCCTTGTTGACGATTCGTTGACGGTCGCGCACTATCCTCATTCATGCAGGACACAGTGTGTCATGCTAACCACCCCGCGATGGATGAAGGAGTTACGGATGCAGAAAAATTTGGCGGTATTGCTTCTACGGATGGAAGGCTCGCCCGACATGCCGACGTTGGATTACGCGACGCAGCTCTTTACGGCCGCCGGACGGGGAACCGGCAATTTACTCGACTATTACGACGAAATGTCCCATGGGCGGCTCGACCTGAGCGGCAGCCGCGTCTATGACTGGATCAATTACGGACATACCAAACAGGACATCCTGGACGAATGGGCCAAGGCCAAGCGCGAAAAGAAGCAGGAACTTCTGAACGCCAAGGTCGAGGAGGCCACGGCTGAACAGCAATCCGGCGAATATGCCAATGCGGTGAGCCGGGGCAAGATAGTGGAATGGGCCCGCGACGCGGCGGCCCAAAATGGCATCACCATCGCTACTGATGACGTGATCATCTGCGTCTTCAATCAGTCGGCTGATTATTTCGGCAGCCCCGGACGAGCCGTCCTCAACTGGAACGCGGCCGATCTGGGCTGCTTCTCGGTCGATTTGACCGGCGTTGCCCACGAAGTAGGCCACGCCCTGGGGTTGAACCACTCGCGTATGGATGGCTCGGCCGCCGAGTATGGCGACAAATGGGACATTATGAGCGCCTATAATGTTCGGCACTTCGATCAATCCGGCGGGCCTGTCCCCCCCGGTTCCACTTATTTCACCTATGGGCCGGGCCTTAATGCGGTCAATATGGAGTTGGCCGGTTGGCTCGACCAAAGTCGCGTATTCAACATCAGCAGCGGTTCGAAGACTTATCATACCCAACTGCACCTCCGTCCTCTTCACCGCCGCGATCTTCCCGGTTGGCTGGCGGCCAAGTTGATGATTGGCTCAAGGCCGATCTACCTTGAGTTTCGCATGGATGCCGGCTGGGACATGGCCTTTGCCGCCCCGTGCATTCTTCTGCACCAGGAGTCAATCCACCCCCAGGACGGCCAGCCCTGCTCGGAGGTATTGGTTGCCCAACCCAACGCGCTGAGGGGGGCGCGAGCCGACCTGCGCGCCGGCGAAACATTCGAGATCGGCAACGTCCTCGACATTTTCGGCCATTACGCGACTATCACGGTCCGCGAAATCAATCGCGAGACCCAGGAAGCCTGGGTTGATATTTACGTGCGCGCGCCGCAGGTGTACGAAGGGCCTTCGGGCATTCCGTTTGGCGGCGTGATCGAGGGTGGTGGCGGGTTGGTTTTTGTGCCGGGGCGGGGCTTTGTGCCCGTTCCGCCGCACTCGCCATTGATTAGAGTGATGGCTCATTTGGCCGACGTGGTGACTCTACAAACGGTCAACCGCGGCGAACGCGGCCCGGTAATCGATCAACTCTCGTTGAGCAGCCTGATCAGTGCCCGCGATACATTGTCCGACATGATCGCATCGCGGCAAGCGCCCAAGGTTCCGAGCGTCTACCAACTAAGTGAAGAAACAGGCTCTACCGGATAAGGTAGGAAAAAGGGGGCGGCCGAGGCGTCATTGGCCTCGGCCGCCGGGGCTGGATTGGGTTGACGTTTACGTCGCCGCCCTGATTGCGGCGGCCAGCGCTCTGGCCCGGTCGGCGGCCGTGCCCACGTAGCCGCCGGCGTCCATCAACCCGCGCAGTTCATCGGCCGGCAGGAAAGCCGTCAGCCGGGCATCACCGGCCACCAGTTCCGCCAGTGGGTTGGGTTCTTCGCGCCGCACGGCTTCCCAGGCGCGCAAACTGACTTCGCGTAGCCATTCATGAACTTCCTGCCGGTCGGCCCCGGCGCGCACGGCGGCCACCAGCACCCGCTCGGTGGCCGCGAATGGGCCGTAGCGGGCCAGATTGCGGCCGATCTGCTCGCGGTCGATGGTCATGCCTTCGACCAGCGTCGTCGCCCGGCGCAACATTTCGTCCACGGCCAGGAAGCTTTCGGGCAGGTAGAGGCGGCGATTGGCGCTGTCGTCCAGGCTGCGCTCCAGGATGGCCTGCCCGGCGTTATCCCAGGCCACGGCCGTCTGTGCCGCCACGTAGCGGGCCAGCGAGCAGATGTTCTCGGCGTTGATGGGATTGCGCTTGAAGGGCATGGCCGACGAACCGACCTGCCGCCGGCCAAACGGCTCGGCCCATTCGCCGAAAGGCGGCGACTGCAACAGCCGGAAGTCAAGCGCGAATTTATGTAAACTTGAGGCGATGCCCGTCAGGACCTGCTGCACCCGCAAATCCTGTTGCCGGGTGTAGGTCTGGCTGGCGATGGGGAAACAGGGCAGGTCGAGGCGGGCCATCGCCAATTCTTCCAATTGCCCGGCGGTCATCTCCGTGCCGGCCAGCATCTCGACAAAGGTGGCTTGCGTGCCCACCGCGCCCTTGAAGCCCTTGCCGCGCAGGGCAGTCGTGACGGCCTGTAGTTGCCTGAAATCTTCCAGCAAGTCCTGGGCATACATCGCCAGGCGGTAGCCGAGGGTCGTCGGCTCGGCCGGTTGGATGTGGGTGTGGGCCATGACCGGCAGGTCGGCCGTCTCGTCAATGCGCCGGGCGAAGGCGATCAGCAGCCGTTGCAGCCCCTCAAGGAGCAGCCGCGCCGCTTCGCGCTGGCGCAGGGCGTCGACGTTGTCGGTGATGTCGGCGCTGGTGGCCCCCCAATGGATGACGCCGCCACCGACCGGGCATTGTTCGGCGTAGGCGCGGATTTCGGCCATCACGTCGTGGCGGGTTTCCCGTTCGATTTGCAGGGCGCGCGCGATGTCGATGTCGTCAACGTGGCGCTCCAGGTCGGCCAGTTGCTCGGCCGATACCAGCCCGGCCACGTGCTGGGCCGCGGCCAGCGCCACCCATACCCGGCGCATCAGCCGCCGCTTGTGCAGTTCCGACCAGAGATAGCGCATCTCCTGGCTGCCGTAGCGCCAGGTGAAGGGGGAGATAAATGTATTATGGTTAAAATCCGACATGAGAAGGGGGACTGACGCGCGATCTCTACGGGCAGATTCTCGTCAAGATAGAAGCGAAGCGTGTTGGCTGCCAAGGCTTTGCTGCTTGAATTGCTGGGCTATGGATACCTGTTCGCGGATATCCTGGTCAAGCTGCGCTTTGTGCTGGTAGTAGTAGGCCAACGCGGCATACACCTCCGCCAGCGAGACATCGAAATCCGAGGCGATCTCCCCGGGGGTACGATCGTGGAAAATCGTAGCCATGGTGATATCGATGACGCGCAATCCTGTTCCAGCGATACAGGGACGCCCGCCACGCATATCAGGATCAATCGTGATCAAATCGATGGATTCGACGGTGACCATACGGCCATTATAACAGGTATTCGGGAATCGAACGCGATAGGATTTAGACCCCAGCCGGCAATACCGCCCGCCGGCGATTGACGATCAACGTTTCAATCGTATAGAGCACCAACGCCAACCACACCAACCCAAACCCAATCAGGCGCGTCAGGCCGAAGGTTTCGTTGTAGACCAACACACCGATGAGAAACTGCATCGTCGGGGCGATGTATTGCAGCAGGCCGAGCGTCGTCAGCGGGATGCGGCGCGCCCCGGCGGCGAAGAGCAGCAACGGGATGCTGGTGACGATGCCCGCGCCGATCAAAAGGAGCGTCACCGGCAGCCCGGTATGGCCGAAGGCCCCCACGCCGCGCGACTCCATGAGTAGCAGAAAGCCGAACGCGGGCAGGAAGAGGACGGCCGTCTCAATGAACAACCCCTCGGCCGAATTCAGCGGGGCGGTCTTGCGGATCAGGCCATACGTGCCGAAGGAGAAGGCCAGCGTCAGGGCAATCCACGGAAACGCCCCGAAGCTGATGGTCAGGTAGAGCACGCCGGCCAGCGCCACACTGAGGGCCAGCCATTGCGCCGGGCGCAGCCGTTCTTTTAAGACGAGATAACCGAGCAAGACGTTGACCAGCGGGTTGATGAAGTAGCCCAGGCTGGTCTCGACGATGTGGCCGGCGTTGACGGCCCAGATGTAGATGAACCAGTTGAGGCCAATCAAAAAACCAGACAGCGTAAAGAGCAGAATAACGCGCGGCCGGCGCAGCGCCCCGCGCAACCAGCCCCATTGGCGGCGGGCGGTCAGTATCAGCACGACAAAGAACAGCGACCAGGCAATGCGATGGGCCAGGATTTGCCCGGCGGGCACAACCTGAACCGACTTCCAGTAGAGCGGCATCAGACCCCAAGCAATGTAGGCCCCGGCCGCGTAAAGCATGCCTTTATTCATAAGAGTAGGGGGATAGGTGCTAGGTGCTAGGTGCTAGGTGCTAGGGTAGCGCGCTCTGACTTCGTGATTCGTCATAAAGCACCCTCTTCCCTAGCACCTAGCACCTAGCACCCTCTGAATTCGTAATTCGTAATTCCTAATTCGTAATTATCTCCGCGCCTGATAATTCGGCGCTTCCTTGGTGATAAGGATGCCGTGGGGGTGGCTTTCCAGCAAGCCGGCGTTGGTGATGCGCACGAATTGGGCCTTGGCGCGCAGTTCGGCCAGGTCGCAGGCACCGACGTAACCCATGCCGGAGCGCACGCCGCCCATCATCTGGTAGATGACTTCGCGCAGTTGGCCCTTGTAGGGCACTTGCCCCTCGACGCCCTCGGGCACGAGCTTGTCGCGGATTTGGCCGCCGGCCGGGCCGCCGGTGGGCGAGGGCGTGGCGCTGCCGTAGCGGTCGGCTCCGTGCCCCTGCATCGCGCCCATGCTGCCCATGCCGCGATAGACCTTGTAGCGCCGCCCTTCGTAGAGGATGATCTCGCCCGGACTTTCTTCCAGCCCGGCCAGCATCGACCCCAGCATGACCAGATCGGCCCCGGCGGCCAGCGCCTTCACGATGTCGCCGCTGTACTTGATGCCGCCGTCGGCGATGAGGGGCACGTCATAGTGGCGGCAGACGGCGGCGCAGGCGGCCACGGCCGAAATCTGCGGCACACCCGTGCCGGCCACGATGCGCGTGGTACAGATCGACCCCGCGCCGATGCCGACCTTGATCGCCCCGGCCCCGGCCTCGATCAGATCGCGCGCGCCCTCGCCGCCGGCCACGTTGCCGGCGATGATCGGCAGGCTGGGGTGGCGCTGTTTGGCGGCGCGGATGGTGTCGATGACCAGCCGGGTGTGGCCGTGGGCGGTGTCGATGGTCGCCACGTCTACCCCCGCCTCGACCAGCAGATCGAGCCGGGCCAGGGCCTTGTCGCCCACGCCGATGGCCGCCGCGCACAGCAGCCGGCCGCGCTCGTCGGTGGCGCTGTCGGGGTAGTCGATCTTCTTGAGGATGTCCTTGACGGTAATCAGCCCTTTCAGGCGGCCATCGCCGTCCACCAGTGGCAGTTTTTCGATGCGGTGGCGGTGGAGAATGGCCTTGGCCTCTTCCAGGCTGGTGCCGACGGAGGCGGTCACCAACCCGTCGCTGGTCATGTAGTCGGCGATGGGCTGCGCGCCGGGCCTCACAAAGCGCGTGTCGCGGTTGGTCAGGATGCCCACCAGCCGGCCATCCTCATCGGTGATGGGGATGCCGGAGATGTGGTAATGGCTCATCAGCGCCTCGGCCTCGGCCAGCGTGGCGTCGGACCGCAGCGTCAGCGGATCGACGATCATGCCCGACTCCGAGCGCTTGACCTTGTCCACTTCCTCGGCCTGCTCGGCCGGGGTCAGATTGCGGTGGATGACGCCGATGCCGCCGAGGCGGGCCAGGCCAATCGCCATCGGGGCCTCGGTAACGGTGTCCATCGCCGCGGCGATGACCGGGATGCTGAGGGCTATGTCGCCGATGAGGCGCGTGCGTAGATTGACCTCGGCCGGCAGCACCTGCGAATAGCCGGGGGCCAGCAATACGTCATCAAACGTCAGCGCCAGTTCGCCGAATTCCGGTGCGAATTTCATCCACGATCTCCCGCCGGCGAGCCTGCGCCGGGCTTATCAGTTCTGACGCCGCGGCTTGGGCTTGACGACCCGTTGGCGGCGGCGGCCGAAGATCTGCGGCATGCGGTCATTGCGCGACAGCACGACCCACACGCCGGCCAGCGCCAGCGCCAGCGCCATGAGGAACGAGTAGGTGATGGGTGAGCTGCCGATGGTTGGCTGGTCGGCGCGGAAGAACTCCAGGAAGGCCCGGCCCGCGCCCCACCAGATGAGGAAGATGCCGAACAGCGTGCCCGGCCGCCAGCGATCCCGGAAGCGGCTGTTCAGGGCGACCAGCACGACGAAGCCCAGGATGAGCCAGATGGACTCATACAGGAAGGTGGGGTGGAAGCGCGTCGTCTCCAGCGGGAATTGCACCAGGTCGGCATATTGCGGCAGGCGATAAGGCTCATCGATGAGGATGCCCCACGGCCGCGTCGTCGGCGGGCCATACAGCTCCTGATTGATGAAGTTGCCCCAGCGGCCGATGCCCTGGGCAATGAGCACCGCCGGCCCGGCCACGTCGGCATAATGCCAGAAGTTTAGCCGCCGCCAGCGAAGGTACAGCCAACCAACGATGGCCGCGCCGATGAAGCCGCCCAGGATGTTGATGCCGCCCGAGCGAATGTTGATTACGTCCAGAAAGGTCTCGAATTGGGCGCCGCGCCCGGCGAAGACCTCCAGCAGCACGTAGGTCAGGCGAGCGAAGAGATAGCCGCTGAAGATGACGACAATCAGCCCGTTGAAGAACTCATCGACGTTCTGGTTGCGTTTGGCGATCTCGCGCGCGCCCCACAGGACGCCGATGGCGATGCCTATCGTGACGATGATGCCATACCAATAGATGGGGAACCCGTCGCCGATGGGGATCGTGAAGGCGATAGGGTCGATTTTGATTCCGTCCAGCATGTTTCACCCGTTACAAAGATAAGATATGCCGCGTGGCGGGCTGCATGGCCCTGACCGGCGGCGGCTTTATTATTCCAGATAGCCCAGTCCGCGCAACCGCTGCCGCAGCAATTCGTCGCCGTCCAGCTCGACGGTTGCGCCGGCCGGTTGCGCCTCGTGTTCGCGCGCGGCGCGTTGGGCCATCTGGTCGAGGGCCAGGGCCAACGCCGCGGCCACGAGAGGGTCGGCGGCCAGCCGGTTATCCATTTCCGGCGGGTCGGCGGCCAGATTGTAGAGTTCCTCCGGCGTGTCATCGACGGTGATGAGTTTGAGCGGCGCGCCCGCGTCCTCGCGCGCCGGGCGGACGACGGCCCGCCGGGGCGACAGGCAGCGATAGCGGGCCAGCAATTCCGGCTGGCGCGATTCGATGGCCTTGACGAAGTTGAGCGGCGGGTAGATTTCGCTGAAGGCCGTTTCCTGTTCCGGGTCGCGCCCGGCCAGGGTGTGGCGCAGACTGAGGCGGCGGGCGTGGCCGGCGTCGTCGCCCAGCGCCTCATCGAGCGCGGGCGATTGTTCGGCGGTGGGCGCGGCGGCGTCGAGGATGGTGTGGAAGACGCGGCGGGTGCTGACCGGCGCGGCGACGCGGGTCTCGGCGGCCACCTTGCCCGGCCAATGCATGATCAGCGGCACACGCACCAACTCGTCATAGGCCACAAAGGCGTGGCCGAAAAAGTTGTGGTCGCCCAGGCCGTCGCCATGATCGGCCACGATGATGGTCAGCGTGTCCCGGTTGCGGCGGCGTTGCGCCAGCGTCTCAAAAAGCGCGCCCAGATAGTAATCCTGATAGGCGACCTCGGCGTCGTACATATCCTTCAGCACCCGCTCTTCCAGTTCGTCCAGCGGCTCGGCCAGCGGCGCGGCCCAGCGATACGCCTCGCGGTTCCAGGTGCGCATGATCGCCCGCGCTTCCTTGCTGTGGCGGAAATAGGGGGCGATGCGGTCAACGAATTCGGCCGGCGCCCAGAACGGCAGATGGGTTTCCATCAGGTTCATAAAGAGGAACAACGGCTGGTCGGACGTGTTCTCTTCACGATCCTGTAGAAACTGGACGACGTCCTGCGTCGAGCGCTCGTTCTGCCCCTTGAAATTGGC
>OEOF01000118.1_pt1 | contig 13540 bp, 14 predicted proteins | sample 1539701 | NCBI WGS metagenome assembly OEOF01 (sample SAMEA3611561, study PRJEB23397) | activated sludge metagenome | biome: Urban; feature: Wastewater Treatment Plant; material: Activated Sludge | place: Slovenia | collected 2012-09-24 | reverse complement strand
CTCACGCGCCAGCCGCTCCCGCTCGGCCGCCCCGGTCATCATCGTATCGGCGCACCTGTCTCTTATACACATCTAGATGTGTATAAGAGACAGCCTATGGCCTGACCATTGACAACCTGCTGGCCGTGGACATGGTGCTGGCCGACGGCCGATTCGTCACCGCCAACGCCGACGAAAACCCCGAACTCTTTTGGGCGGTGCGCGGCGGCGGTGGCAACTTCGGCGTTGTCACTTCCTTTCTGTTCCAGGCCCATCCCGTGAGCATGGTGTATGGCGGCCCGATCATATGGCCCATCGACCAGACCGAGGAGATATTGCGCTGGTATCTCGATTTCATTGCCGGCGCGCCGGAGAATATCTCCGGCTGGTTCGGCATCCATCGCGTGCCCACCGGCTCGCCGCTGCCGGCCGAGCTGCATGGCGCCCACGGCTGCGTGATCACCTGGTGCTATACGGGGCCGATGGAGGCCGCCGAAGAACTCTTTCGCCCCATTCGGGCCTTGGGAACACCGGTGCTTGACCTCATGGGGCCGCTCCCGTTTCCCCAGCTCCAAAGTATGTTCGACCAGATTTACTATCCGCCCGGCTTGCAGTGGTATTGGAAAGCGGACTTTTTCAAAGAAGTCAGTGATGAAGCCATCGACCTGCATCTGAAATTCGGCTCGAATCTCCCCTCCGAACTGTGCACCATGCACCTGTATCCGATCAACGGCGCTGTCCACCGCGTGGGCCAACGATCCACGGCCTTCAGCTACCGTGACGTCACGTTCGCGCAGGTGATCGTCGGCGTCGCTAGCGACCCGGCCAACGTCGATAAGGTCAGCCAGTGGGCGCGCCGCTACTGGGCCGCGCTGCATCCCTACTCCGCCGGCGGGGCCTACGTCAACATGATGATGGAGGAGGGACAGGAGCGGGTCAAGGCCGCTTACCGTGACAATTATTCACGGCTGGTGGCGGTGAAGAACATCTATGATCCGTGGAACCTGTTTCACGTGAACCAGAACATCCAACCCGATACCCATAGCGGCTAGTGTGGCCCGCCCCGGACGGTGGCAGCGGTGGGTCGGTTCAGCCGGATTCGCGCACCAGTCCGGCCTCACGCGCCAGGACAATGGCCTGCGCGCGGCTGTTGACGGCCAGTTTGCTGTAGATATTGGAGATATGATTACGGACCGTCTTGGGCGTGAGCATCAGTTCCTCGGCAATCGTTTCATTGCTCACGCCCTGGGCGACCCATTTCAAAACTTCCAGCTCGCGTGGCGTTAGTTCCGGGAACAGGCGCGGCGCATTGGGGGCCGGGCGATCTTCCTGGCCGGGGCCGATAAAGGCATGCACCTCGGCCAGAAAACGCGCCCAGGCCGGCTCCACTTCCAACAAGATGTGGTTGGGGCTGTCGAGGGGCACGAAGCGAGCGCCGGGAATCAGCGCCGCCAACAGTCGTCCCTCCTCGAAGGGCACGCCGGCGTCGGCCCGGCCGTGGAGAACCAGGGTGGGGGTGGTAACCTGTCGCGCCAGATCGACCACGTCAATGTGGTAAAACGCGCGTTCCATGGTGGCCGCGTTTTCCGGGGTGGCCGAGATGCGCGCCAGTTCGTTCAGCCACTCCTTTTGCACTTCCGTCCCTTGTGGTATCTGCATGGTGGTGAATAGTTGGCGGAAGGCGGGATTCTCCTGCCCCCAGCCGATGCGGATGGCGTTGATCATGATCTCCGCCTGCATCATCTCTTCTTCGGACAGATCGCGGTGAAAACGGCCGCGGGCATAGCCGCCATAGAGGATCAAATGACTGACCCGGTGGGGATGCCTGACGGCGTAGGCGACGGAGACCGACGCGCCCTGAGAGATGCCCAGCAGCGGGAATCGCTCCAGCCCCAGTGCATCGACGACAGCCTCCAGGTCTTGTACCCAGGCATCGAGCGAGTACTCGGTCACGTCCCAATCGGACAGGCCACAGCCCCGCTCGTCGTAGCGCACCAGCGTGTGCTGCTGGGCCAGGGCATCCAACCAGGGACGCCACACCGGGCCGTTCCAATCGTGTTCCAGATGGGTGAGGTAGTTGGCGGCCTTGACCAACGGGGGGCCACTGCCCACGGTGGCATAGGCGATGCGAGTGCCGTCGGCTGAACGGCAGAAACGAATTTGCTGATTCATGGGCCGCGTTCCCGATATGGTCGTCAGTGTACCATACGATCGCCCGTTTTAAGCGAGCAATTCCTGGGCGAACGCAATCACCTCACGCGCCAGCCGCTCCCGCTCGGCCGCCCCGGTCATCATCGTATCGGCGCACAGCAGGGCCAGCCCATCCTCGGCGGCCATGCCCTCGTCCCGGCAATCGTAGATGAAGCCGTCGATCAGGTGGCCGTACGTGCGGGCCACGGCGGCGGCCGACGGCTCCAGCCCCATCTCGGCCATCATCTTGGCCGCCGGGCCTTTGATGGCCCGCCCGGCGACGATGGGCGACACGGCCACCACAGCCCGCGGCACGTCTTCGATCATGGCCCGGATGGGGTAGACGTTGAGGATGGGGTCAATGCTGACGAACGGATTGGAGGGGGCGATAATCACCACGTCGGCCGTTTCCAGGGCGCGGACGGCGGCGGCCGAGGCGCGCACGTCTTCGGGCAGGATAACCCGCCGCACGGGCGGCTGCCAGCGCTCGCGCACGAACCAGACCTGGAAGGGCAATATGTCGCCCGTGTCCGTCTCGATGAGGGTGGGGGCGGGCTGGTCGGACATGGGCAGCACGGCCGGGGCGATGCCAAACCCTTCGCATAGTCTGCTGGTGACGGCCGTCAAGGTCTCGCCGGCGTCCAGCCAGTGGGCACGGGTCAGGTGCGTCGCCAGGTCGAGATCGCCCAGGCTGAACCAGTCCGGCCCCTTCAGGCGGCCGACTTCGCTCATGGCCCGCCAACTCTCCCCGGCGCGGCCCCAGCCGGTTTCGTCGTTGGCGACGCCGGCCAGCGTGTACAGCACTGTATCCAGGTCAGGGCAAATGGTCAGGCCCAGATGGCGGAAGTCATCGCCGGTGTTGACGATGACGGTCAGGTTCGACGGCGGCAGGACGCGGGCCAGCCCGTCGGCCAGCTTGGCCCCGCCGACGCCGCCGGCCAGGCAGACGACGCGGGGCGCGGAGGAATCAAAGGTGGTCATGGTATAATTATCCGTTAGGCGGCAGCGCGCGCCACTATGCGTGTGGCATGAAGCGGACACAGAGGACACAGAGGGGCACAGAGGGGCACAGAGGGCATGGAGGAAGCAGGGGTTTTCCTTTGTGCTCTCTGTGACTCCTCTGTGTCCTCTGTGTTCCCCAGGCTAAACGGGAGCACAATGATGGCTAAACGGATCTGGCGGCTGAAGAGCAACGTTATGAAGTGGTTGTTGTGGCCGGCGGTGGTGTGGCTAGGGGGATGTTCGGGCATCGGCGGCGAGGCCGCTGACTTGCCCATACTGGACACACGCTGGTTGTTGGTATCATTCAGCGACGCCACCGGCGCTCACGAGGTGCCGACCGACCCCATCCCATTCCTGGAAGTCGCCGAGGAGTGGCTGTCGTTCGACAATGGCTGCAACGAGACTTATGCCAACGCCCAGGTCGATGCGGAGCGGTTCAACATTGAGATGGTCATCATGCGCGGCACGGCCTGCGAGCGCATCAGCGCCGCGGCCACCGAACTGGAACGGACGATGGATGACGCCATCGTCAACTGGTCGACCTATACGATTGTGGGCGATGAACTGATCATTCCCTTTGAGGGTGGGGAGGCCCGTTTCAGCCGCGCCATACCGGCCAATGCGTTCGATCTGCGCGGCTTCCCGTTGCTGCAACGCGAGCCGGTGAAGCCCGATTACCTGGGCGAGGAGATCATTCGCGGCCGTCTGATTCAGGAAGACGGCTGTTTGCGCCTGCCCATCCCCGATTATTATTTTGAGTCCGGCTTTCTGCTGGTCTGGCCGGCCATCTACGCCGTGGGCTTTGATGCGGACGGGGTGGCGGTCTTCAACTTGCAAACGACGGAGCGCGTGGCCGGCGTGGGCGATGAGGTGGTGATCAGCGGCGGCCACATCGACGAAGAAATCGATCCGCTGTTGCATGACGACCTGCTGCGCCTGCCGTCGTTGCCTGCCGGTTGCGCCGGGCCATACTGGATCATGAGCGACATCTTGTCGCTGGAAGAATGAGTCCCAGCCAAGAGCCAAACCCTATGACGACAGAGCCTGCCGTCGACGAAATCACTTACAAGGCCCCGCATGAATCTTACGGCCGCTTGTTCCTGCGCTTCCTGCATTTTGGCTTCCTGGCCTGGGGTGGCCCCGTCGCCCAAATCGCGATGATCCGTCAGGAACTGGTGGACGAGGAGCAGTGGGTTAGCCGCGAGCGCTTCAACCGCGTCTTGGGCGTCTATCAAGTCCTGCCCGGCCCGGAAGCTTCCGAACTGTGTGTCTACTTCGGCATGTTGTCGCGCGGCCGCTTCGGTGGGTTGGTGGCCGGGCTGGGTTTTATGTTACCCGGGTTTGTCCTGATGCTGCTGCTCGCCTGGTTCTACGTGAGCTACGGGATCGCATCGCCCGTTTTTGCGGCGGCTTTCCTGGGGATGCAGGCCGCGGTCGGGGCGTTGATCGTTCGCGCCGTCCACCGCATCGGCAGCCACGTTCTGCTCAATCGTTGGCTGTGGGGCATTGCGGTCAGCGCGGCCGTGGCCCATTTTGCCGGTATCCATTTTCTGATCATTTTAGCCGTCGCGGGCGTGGTCTATCTGCTGGTCGAGGAGCGCCAACCGGGCTGGGCGGGGCTGCTTCTCGGCGCGGGTGCGCTCGTGGCGATCGTTCTGCTCGCCATGCGTCTGAGCGCCGCGCGGGATGCGATGGCTACGGCCAATGTCGTGGCTCAGACCGCTCCGTCCACCCTGGCCCTGTTCTGGTTGGGGTTGCGCAGCGGCCTGTTGACCTTCGGCGGCGCCTACACGGTGATCCCCTATCTGCGCAACGAGGCGGTTGTGGTCAGCGGCTGGATGACCGACGGCCAGTTCCTCGACGGGCTGGCGCTGGCCGGTATATTGCCCGCGCCGCTGGTTATCTTCGGAACGTTTGTGGGCTATCTGGGTGGCGCGTTGCCCGGCGCGCTGGCCATGACGCTGGGTATTTTCCTGCCCGCTTTCGCGATTACTTTAACCGGCCACGAGTTACTGGAAAAAGTTGTCGAGAACAAGGCGCTGCACGGCATCCTCGATGGCGTGACCGCCGGGGTCGTCGGCCTGATCGCCGCGACGGCTGTGGTGCTGCTCCGCGATGCCATAACCGGCTGGTTGGCCGTGCTGATTTTTGTCGGCGGCCTGATTGTGCTCTTTCGCTGGAATTCAAAAGCCAGCGTGCCGGCTGTGGTGCTGGGGGCCGCGCTCGTTGGGCTTTTGGTCTACTTTCTGGCGTGAATCGCCGGCGGTTCTCGACCGGGGGCCGCCCTATGCCAACACGTAGCGGCCCGCCGCCTCGGCCATGATCGCCACGCCGTCAACCATGGCCCGCTCGTCAAAGTCGAAGCGCGGGTGATGGTGCGGGTACTGCGTCGCCAAATCGCCGTTGCTGCAACCGACGAAGAAGTAGCAGCCGGGAATCTCTTGCAGGATGAAGCCCATATCCTCGGCGGCCATGGTGCGGTGCTCCAGGATATTCTCGGCCCCCAGCACGCGCTCGGCCGCGGCGCGCACCACGGCCGTCGGCTCCGGCGCGTTGTGGACGGCGGCCACAATGGCCACCGTCTCCATCGTTGCCCGGCAGCCGAAGGCGGTGGCCACACTGGTCGCCATCTCCAGGATGCGCCGGTAGACCATGCGGTGGGTGGCCGTGTCATAGCTGCGCACCGTGCCCTTCAGGATGGCCCGCTCGGGGATAACATTGAAGGTCGTCCCGGCCGAGAACTCGCCGATGGAGACGACAACGCTGTCATTGGGGTTGGTGTTGCGGCTGACGATGCTCTGCAGGGCAGTGACGATCTGGGCCGCGGCGACGATCGGGTCGGTCGCCAGATGGGGCGCGGCCCCGTGGCCGCCCCGCCCCTCAACGGTCAGGGTGAAGACGCTGGACGAAGCCATCGCCGGGCCATCGACCACCCGCGCCTGCCCCACGTGGACGGGTGACCAGAGGTGCATCGCCAGGGCTACGTCCGGCCGCGGGTTTTCCAGCACCCCGCCGGCCATCACCGCCAGCGCGCCGCCCAAGCCTTCCTCGGCCGGCTGAAAGAGAAACTTGAGTGAGCCGGCCATCTGATCCTGACGCCGCACAAACAGGTCGGCCAGCGCCAGCCCCATCGAGACGTGGCCGTCGTGGCCGCAGGCGTGCATGACGCCCGGCCTGGTGGAGATGTAGGCGTTGCTGCTCTCCTCCTGAATGGGCAGGGCGTCCATATCGAAGCGCAGCAGCACATTGGGGCCGGGGCGCGCCCCCTCCAGCAGGGCCACCACGCCCGTTTGGCCGACGCCGGTCTGCACTTCCAGCCCCAGGCCGGTCAGCGTCTCGGCCACGATGCCGGCCGTGCGCACTTCCTGGAACCCCAGTTCGGGGTGGCGGTGCAGATCGCGGCGAACACGCACCAGGTCGTCATAGAGAGCGGCAGCTTCGCGTTTAAAATCGGGAATGGTCATTCTATTTATCGCTTGTTTGGGTTGACGGACAAGCGATCCTTTCCTCGATCTTAGCTGGTGAGTATTAAAGAGTAGATTACAACAGGTGCGATGCACTTTCCGAAGTGCGTCGCACCTTGCCCCCTTACCCGTGCACAAGACAATGGAGCGGCGCCCACCCCACGCGCCCATCGGCCGCGGTAGCCCACAGCCAACCACTTACCACGACTGCGCCGCTAACCACGTCGCCCGGTTCCAGCGCCAATTCGGCGGCGGTGTAATCGTGCAACAAAGTGCCATTGCCCCCATCCATACGCAACCAGCTTTCGGGAACCCAGCCCTCACGCCCGTCGCCCGCCGTGGCCCACACCCAGCCGGGGAACTCGTCATCGCGGCGGCCGAGGGTCAGCCGGTCGCCGGCCGCGCCACGGATGGGGTCGGGGTAGTGGACTGACCAGGGTTCAACGGCGCGGTAGGTGGTCATGTTCGTCTCGTCCAGGTGCAACGCACTTCAGAAAGTGCGTCGCACCTATTCGTTATAGGGTTCGCGTTCCTCATGCACCGCGTACTCCACCGCAGCCGGCATCGTCCGCGGTCGTTCGACCAGCCGCCCGGTGACGTATTTGTGCAGGATACTCGCCATCAGGGTTTGGTAGGGCAGGCCTTCTTCCAGGGCGATAGTCTGGAGAGCGGCGAGGTCTGCGGTCGTGAGGCGAATGTTGACGCGGCGGTCTTTGCGCAAGGTGGCAGCAGCAGCGGCTTTAAGGCGAGCGATGACGACTTCCTTATCGACAACGGGAACTAATTGCCCGCTCTCATATGCTTCGAGAATTTCCCGCTCTTCCTCATCGAGTTGCAGATCATCTATTTCCATCTCATCCATTTTCATTTATCACTCCCGTTTAAGATATTTCCGCTTGGCCTTACGACTTGGGACAATCGTCTTTAGAAAAAATTGGCCGTTTTGTTCCATAAATGGCACAAGATAAACGTAATCATCAATCTGGATTACGAATATTTGCTGTCCTGGATATCGTTCCTGATTGGGATGATCATATACGTCAAGAATGTCATTCCCTAGGATAGAAGGCACAACTCTTTCAAAAGCTATACCGCGATTTCTCTGCAACCACTGATCCTTTTCGTCGTTCCATTGAATATTCTCTATCTTCATACTTTATCACAATGTGTGCCTAATGGCAACGCCCCCCCCCATTTGTTTCAATCAACAGCGAAATCGGCCCGCACATAGGCCAACCGCGACCGCCAACTCACCGCCCGCTCCAGCATCTGGTTGCGGAACAGGCGCTCAACCTTCTCCACCTCCGCGGCCGTCAATCCCCCGGCCAGCAATCGCTGGCGATAGCTCAGCCGCGCCCCAGTCCCCTCTCCCCCCGGGAGAGGGCTAGGGAGAGGGTCTTTTCCGCCACCGTCCCCTAACCCCTCCCGAAGGGCCGGGGACGGAGAGGCGAACCAACGGTCAAGGTGCGCGGCCGTGATCAACCGCTCCTCCGACTGCTCCTCAACCATCAGGCGCACGTCCTGTAGTCCGGCCGCCTCCAGCGCGGCCGTCAGATCGCTCTCGTCCCAATTGACCATCGGGTCGGCCGGGTCACTGTAGATGGCTTCCTCGGCGGCGATGACCTTATCGCGCAGCTTGGCGTCGCGGCCCCATTCGATGAGCGCGTAGAGCCGTTGGGTGTGGCGGGGGATGGCTTGGGCCAGCACGAGGCGACCGCCGGGCAACAGGTGGCGGGCGAGGGCCGGTGGGACGCCGGCGATCCGTTCCTTGTTGGTCAGGATATTGCGGCCCAGGATGCAATCGAAGCGCACGTCCGCCTCGCCGCGCAGGGCCAGCAGGTAATCAAGCTCCGCCGGGTCGCCGACGAGGACGGCCGGGCGCTCGATCTCCGGCAGGCGGGCGGCTTGCTGGCGCAATGCCTCGCCGGCCGTTTCGTCGGCGGCCAGCGCCCACACGCCGCCCTCCGGCGCGCGCCGGGCCGCTTCCCAGGTCAGCAGGCCGCTGCCGGCGTTGGCGTCAAGGATCAGGTGATGGCGCTGCACCCCGGCCATCTCGAACAGCCGGTCGCGCAGGCCGCCGAGTTGCCGGCCGCTGTTGGCGACGGTGCGTTGCAGCCACATATCCTTGGCGCGGTTCGATGGGCTGGTGGTCAAGACCTCCAGATGGGCATCGCTGTCGCTTTCGACCATGGCCGCCAGTTGCGCCTCGCGGCGGCGGGCCACGTCGGCGCCGATAGCCCGCTCGTGGCCCAGCTCGCCCGGCTGATAGAACACCTTGCCTTGTAGCGCGTTGGGCAGATATTGTTGGGCCACCCAATGATCGCGGTAGGCGTGGGGGTAGAGGTAGCCCTCGCCGTGGCCGAAGCCCTCCTTGTCGCGGTTACCGTCCTTCAGGTGGTTGGGCACGTCGGCCTCGCGCTCTTTCTCCACCATGCCCAGGGCGTCGAAGAAGGCGAAGGCCGAGTTGGACTTGGGGGCCGTGGACAAATAGATAGCCGCCACGGCCAGCGGGAAGCGCCCCTCCGGCAGGCCGATGCGCTCGAACGTCTCCCAGCAATTGACGACAATGCCCATGGCCTGCGGGTCGGCCATGCCCACGTCCTCGCCGGCGAAGATCGCCATGCGCCGGAAGATGAAGCGCGGGTCTTCCCCAGCATAGACCATGCGGGCCATCCAGTATAGCGCCGCGTCGGTGTCGGAGCCGCGCAGGCTCTTGATGAAGGCCGAAATGGTGTCGTAATGGACATCGCCATCCTTGTCATAGAGCACGGCGCGGCGCTGGATCGACTCCTCGGCCACGTCCAGGCTGATGGTGATGAGGCCGTTCGCGTCGGGTGGGGTGGTCTCCACGGCCAGTTCCAGGGCGTTGAGCACACCGCGGGCATCGCCGTTCGCCACGTCCACCAGATGGTCGAGCGCCTCCGGTTGCAGGGCCACGTTAAGCTTGCCGTAGCCGCGCTCCGGGTCGTTCAGGGCTTGCACGGCAATGGCCCGCAGGTCGTCCTCGGTCAACGGCCGAAGCTGGAAGATACGGCTGCGGCTGACGAGGGCCTTGTTGACCTCGAAGTACGGGTTCTCGGTCGTCGCGCCGATGAGGATGATCGTGCCGTTCTCGACGTGGGGCAGTAACGCGTCCTGCTGGGCCTTGTTCCAGCGGTGTACCTCGTCGACGAAGAGGGTGGTGCGCTGGCCGTATAGCTCGCGCCGCTGGCGGGCCACGTCGATGGCCTCGCGAATCTCCTTGACCCCGGCCAGCACGGCGTTGATGGTGATGAAATGGCTGCGCGTGCTGTTGGCGATGACCATCGCCAGCGTGGTCTTGCCCGTGCCGGGCGGGCCGTAGAAGATGAGCGACGATAGCTGGTCGGCCTGGATGGCGCGGCGCAACAGGCGGCCCGACCCCATGATGTGGCTCTGGCCGAAGAACTCATCGAGGGTGCGCGGCCGCATCCGGGCGGCCAGCGGCGCTTCCCGGCGAATGCGTTCCTGGGCGGCGTGGGAGAAGAGGTCGGTCATAGCCAGTCCGTGAGCCGGAAATCAGCGGCAAAGGGATTGACAAAGCGTACGCCCTCGATGACACGACCGCTTTGAAAATCTTCGCTCAGCAAGAGGGTTAGTTGGTGGAGATGGGCCGCCGCCCATAGCTGAGCGTCATAATAGGCCAATTGGTGATCGCGCACACCCCGTCCCGCTTCCAGAATAATAGGTACCGTCAAGGGAAAAACCGGGTAGAGGCCTTGAAATCGTTCGACTTGCTCCAATGCCATTGCTGGGTTCATCAGCGGTTGTCGGCCGCGCGTTGTAACGTTGAAAAACTCGGCCAGGCATTGCACGCTCAATCGCCCGGCCTGATATAAATGTAGTTCATCAAGTACCTCGCGCGCCTTGGCCTGTTTTGTCTCATCGGCCGGATCGAAAAGGTACACCAGCAAATTCGTATCGATGAGAGCCGCCATGACTGTCACTCATCCTCCCGATTTTTGAGCCAGCGATCCTCGCGCTCGGCATAGATCTCCTCACGTGTCCAACGGATAGGCTCCCTCTGGCCGTCCCATCTTTGCCGGACTTCCTCCACAGCCTGCATCAGTTCGGCCCAAACGTCATTATTAGGCAGGGGTTGTTTCATCGATCCACTGATTTCATGCTCAATCGCCTGGCGAATCACCTCCGCCTCGCTGATGCCTCTGGTTTGGGAAAGGCGCTTGATCAATATATCCTGTCGCCGGGGGATATAGATTTGCTTGCGGATCATTACGGTCATGGGGCTACTCCGGGTTTAGGGTATCAAGGCGCGAATATACATCATATTATACACAATAGGCCGGTGGAATCAATGAACGGTGGATTAGCCCGTCAACGGCCGTCGCCCCTTCGCCTGGGCAAAGTGCAATTGTGAACCCGTTCCGTCTATGGTATGATGTTTCAGTCTGAGTTTCATTGAGGGAGCCAACCATTAGCCCGGAAGAACGAATGCCATGAAACTAGCCGAAGCGCTGATCCTGCGGGCCGATAGAAAGAAGCGGCTCGAACATCTGAAAGAACGATTGGGGCGTATCGTCAAGGTGCAGGAGGGCGACCAGCCGGCCGAAAATCCGGAAGCCCTGCTGCAAGAGGTCGACCGGGCGGCGGCCGATCTGACGCGCCTCATCAAGCAGATCAACCGCACCAATGCCAACAGCCAACTGGACGACGGCCGGACAATCGCCGACGCCATCGCCGACCGCGATGACCTGCGCCTGCGCCATACCATCCTCAATGGCGTTATTCAGGCAGCGACCATCCGCCAGGAACGCTTCACCAAGAGCGAAGTGCGCTTCCAGACCACGGTCAACGCCGGCGCGCTGCAACAACAGGCCGACGACCTGGCCCAGGCTTATCGCGAACTGGATACGAAAATCCAATCAGCCAACTGGCTGATCGATTTGATTGATTGAGTTGAAGCTGGTAGCCGTTGCGACCGAAGCGAGTGCAACCCTTTGAGGGCGGGGCAAAGCCTTCACCATGATGGCGTGAGGGGCCACGCCTGTGGTTCGATCCCACGTTAAACGAGTATGCCCAGTAAGGTTACAAGCGTACCGGGTAGCGCGTACTGTCACTACCAATGCACTGATCGGTTGCTACGGTGAGGGTGGGTAAGGGGACTTCAACTCGCAGTGGAGGACAGGATTATGGCGATTCAAGTGAAACGGGCGATGCTCAACGTGGAGAAATATAAATGGCAGGCGGGCGAGGGCGACAGCAAGACCAGCGTGGCCCACGACCGGATCATGTTCAGCCGCCGCCAGGGATACGAGGTTATCCCGATGATCCAGAAAGTGGTGAATCATTTCGGCTACGAAACGGAGGCCGACGTCAAGCGGGTCGAGGAAGCCATTCGCACCGCGCTGCCGGGCAACGTGCGCAGCCGCAAGAACGTGTTTAACTGGCTCACGACCTATCTGTCGCAAAACTAGCTCAGGCATTAAAAACCGGAGGCGCTGATGCGCCTCCGGTTATCTCCTTCCACCTCTTGGCCCTATGGCGGATTAACGTTGGGAGGTATAGCCGCCCACGCCGCCACTCTCGCCGATCAATTCATCTTCGTCATAGTCGGCGTCGAACGCCTCGCGTACGCTTTCCCAACCGCGCCGCACGGCATCCTTCACGTCGTCCCAGGCGCTGTGGGCGGCGAACTCGCCGGTTTCCCATTCGCGCCGGATGTCGGTCTCCAACTGGTTGTCCCAACTGTCGTAACTATCGTAGCGCTCGTCCAGGCCGGAGACGTAGCCGTGACGGTAAGCCGGCTCATACCAATCATAGGCGCGGCTTTGCCCGTTGTTGTGGATGTAGGTCGAGGCGTAGTGCTCGCGGAAAGTCGGCTCGTACTCATTGTAGTCGGCTTCCATGTCCATCGCGTCGCGCACGTCTTCCCAGCCGCGGCGGATGGCGTCCTTGAATTCATCCCAGGCGCGCCCGGCGGCCCCTTCCGTCTGCTCCCAGCCGCGGCGGGCGTCGGCCTCGAATTCGTCCCAGGTGTCGAACTCGTCCCAGCGCTCATCCATCGCCATATCGTAGCCGTAGCGATAGGCCGGGGCGTAGGCATCGTAGGCGCGGCCGCTGCCGATATATTGCGTGCCGTAATGCTCGCGGAAACCCGGCTCGAAGAGAGTGAAGTCCTCTTCAAAGTCCATCGCATCCTTCACCGATTCCCAGCCGTGACGGACGGCATCCTTGATTTCGTCCCAGGCGCGCCCGGCGGCATGTTCGTTCTGCGTCCAGCCGTGGCCGGCCGTGGCCTCGAATTCGTCCCACGTTTCGTAATTGCGGTAGCGATCATCCTGAGCCAGCGAATAACCATAACGGTAGGCGGGGTCATACTGGGCATACGCATGGCCGCTGCCGCCGTAGTTCGTCTGGAAGTGATCGCGGAAGGCGGTGGTATAGTTGGCGTAATCGAGGTAGTTGCCGGCCGCCATCTGGGTTGTGCCTGTCGGCAGCGGCGTCACCATCGCGGCCGCTCCGGCCGTCGCGACCGGCAGACCGGCCGTCAGGGGGTCGCTGTCGCCGGCCGTCCAGCCGCTCTGCCGCCAGCTTTCGGAATGGCGCTCCACGTCGATGGGGCCATACTGGTTCATAATATTGACGGCGCGCTCGACGCGCTCTTCTTCTGTTTTCAGGCCGACCAGGATGCCGCCCCGCCGCACACTTTCGGCATAGAGTTCGGCTTCTTCGGCCGGCACGCCCCAATTGACCAGCGCGCCGACCAGGCCACCAACGGCCGCACCGATGCCCGCGCCGGCCAGCCCGGCCACCAACGGCCCGGCGGCGATGACCCTGTCTCTTATACACATCTAGATGTGTATAAGAGACAGGCATAGATCTCCTCACGTGTCCAACGGATAGGCTCCCTCTGGCCGTCCCATCTT
>OEOF01000116.1_pt1 | contig 13772 bp, 15 predicted proteins | sample 1539701 | NCBI WGS metagenome assembly OEOF01 (sample SAMEA3611561, study PRJEB23397) | activated sludge metagenome | biome: Urban; feature: Wastewater Treatment Plant; material: Activated Sludge | place: Slovenia | collected 2012-09-24 | reverse complement strand
TTCTGTTCCAAATAATTGAAATGGCGCATGGACAGCTTCCGTGCGAAGCACGGGCAAATCCCAGAAATCACTGGGTTCACGCAGCACATACCCAAATTTTTGTTTGATATGAGCCACCGCGTCCTCTTTGGCATACAACGGGATTTGTGCGCGCTGGATCTGGCAAAATGCGCGTAAATCGTCGATGCCATGCAGATGGTCAGCATGTGTATGTGTGTACAACACTCCATCTACGCGCTCAATATTCTCTCGCAGTGATTGAATGCGCAAATCAGGCCCGCTATCAATAAGGATGTTTTCTCCGGAATCCAGCGTAATTAGGCTGGAGCAGCGTGTGCGCTTGTTGCGTGGGTTGTCCGAACTGCAAGTGACACACTTGCAGCCCACCACCGGGGTGCCTGCGCTGGAGCCTACGCCTAGCATGGTGAGTTGCATTATGAAGCTCTTGCGTGCTTAAACAAATTGAAAAAATTCTGCGTGGTAGCCTGCATCACCACATCCAGGCTTATTCCACGCAGATCGGCGATTTCCTGTGCCACATATTTCACATAGGCGGGCTGATTGGTTTTGCCGCGAAACGGCACAGGTGCCAGGTAAGGCGAATCGGTCTCTACCAGTATTTTATCCAGCGGGATTTTTTGCGCGACCCCTTTTAACTGTGTGGCATTTTTAAACGTCACAATGCCGGAAAACGAGATGTAAAAACCCATTTCAATGGCGGCCTCGGCCATTTCCAGGCTTTCGGTAAAGCAATGCATCACACCACCCGCCTGATATGCGCCCTCTTCCCGCATGATGCGCAATGTGTCATCAGCAGCGTTCCTGGTATGAATAATCAAAGGCTTGCCTGCCAGAATGGCGGCTCGGATATGCGTGCGGAAGCGGTTGCGCTGCCATTCCAGATCGCCGCTAAGACGAAAATAATCCAGGCCGGTTTCACCAATCGCCACCACTTTCGGGTGTTGTGCCAGCCTGCAAAGCAGGTCCACGCTGGGCTCATCGATATTCTCATAATCAGGATGCACTCCCACTGAAGCATAAAAATTATCGTACTGCTCCGCCAGGCTTACCACTTCAGGAAACTTGTCAAGTGTGACCGAAACGCATAACGCATGGCTCACTTGCGAATCCTGCATCAATTGTCTTACCGCGTGAATGTTTTCAGTGAACTCGGGGAAGTTAAGGTGACAATGCGAATCAACTAACATGTTGCTCAAATTACGCGTTACATCGTATGGGTGGCACGGTTTGCTTTTAGTGCACCACCCAGAATTGTTTCTATCTTATTTTTCACCTCTATGCCGCCATCTTTTTCGCTAAACTGCACACCGATGCCTTGCGGGCGGTTGGCTTGCGCCACAGGGGTAATCCAAATCACCTTGCCAACCACTTTGTGTTTTACAGGATCATCTACCAGGCTTAACAGCATGAATACTTCTTCACCGATTTTGAAGTTTTTATTGGTCGGAATAAATAAACCGCCGCCTTTTACATAAGGCATATAGGCCGCGTATAAAGCCGATTTTTCTTTGATGGCGAGCGACAATACGCCAGGCTTATTGCCGGCTTCTCTAATTTGATCGGTATTTGCTTCCATGTTCAATGCTGGCTCTCTCTATGTTTTCACATTAACGGGCTTAAACAGCTGCGTGTATTGTAACAATATATTCTCAAGCTGCAATTCGTTGCTCAATGGGTGATTTGCCGTCCTTTTAGCTTCCAGCAGCTTTTGTTGAAAACCGAGTAAGGATTTTAAGTTTACGCTTTTACACAAGGCTTGCAAAGCGCCGCTGTGTTGAGAATGGTAATGCAATGCCTGTGACAGTTTGTATGCAGTGAGGTCAAATATCCATTTTTGCAGCGCATCAATGGCGCGCTCCATGCCCATCGCTAAAAATAAAGGTGCACAGATAAAGGGATCCAGCCTAGCGCCTTGCGCCAGATTCTTAACCAAACCGGCACTGGCCCCACCCTCTTCTGTGACCTGCAAAGCCAGTAATGGCGCGCCTCCTGCGTAGTCCAGCGCCTCCTCGGCATCTTTAACGCCCTGCTGTTTCAACCACGCAAGCGCATCTGCTCTGGCTGGCAGCGGCATGTCAATGGCCTGGCAACGACTGACGATAGTAGCCAGCAGCCGTTGCGGCTGGCTGGTTACCAATAAAAACAAGGTATTGGCAGGTGGCTCTTCCAGCATCTTCAGCAAGGCATTGGCCGAAGCAATATTAAGCGTTTCCGCCGGTGAAATTAAAATGACGCGCGGACTATTAACCTGATGGCTGGAAAGGCTCAGATAATCGACAAGCTGGCGGATCTGTGCGACTGAAATCTGGCTTTTTTTTCCAGCTTTTTTCTTTGCTGTTTCTTCTGTGTTTTCAGCGTCTTCCGGGCTGATTAAGCGAAAATCCGGATGATTACCTTCTGCCAGCCATAAGCAGCTCGGACATTTCCCGCAGGCTTCATGTTGGGTATCGGGCTGCTGGCATAACAGGGCACGTGACAAATGGATGGCAAACGCATGTTTGCCGGTGCCGGCACGTCCGCGTAACAGCAAAGCATGCGGCAAACTTGCGCGTTGCTGCATGATGTGTCGCCACTGCTCTTTTTGCCATAGATACATAAACATTTACATTATTAATTATATAGTTGAAACGAATTGTTCAACTGATTGTTTAACTTTATCAAGCGCCTGGTTTGCATCTATGATATGAAAGCGAGCAGGGTTTTCCTTAGCGCGCATTAGATAAGCCTGACGTAGTTTGTCAAAAAACGCTGCATTCTCACGCTCAAACTTATCCGGCTCACGCGCGCTTGCAAGCCTGGCCAGACTGATTTCGACCGGCACATCAAAAAGTAAGGTCATGTCCGGCTGCAAATCGCCCTGCACCCATGTTTCGAGTTGTTTGATCTTAGCGCTGGAAACGCCCTTCGCCCCGCACTGATAGGCGTAAGTGGCATCAGTAAAGCGATCCGAAAGCACATAGGCGCCGCGTGCCAAAGCAGGCGCAATCACATTGGCGATGTGTTCGCGCCTGGCCGCAAACATCAATAAAGTTTCCGTTTCCGGATGCATGGACTCATGCAGCAGCAAAGCGCGCAGTTGCTCGCCGAGCTCTGTTCCGCCGGGCTCCCGCGTTGAAACCACTTCTAAGCCGCGCGCCTCTAATATCGCAATAATATTCGGAATATGCGTACTTTTCCCAGCGCCATCCATGCCTTCTAAAGTGATGAATTTCCCTCTGTGCGGAGCTTGAATTGTCGTCATTTAGTTTTTCCGGTTTTTAGATTGGCCATTCAGCTGATATTTTACGACAGCGCGATTATGCTCGACCAATGAGTTTGAAAATTCGTGGCTGCCATCGCCCTTGCCCACAAAATACAACGCTTTCGTCTTTTCCGGATGCAATGCCGCCTCGATGGAAGCCAGTCCAGGCATGGCGATCGGCGTAGGTGGCAAGCCGCTTCTGGTATAGGTATTATAGGGGGTGTCCGCTGTTAAATCTTTACGGCGGATATTGCCATCATATTGGTCGCCCATGCCGTAAATCACGGCAGGATCCGTTTGCAGGCGCATGCCGATACGTAAACGATTCAGGAAAACACCCGCGATCATTTTCCTCTCGGAGGCCTTGCCGGTTTCCTTTTCGATGATAGAGGCCATGATAAGCGCTTCGTAACTGTTCCTATATGGCAGATTTGGCGCGCGGTTAGCCCATGCCGATGCCAGCTTGCTTTGCATGCTTTCGTATGACCGTTTCAGCAGCACAATATCAGCGGTATTGCGGTTGAAATAAAATGTGTCTGGAAAAAACAAACCCTCGGGATGTTTTTCACCCTTACCGACAATACGCATCACTTCTGCATCAGATAAATGCTCAATGGTGGTTTTTACCGCATCGTTTTTGGCGAGCTTTACACGCATCTGCTTGAAAGTTTTGCCTTCAATGAAGGTAATGCTGCCCTGCATTGTCCTGCCGTGGTGGAGTGACCGTAGCAGCTGGTATGGGTTGATGTTTTTATTGAGCGTGTATTCACCCGCCTGCAGATAAGGCTCTTTGCGCAGGACTTTGGCCAAAATCACAAAAGGCCAGGCATGCGGAATGACGCGCTGCGTAACCAGCTGGTCAGCAATGCTTTTAAGGCTGCTTTTCGGTTTTATGCTAATCTCCTGCGCATCCGGCGTGAGATTAAGCGGCGTTTTGGCATACATAAACAGCCAGGCACCGAAGACCAGCACCAAGAAAACGCTTGCCAGCAACGTAGTTTTAATGAGTTTAATCATGCCTTGAGAACCGCTCTGGTATTGGCTGCCAGAGCACCTGCCTGCCAGGTTTTGTGTTGAATTTCCCTGATTTGCCATGCGCCATACAGGCTATTGCAGATCATCGCTTCGTCTGCGGACAGCAGCTTTTCCACGTTTAATGTTTCTACAACAATTTTCAATGAAAGCAAATGTGCAATATTCATGATACGCTGCCTGGTGACACCTGCCACACCGCACTGATGGAGACTCGGCGTCAGCAGGACATCGCCAAATCGCGCAAAAATATTGGCGCTGGTACACTCGATGACATTGTTGTCGGCATCAAGCATGATGCCGTCTGTAATCGTGGGGTCGTTCCATTCCATACGCGCCAGGACGTTTTCCAGGCGGTTTAAATGCTTAATGCCGGCCAGTCTGGGCTGAGGCGCCAATCGTGTTTCGCATACGTATAAACTAACGCCGTTCACAAAATTTTCTTCCGGGTATTGCGGCATGGCTGTTTTAATGACAACGCGCAACGGCATCGTCACGGCGGGCGGCGCATAGCCGCGTTCACCCTCCCCGCGCGTAATGATGATTTTTGCTATGGCCAAGTGATTTTCAGTCAGGCCATCCGGCAAAAACAATTGTTGCAAATCACTCATCAAAAGCTCGGCACTCGGGCATACAATGCCGATTGCACCGCAATCCGCAACCAGCTTCTGGTAATGCAGCGGCCAGTTTTCTGGCAGGCCATCACGCATGACCAGCGTGCGAAAAACGCCATCGCCATAGGCAAAACCGCGGTCAAAAGGAGAGATGGCGTGATCGAAACTGCCGTTGATAAGATATGTGTGCATGCGCGTCATGAGTCGCCATTAAACCATAGGCGGCGCCAATAAAAAAGCCTGCAAGGTACTAATTTGCAGGCTTTTGGCGAATCTAAAAATTATACTTTCTTGAAAACCAGACTTCCATTGGTCCCGCCGAATCCAAAATTATTCTTCAGCGCGTAGGTAATTTTCATATCGCGCGCAGTGTTGGCACAATAGTCCAGGTCGCATTCCGGATCCTGGTTGAAAATGTTGATCGTCGGCGGTGAAACCTGGTTATAAATCGACAGCACGGTAAACACGGACTCCAGGCCGCCTGCGCCGCCTAATAAATGCCCTGTCATCGATTTGGTGGAGTTCACTACCAGTTTGTATGCGTAATCACCAAAAGTCGCTTTAATCGCGTTGGTTTCGTTCGCATCGCCCAGTGGCGTCGATGTGCCATGTGCGTTCATGAATTGCACCTGATCCGGATTGATTTCAGCATTCTTAAGCGCATTTACCATGGAACGGCGCGGGCCATCCATATTGGGTGCCGTCATGTGGTAAGCATCTGCGCTCATGCCGTAGCCGGAAAGCTCCGCATAAATGCGCGCGCCGCGTGCTTTGGCATGCTCGTATTCTTCCAGCACCATCACACCGGCGCCTTCGCCTATCACAAAGCCGTCGCGGTCTTTGTCCCACGGACGGCTGGCCGTGGCCGGATCGTCATTGCGGTTAGATAACGCACGTGCTGAAGCAAAGCCGCCAACGGAAAGCTCGGTAATCGCCGCTTCTGCGCCGCCCGCCACCATGACATCGGCATCGCCATATTCGATCATGCGCGCCGCATCGCCAATACAATGCGTGCCTGTAGTACAGGCTGTCACAATGGCGACATTCGGACCTTTTAAGCCAAACATAATGCTTAAATTGCCGGAAATCATATTAATGATGGTGCCTGGAATGAAGAAAGGTGAAATCTTGCGCGGGCCGCCTTCATCGTAGTTGTCATTGGTGGATTCAATCAAACCCAAACCGCCGATGCCGGAGCCAATGGCAACGCCGATGCGTTCGGCATTCTGCTCAGTCACCTCGATGCCGGAGTCTTTGAATGCCTCGATGCCGGCAGCCAGGCCGTACTGAATAAAAGTATCCATGCGGCGCGCATCTTTGGCGGGCAAGAAATCTTCTACGTTAAAGTCTTTGACCTCGCCCGCTATTTGCGATGAAAAATTACTCGGATCAAATTTGGTAATCCGGGTAATGCCGGACTTGCCAGCGATTAAATTTTTCCATGCCGTAGATGTTCCAATACCTACTGGAGACACTACTCCCAAGCCTGTGACGACCACTCTGCGTTTTGACATAATGATTAGAAATCAGCCCTCTTGCGAGGGCTGATTAAATTGATTTTATTTGAGGTTAGTATTGATGTAGTCAATTGCTAACTGGACTGTCGTGATTTTCTCTGCTTCTTCGTCAGGAATCTCGCAGTCGAACTCTTCTTCAAGCGCCATTACCAGCTCAACGGTGTCGAGTGAGTCAGCACCTAAATCATCTACAAATGAAGATGCGTTTTTAACATCTGCTTCATTTGCACCTAATTGCTCAGCAACAATTTTTTTTACACGTTGTTCGATGTCAGACATCTAAATTACCCCTTTGATTAAAAAATAGCTCTTTCAGCTAAGTACATATTCTAACAAAACTCTGCAAGAATACAAAAATACTTCAAATTAATTTACGCGCAATACATGCCGCCATTGACATGAATGGTCTCACCTGTGATGTAAGCCGCACTGGGTGAAGCCAAAAATGCTACTGTCGCAGCGATTTCCTGCACGTTGCCCAAGCGTCCCAAGGGTACACGTTCCAGCATTTTGGTTTTAATAGCTTCCGGCAATTCAGCCGTCATGTCGGTTTCGATAAATCCTGGCGCGACGCAGTTCACGGTAATATTGCGGCTGCCCACCTCTGCTGCCAGTGATTTGGTAAAGCCCGCCATGCCGGCTTTGGCTGCCGCGTAATTGGTCTGGCCAGCATTCCCCATGTGGCCGACTACGCTGGAAATACTGATAATACGACCCGTGCGCGCTTTCATCATCGGACGCAGCACGGCCTGGCTCATGCGGAATACCGAGGTTAAATTAGTGGAAATCACTGCATCCCAGTCCTCATCGCTCATGCGCATGAGCAAAGTATCCCGGGTAATGCCAGCGTTGTTCACCAGAATGCTCACGTCACCAAATTGCTCAGAAACTTGTTTAAGCACTGCTTGGATTTGTGCCGCGTCATTCACATCCAGCGCCATGCCGGCACCTTGAATACCAGCCTGCTGCAGCGCTGCATGAATACTTTCTGCGCCGCCCTTTGTAGTTGCTGTGCCAATCACGACAGCGCCCTGCTTACCCAGTTCCTGCGCAATCGCTGCGCCAATGCCGCGACTGGCGCCTGTGACCAAGGCAATCTGACCATTTAATATTTGACTATTCGACATTAAATAAACCTCGTAATAATTTGATTTATATTACTTTATAAACTCTAAAATAGCTTCATTGCTGGTCAGGGCAGCGCAAGGCAGCTCAGCAACAATACGTTTCGTTAAGCCCGCCAACACTTTGCCCGGGCCGCATTCTGCGCTATTGGTTACGCCTTGCGCGTAAACAGCCTGCACAGTCTCCACCCAGCGCACGGGAGAATATAACTGGCGCACCAAAACATCTTTGATTTTATCGGAATCGCTATAACTTGCTACATCCGCATTATGAATCACGGGGATTTGTGGCGTATTGATTGTGACGCTCTTTAAATATTCTGCCAGTTTCTCGGCGGCAGGTTTCATCAGCGCACAATGTGACGGAACGCTGACAGGAAGCGGTAACGCACGCTTAGCGCCTTTGGCTTTTGCAATCTCCATGCCGCGCTCGACAGCCGCCTTATTGCCGGCGATCACCACTTGGCCAGGCGAGTTCAGATTCACAGCCTCACACACCTCGCCTTGTGCGGCTTCTGCGCACACTGCACGCACCACATCGTCATCCAGGCCTAATATAGCCGCCATCGCACCGGTACCTTCCGGTACTGCGCTTTGCATGACTTCTGCGCGATATTTAACCAATGGCAACGCATCCTTAAAACCAAGCGCATCTGCTGCCACTAAAGCTGTATATTCACCCAGGCTGTGGCCCGCACAGATACTAGGCTGCAGGCCGCCCGCCTGTTGATACGCGCGCCACGTGGCAACGCCTGCCGTGAGCATCAAGGGCTGCGTATGTTGCGTGAGATTTAACAATTCATTAGGCTCGGTCGCCATCGCCCAAAAATCAACGCCCAGAATATCCGATGCCTCGATAAAAGTTTGTTTAACAATCGCAGAATCGCCGAATCCGGCCATCATGCCGACAGATTGCGAGCCTTGACCGGGAAAGAAAAATGCAGTTTTGTTCATACTTTTAAATCAACTCAATTAAAATTTAATCAGCGCGGAGCCCCAGGTAAAGCCGCCGCCAAATGCTTCCATCAGTATAATCTCACCCCGTTTGATACGGCCATCGCGCACCGCTACATCTAAAGCCAGTGGGATCGAAGCGGCAGACGTATTGCCATGCCTGTCTACCGTAACCACTACCCTGTCCATGGGCATATCGAGCTTTTTTGCAGTGGCTTGTAAAATCCGGATATTGGCTTGGTGCGGCACCAGCCAATCAATATCGCCTTTCTGCATATTGTTGGCGGCTAGCGTTTCATCCACGATCTGGTCTAGCGTATTGACCGCCATTTTGAACACGGCATTGCCTTCCATATGCACAGTTTCATGTCCCTCCACCTTGCGCGGTACGTGCAGCATTTTCTCATAATGACCATCTGCGTGCAGATGCGTAGAAATAACGCCAGCTTCGGCTGAAGCCTGTAATATGACCGCACCTGCGCCATCACCCCACAAAATACTGTTGCTCCTGTCGGTGTAATCAGTGATGCGCGAAAATGTATCCGCCCCTATCACCAGGGCACATTTTGCGCCGCCCGCTTTGATAAAGTTATCCGCCGTGGCAAGCGTATAAATAAAGCCGCTGCACACAGCTTGTATATCAAATGCAGGGCAGCCGGCAATGCCCAGCTTGCGTTGCAGCATGGTAGCTACACTGGGGAAAATTTTATCTGGCGTGGTAGTCGCCACAATGATTAGATCAATGTCGTCTGCCTCGATGCCTGCGCTGGAGATGGCATTTTTAGCGGCTTCTAATGCTAAATCACTGGTGTGTTCACCTTTTGCGGCAATATGCCGCTCGCGGATGCCAGTCCGGGAGAAAATCCATTCATCGGTGGTATCCACCATTTTTTCCAAATCGGCATTGGTCAGGATTTTATGCGGCAGATAGCTGCCGGTACCCGCAATTTTTGAACAAATCATGCGTTTTCTTCTGCCTCGGTTGCCACTGAATGTGGTTGTATATGCTCGATTTCCAATTGCTGCTGAATGCGATGCAGCACACCGCTGCGCGCTTCTTCTACAGCCACATGGATCGCATGGTGAAATGCGACGTTATCTGCCCCGCCATGGCTCTTCACCACGATGCCGCGCAACCCCAAAAAACTAGCGCCATTGTAAAGGCGCGGGTCCAGGCGTTTTTTAAACGCTTTTAAAACTGGCAATGCGCCCAAGGCCATCAGCTTGGTGAGCCAGTTGCGCTTAAACTCCTGCGTCAGGAATTTGCCCATCATATGCGCTAAACCTTCTGTGGTTTTGAGTGAAACATTACCCACAAAACCATCACATACAACCAAATCCGTAGTGCCTTTGAATATGTCGTCGCCTTCCACATTGCCATAAAAATTCAGATGGCTGGCACGTAGCAGCTCAGCGGTTTGCTTCACCACCTCGTTGCCCTTAATATCCTCAGAACCTATATTGAGCAAGCCCACAGTCGGGTTAGGTTTGTGTTCGATACAACTTACCAGCATTGCTCCCATCACCGCAAACTGTAGCAAATGCTCGGCCGTGCAGTCTGCATTAGCGCCTAGGTCCAGCATATAGGTATTGCCTTTTTCGGAAGGCAGTGCCGAGGCAATCGCAGGTCTATCGATACCCGGCAGGGTTTTTAATACGAATCGCGCAGTCGCCATCAGCGCGCCGGTATTACCCGCGCTCACGCAGGCATTGGCTTCACCTGATTTGACTAGGTTGATGGCCACGCGCATGGAGGAATCTTTTTTGTTTTTAAGCGCACTTTGCGGCGACTCGTCCATCAATACCACTTGGGTCGCATGATGAACGCGCAAGCGCGGGCTTGTGGTAACCTTGTGCGCCTTGAGTTCCGCCTGAATGGCGTCTTCCAGTCCTACCAGCACGATATTGAGCTGATCATCCGTTTTTAAGGCGTTTAATGCGGCTGGGACGGTAACATGAGGGCCGTGATCCCCTCCCATAGCGTCAATTGCGATTGTGATATCCATCATTCGAATTAGATGTAATTATGGATTAAATGTCAACGCGAATAAGCAAACGCCGCACTATATTGAAGCGCGGCGTATTGGTTGAAACAGAATGCTGTGTCAAAAGACTAAGGGCTTGAATATTATCTATTCGCCTTTTGTCGCCACTACTTTGCGGCCACGATAGTAACCACTTGGACTGATATGATGACGCAAATGTGTTTCGCCGGTCGTTGGCTCAACGGCCAAGGCTGGATTGGTTAAAAAGTCGTGTGAACGGTGCATGCCGCGTTTTGAAGGTGACTTTTTATTTTGCTGAACTGCCATGTTAATGCTCCAAAAATACTGCTGAAATGAATTAAGCGCGCATTTTAATTCAATTGCGCCTCAATGTAAATCAATAACTTAAAGATTTATTGAAGGACTTTATTTAATTTTGCCTTTTAACACGGCGAACGGGTTGGGTTTTTCGCCGCTTTGCATGCTTGATTTGTTGCAATTTTCTTCATGCACAGGCGCCATCGGCATCGCTAAAAGCAGCTCATCTTCAATCAGTTCCTGCAGATTCATCTCGTTATCGGCTTCCAGCCAATCCACCTCATCGCTATCGTCAAGCGCATCGATTGTCGCGTCACTGATTAAATAGTCAAAACTTAAATCCAGATTAATCAGCATTTCATCCAGGCAGCGCTGGCAAATCAGAGGCAACTCGGCTTTGATACGTAAATGCAGGCCGGGCTGGCTAAACTGCTTGCAAACCCCTGTTAACTCGAAGTGAATGGTCGCCGGCCTAATGTTTTTATCATGAGGCGCCAGCACTTCAGCGAGCCTTGTTAAACCAGAGGCCGCAAAACTATCGACGAGTTTCTGCTGTTTTTGTGCGAATTCTAAGTTATTAATAATCAATGATTTCTTCATAAATATAAATAAATTGGCGGTATTTTATAACCAGGCACATCCCTTAGCGCGCGCTTGCATGTTATACTTTCGCGGTTTGTTGGTTGATATTAAGGCAATGCCGTGTTCAAAAAAATTCTAGTTGCTAATCGGGGTGAAATTGCAGTGCGTATTGTACGCGCTTGCTCCGAAATGGGCATTAAATCTGTGGCAATTTATGCAGATGCCGACCGCCATGCATTGCATGTTAAAAAGGCAGACGAGTCCTACAACCTGGGCGCAGATCCGGTTGCTGGTTATCTGAATGCACATAACATTGTCAATGTGGCGGTGGCTGCCGGTTGCGATGCGTTACATCCTGGCTATGGCTTCTTGTCTGAAAACCCAGAGCTCGCAGAAATCTGCGCACGTCGCGGCATCAAGTTTATCGGGCCAAACGCAGCCGTAATTCGCCAGATGGGTGATAAAATCGAAGCAAGAAAGGCCATGACCGGCGCAGGCATCCCCTGCACACCCGGCAGTGACGGCAATTTGGCTGATTTAGATGAAGCAGTCGCCCTGGCAAAAAAGATTGGCTACCCTGTGATGTTGAAAGCCACCAATGGCGGCGGCGGACGCGGCATAAGACGTTGTGACAGCGAAAAGGAATTGATTGGTAACTACGATCGCGTAATTTCTGAAGCGAGCAAAGCGTTTGGCAAGCCTGAAGTGTTTCTGGAAAAATGTGTGGTTTCGCCGCGTCACATTGAAGTGCAGGTGCTGGCCGACAGTCAGGGCAACGTCATTCATCTGTTTGAGCGTGATTGTTCGATTCAGCGCCGCAACCAGAAACTGATTGAAATCGCACCTTCGCCACAACTGAGCAAAGCTCAGCGTGAGTATATTGGCGATCTGGCAGTCAAAGCCGCCAAGGCGGTAGGCTATGAAAATGCAGGCACGGTCGAGTTTTTGCTGGACCAGGACAATCATTTCTATTTCATGGAGATGAATACGCGCCTGCAGGTGGAGCATACTGTCACCGAAACCATTACCGGCGTCGACATCGTGCAGGAGCAAATCCGTATTGCTTATGGCCTGCCGCTGCAATACAAGCAAAGCGAAATCAGTTACCGTGGCTTTGCCATGGAATACCGCATTAACGCGGAAGATCCCAAAAATGATTTCTTGCCAAGTTTTGGCAAGATCACACGCTATTACTCGCCGGGCGGGCCCGGTGTGCGTATGGATGCCGCGATTTACAGCGGCTACGTCATTCCGCCCTATTATGATTCCATGTGCGCCAAACTCACGGTTTGGGCGCTCGACTGGAATGGCGTCGTTGAGCGCGGCCGCCGCGCTTTGGGTGATATGGTGGTATACGGCGTTAAAACGACGATTCCGTATTACCAGGAAATCATGAAGCACCCCGACTTTAAGAATGCGGATTTTAATACCAGCTTTGTAGAAACGCATCCCGAGCTTACCAATTACGCAACCGAGTTGCCGCCGGAGTTGATTGCAGCGGCGATATCGGCGGCGATTGCGGCACATGAAGGCATATAATTTTTTAAGAATTACCATAAAGAAATAAAGCTATGAGCAAAATACACATCACTGAATTAGTTTTACGCGATGGCCACCAATCGTTAATCGCGACGCGCATGCGTACCGAAGACATGCTGCCGATTTGTGCCAAGCTGGACGCCATTGGCTTCTGGTCGATCGAAGCCTGGGGTGGCGCTACATTTGATGCCTGCGTACGCTTTCTGAAAGAGGACCCTTGGGAGCGTCTCTCCAAGCTGCGCAAAGCCTTGCCGAACAGCCAAATCAATATGCTGCTGCGCGGACAAAACCTGCTTGGCTACCGCCATTACTCTGATGACGTAGTACATGCTTTTGTAAAACAAGCCGCTAACGCCGGCGTAGATGTGTTCCGTATTTTTGATGCCTTGAACGATGTGCGTAACCTGCGTGAAGCAATCACTGCCGTTAAAAAAGTAGGCAAGCATGCGATTGGCACCTTGTCTTATACGACCAGTCCGGTTCACGATATTGCCTATTTTGTCGCCATGGCGAAGGAACTGGAAGAATTGGGTTCAGACAGCATTGGCATTAAAGATATGGCAGGCCTGCTCACGCCACAAACCACCGGCGAACTCGTTCGCGCAATCAAATCAGCTGTGAATCTGCCAATCCATGTGCACAGCCACGCCACATCCGGCTTGGCCAGCATGTCGCTGTTAAAAGGCGTTGAAAATGGCGCAAGCATTATTGACACTTGCAACTCATCATTTTCAGAAGGCGCCAGCCACCCTACGACAGAGAGCATGGTGGCTGCATTAAAAGGCACAGAATACGACACTGGCTTGGATTTGGCTAAGCTGCAAGAAATTACAGCGTATTTCCGC
>OEOF01000112.1_pt1 | contig 13950 bp, 11 predicted proteins | sample 1539701 | NCBI WGS metagenome assembly OEOF01 (sample SAMEA3611561, study PRJEB23397) | activated sludge metagenome | biome: Urban; feature: Wastewater Treatment Plant; material: Activated Sludge | place: Slovenia | collected 2012-09-24 | reverse complement strand
GCTGTATCCTGATCGCGCTGGGCCGTAGCGCGCGGGAAGCGATGGAGCTAGTTGTCGAAAAACGGCCGATTGCCGACCCCACAATCTGGCACATTCGGCGGCGCATTTTGCTGTTCGAGCAGCAATGGCGCGCCGGCAACACCCCCAACAGGAGCGCGAGCGGTGGCGACACTCTACCAAAACATTCAGTTGATTATCAATCCGGCCTCGGGCGGGGACGAGCCGATCCTGAACCCGATCAATGAGATATTCGGCCGGTACGATCTAACGTGGGACGCGCGCGTCACCCACCAGCCCGGTGACGCGACCCGCCTGACCCAGGAAGCGCTGGACGCCGGGGCCGATCTCATCGTCAGCTATGGCGGCGATGGGACATTGATGGAAGTGCTCAACGGGCTGGCCGGCCGCTCTGTGCCGCTGGCTATCCTGCCCGGCGGAACGGGCAATGGCGTCTCGCTGGCCCTGGGCATCCCCAATAATCTGCGTCAGGCGCTCATGTTGATCGGCAACGAGGCGACCGGGCAGAGCGACGGCGGCGGAGCGCGCAAGCGCAAGCTCGACATCGCCCGCTGCGGGGATCGCTACTTCATCCAGCGCGCCTTTGTCGGTCTGTCGGAACAATATATCCCCGACCGCCAGATGAAGGACAGCGTCGGCTTCCTGGCCTATCCCATCTCAGCCCTGCGTTTTCTGTCGGAACGCCCGGCCATCCGCTATTGCATCACTATCGATGATGTCACCTTCGAGGAGGATGGCATCCTGTGCATGGTCAATAACGTGGGCTACTCCAATAACGAGCGGCTGCGCGACATCGCCGAGAAACTGTTCCTGGAAGTTCAGGTGCACAACGGCGAGGAGACGACAGCAACCGAGGGCACGGTGCTGGATCAAATTACCCCCGACGATGGCCTATTGGACATCCTGCTGCTGACCGGCACACAATCCCTGCTGAAGTCGTTCCTCAGCCTGCCGCTGCGCAACATGGACAGCACCATCGCCAAGGCCCATTTGTTCCAGGGCAAGCGCGTCTCGATTACGGCCACGCCGCCGCAGACCGTGACCCTCGACGGCGAGGCGGGCGGCATGACGCCCTGCGAGATCGAAATCCTGCCCCTGGCGCTGGAAGTCATCGTACCCGCCTAAAACCAAACCCCGCCGGCGAACGGGTCGAACGCCGGCGGGGTTGATCGATCACAAACCGGAGGTGTCTACCCCTTACCGTTTCCGCATCGTCAGAATCACTCTTTCGTCGCCTACTTCGGCCCGCATACACACCGTAGCGTCATCCAGAGTGCCGGCCATCAGTTCCACGGCCAAGGTTTCCCCAGCAATGAAGTCGTTAAAGTTAACGATAGCGGCGGCCACATCGTCGCCGGCCTCATACGCCAAAGCGATGCGGTCGGAGATATCGAGACCGGCATCCTTGCGCAGGCTGTTGACGGCGCGCACCATATCCCGGGCGTAGCCCTCGTGCACCAGTTCCGGCGTCAGATGGGTATCGACGGCCACGGTCACGCCCTTGCCCCCGGCCACGGCCAGTTCGCCCAACGGCTCGGTCTGCACCAGCACGTCGTCGCCACTCAGATGGTACACCTGGCCGTCCACGCGCACTGCCAACGCCTCGCCGGCTTGCAAGGCCACGGCCGCCGCCGCCGGATCGAGCGCCAGCAGCGCGTCGCGCACCGCCGGAAAGGCTTTGCCCAGCTTGGGGCCGAGGGCGCGGTTGTTGGGTAGCAGCTTGTAGCTGACCAGTTCGCCGACCTCGGACACGATCTCGATGGCCTTGACGTTGATCTCCTCGGCCACCACGTCGGCCAACTCGCGCAGGTCGTCGCGCTGCTGCTGGGAGCCGACGAAGACCTTGGCGCGGGAGAGCGGCTGGCGCAGCTTGCCGGACGCGCCACGAGCCGAACGGCCAAGGGCGGCGGCGTCGATAGCCAGGCGCATCTTGTCCAGCAGGCGGTGGTCGAGCGCGGTGGCATCGGCCGCCGGGTACAGCGTATGGTGGACGCTGGCCGGCGCGGCGGCGTCTACTCCGCGCACCAGATTCTGATACATCGCCTCGGCCGTAAAGGGGATGAACGGGGCGAGCAGCCGGACGAATTCCACCAGCACGTGGTAGAGCGTGGCATAGGCGGCCTGCTTGTCGGCGTCGGCCTCGCTCTTCCAGAAGCGGCGGCGCGAACGGCGCACGTACCAGTTCGACAGGTCATCGAGCAACATCTCCAGCACCGCCACGGCTTTCTCGGCGTCAAATTGATCGAGCGCCGCCCGCGCGTCGAGCGTCGCCTCGTCCAATCGGGCCACGATCCAGCGGTCAAGCTGGGCATTGGCCGCCACCGGGCTGGTGAGGCGGCCGGAATCGGCGTCGGGCGTCCAGCCGTCGGCGTTGGCATAGGTGACGAAGAAGGAGTAGACGTTCCACAGTGGGATCAGGAAGCGCCGCCGGGTTTCGTCGCCGCGATGGTAGCCGAAGGGCAGGTTCTGCTCCGGCCTGGCCCCGGCATAGAGCCAGCGCATGGTGTCGGCGCCCATGCGCTCGGCCGCCTCGTTGAACTCGATCATGTTGCCCCATGACTTGTGCATCTCGCGGCCGTCCTCGGCATAGAGCGTGGCATAGCCGAACAGGTTGCGGAACGGCGGCTCGTCGCTCAGCACCGTGCTTTGGGCCAGCACGCTATAGAACCAGTTGCGGAACTGGCCGGGGAAGCTCTCGGTGATGAGGTCGGCCGGATACCACTTGTCCCAATGGGCGGGATCGCGCCGGTATTCCAGCGTGCTGAAGCCGACGATGCCCGCATCGAGCCACGGGTTGCCCACGTCGGGGATGCGGCCGGCCTTCCCGCCGCAATGGGGGCAGGCGATCTTGACCGCGTCGATGTAGGGGCGGTGCGGCGTGTGGCCGGCAAAGTCCTCCCAGCCCTCGACGGCCCGCTCTTGCAGTTCGTCCTCGCTACCGATGACGGTGAAGCCGCCACACTGGTCGCATTCATAGATGGGCAGGGCCAGCCCATAGTAGCGCTTCTTGCTGATCATCCAGTCGTGCATGTTGCGCAGCCAGTCCATCTCGCGCTCGCGCCCGAAGCCGGGGAACCAGTTGATCTGGTCGACGCGATCCATGATCTGGTAGCGCAGGCTGGCCCGCTTCTCGGCCGCGGTCAGTTCGTGGCGCGGCTTGTCATAGACCGGCCCCATGCTGATGAACCACTCATCGACCAGCCGGTAGACCAGCTCGCTGCCGCAGCGCCAGCAGTGGGGATAGCGGTGGGTATACTTCTGCTTGCGATAGAGCCGGCCGCTCTCGCGCAGGACGGCGAAGATGTCGTCGGCCACGCCCAATACCTCGCGGCCGGTCAGCCAGCCGAAGCCGTTGGCGTAGACGCTGTTCTCGTCCAGCGGGGCGACGATGGGCAGATTGTGCTCCTTGCCCAGCGCGAAGTCCTCCGCGCCGCAGCCGGGGGCGATGTGGACGATGCCCGTGCCCTCTTCCGCGCCAACCTCGCGCCAGGGGACGACACGGTGGGTGTAGCCCGCCTCGGCGAAGGTCTGCTGCACTTGCGGCAGGTCGTCGAACGGGCCGCTATATTCCCAGCCGACCAGATCGGCCCCCTTCAACACGCCGGTGATCTCGTTGTTCTTGCCCAGCAGGGTATTCTTCATCGCCGCTTCGGCCAGATAGTACGTCCAGCCATCCTCGGCCCGCACCTGGACGTAATCGAGTTCGGGGCCGACGGCCGCGGCCACGTTGCTGGTCAGCGTCCACGGCGTGGTCGTCCAGACGAGCAGAGCCTCATTCTCGCGGCCCAGCAGCGGCAAGCGCACGAAGACCGATTCGTGGGTCACGTCAAAGTAGCCGTCGGTGACGATCTCGTGCTGGCTGATGGCCGTGCCGCAACGCGGACACCAGGGCATCACGTCCTTGCCCTTGTAGACCCAGCCGTTCTCGTAGCACTGCTTCAGGAAGCGCCAGATGAGATAGTTATTCTCATTGCTGAACGTGAAATAGGAGCCGCCCAATTCGCGCAGGCCCAGCCGGGCCACGATCTGCTCGACCGTATCGGTCACCGGGCCGTGGGGGCCGGCGACGGTGATGACCTGATCGGGGGCCTCGTTCATCAGGCTGCTCAGCCGGCGCAGCAGTTCCGGGTCGTTCCAGTCCATCCAGTAGCCCAGACGCATCGATTGCTCGGTCTGCACGGCGGCAAACTTGAGCACGCGCGATTTGCAGAACTTGACGAACTCGGCCAGCCCCATGCGCTCGATGTCGCGCTTGGTCTTGAAGCCCAGTTCCTTCTCGGCGTTCACCTCGACCCACAAGCCCTGGCAATCGAAGCCGTTTTGCCAGCGTTGATTCTTGCCCTGCATGGCCTGATAGCGCTGGTAGAGGTCCTTATAGGTGCGGCCCCAGGCATGGTGGACGCCCATCGGGTTGTTGGCCGTGATCGGCCCGTCGATGAAACTGAAGATGCCGTGTTCGGCCTCGGTCGCGGCGCGCAGGCGGCGCAGTTCGTTAAAGGCGTCGATCTCGCGCCAGAAGGCCAGGATGTCCTGCTCCAGGGCCACAAAATCGACCTTGTTGGAAACTGATTGAAAGCTCATGGTTCGTACTCCACGCGGCCCAGATGACCGCCTAATTTTGATAGCGTACCAATCGTTCGGCCGTCGCCGTCAGGCCGTTGTGGGCGGCCAGGCGTATCGGCCGCGCCTCGCCATCCAGCCACACCGTGCGGCGCTGATCGCTCCAGGCCACAGCGAGTGGCCTGACCGGCAACAGTTCACCGGCCACCTCTTCCAGTTGCGCCTCGCCCCACGCGATCACGACCGGCGTCTCGACCAGGGCCATCAGCCGCGCCGGATCGGCGGGGTCGGCGAGCATGGTCATGCCGCTCGTCTCGCCGGCCCAGCCGGCCAGCAAAGCCAACCCGGCCCCGGCCGGAAACCAGAAGGCCCGGCCGTGGGCGGTGTCCTCGTAGGCCGCGCCAGCCACGCGCCGCGTTGCCACCACGCCGTCCTTATCCCAGACGGCCGAGCCGCTCGCCTCGTGGCCGTCGCCCCAGAAGCGAAACTTCAATTGTTCGGGCCGGCCGATGGCGTTCAGCACCACGTGGAACAAAAACGAGCGGCCTGATGGGGCCTCGCGGGCATCCAGATCGACGCGCAGGAAGCGATACCCCTCAGCCGCGGCCGTCAGCCGCCACGATTCGACCGCGCCGGTCGGCGCGCCGTCGCGTTCATAGCGCAGCCGCCCGGCCAGCAGCGGCCGTTCATAGGGTAGTTCGTGAATGATGAAGCGCACGTTTTTTCTTCTTCTTAATCTTCTTAATCTGCGGATTACTTCTCTGCCAGTTCGATATAAATCCGCTTGTTAATCTTGCCCTTGCTCTTGTAATCGACGACGCGGACGCGGCCAACCTCGCCGGTGTTGGCGACGTGGGTGCCGCCGTCGGCCTGCAAGTCCAGCCCGACCAGTTCCACCGTCCGCACTTCGGCAATGCCTTCCGGCAGCAGGTTGATCTTGGTGCGGATGAGGTCGGGGATGGCGAAGGCCTCGTCGCGCGGCAGAATGCGCACGCGGACGGGCCGCGCCGCCGCGACCTCCGCGTTGACCGCCTCCTCGATAGCCGCCACCAACTCCTGGCGCATCGTCTCGAATTCAAAGTCCATTCGCCCCTGGAGCGGATCCATGTTGCCGCCGGTCACCTGCGCGCCGTAGTCGCGGAAGACAACGCCGCACAGGATGTGGAGCGCGGTGTGGGTGCGCATGAGGGCGTAGCGGCGCGACCAGTCGAGGCGGCCAACGACGGCCGCGCCCAGCGGCGGCAGGTCGCTGTCAATGAAATGCGCCGGCAGGCCGTCAACCTTCTTGACCGCTTTCACGCTCCATTCGGCCGCGCCGGCGCTCAGCGTGCCCACGTCGCCCGGTTGCCCGCCGCCGCCGGGGTAGAACGCCGTCCGGTCGAGCACCACGCCGCCATCCACGTGGGCGACCACGCGGGCCTCGAACTCTTTCACGTATGAATCCGTTGTATAGAGCAACTCAGTCATTATCCCGCCTCCGGTGCGACGCACCTTCTGAGGTGCGTTGCACCTGATCCGCCATCTCCCAGGTGCAACGCACTTCAGAAAGTGCGTCGCACCGGCGTGGCGGAGCAAAATAAAAACGCCTCCGTCCTCATTGGGACGAAGGCGTCAACGCTCCGTGGTACCACCCAGGTTCCGGGCGCGAAGGCCCGGCACTCATTCCGGCAACGCAAGGAGAACAATCCTTGATTGCCGCGGCCCCGCTAACGGGGGGCGAATCCGGCCAGGTCTACTGAGCTTGCGCCTTTCGGCTGGCGACTCCTGAGGGATTTTCGGCCGGTCACCTGTGTCTGACTCTCACCTGCTTCAGACTCGCTGAACAGTGCGGTTCCGGCTTACTCGTCTCAATCGACGTCTTTGCTTATTGAGTTGGGTTAATTATGCCGGAAGTGGGGTCGTCTGTCAACGGCGCTCATGTCCCCGTGCTACTATAATGCCGCAACCCAAACCGCCACACGGCCAACCCAATCACCATCAGCACGGCCGCCACCAACGGCGCGCCCCAGGCCAGAAGCGGATTGCTATCCCGCCCCAGCAGGAACGTGGCCGGGAAGAACGAGGCGAAACCATAGGGGATAACCGCCGTCAACAGCACACCGATAAAGCGCGGGTAGATGGTCAGCGGGTACTTGGCGAACTCGTGCATCTCGAACACCACCCGCGTCACCGGCACCGAGTCCATCAGCCAGAAGCCGCTGACGGCGGTCATCAGATTCAGGGCGATGAAGATGAAGCCGCCGCTGAGTACCATGAGTACCAAATAGCCGACGGTCAGCGGCGTCCAGACAACGTTGAGGCGCGACGAGGCGATGATGACCAGCGCCGCGCCGACCAGGAAGTTGCCGATGCCGTCGTGGCAAAAGCGGTCGGCCAGCAGGTGGAACAGCGGATCGACCGGCCGCACCATGAAGCGGTCGAACGTGCCCGTGCGCACGTAGTCGCGGCCCAGCGTCCACAGGTTGTCGGCGAACATGTGGTTGATCGACTTCGACAGGGTGATCAGGCCGTAGATGAGCAGGATTTCCGGCAGGCTCCAGCCGTCCAGATCGGGTATCTGGGCCATGACCACCCACATGGTAAGCAGGCCGGCACCCTGCATGATAACGGTCGAGACCGCGCCGATCAGGAAATTGACGCGGTACTCCATCAGAATCTTGATCCGATTCTTGAAGAACAGCCAGTAGAGCGAGGTGTAATGCGGCAGCGCGGTTATCATGATTAACCTCCTTGCACCGTGATGACCCGGAGAGCGCGCTTGAAGACAAAGCGCGAAAGAAACACCAGCCCGATCAGCAGGGCGATCTGCATCAGCCAGATGCGCGGCATGTTACTGACCGGGGTGATGCCGCTCAGGATCGACACCGGCAGAAAGACAGCCTGCGAGAAGGGCAGGATCGTGGCAATCGTCCGCAGCCAGTCGGGCATCATGGTCAGCGGGATAAACGAGCCGCTGAAGAACATCGCCACGCCATAGCGGACGACGCTCATACCCCAAATCTCGGTGCTATAAAAGGCGGTGCAGCCGATGATCCAGTCGAAACAGAACATGACCGCATGGCCCAACATGAGTGAGATGATGAATGCCAGCCATACGACGGGATCCGACGGCAGGTCAAGCCCATAGACGAACCAGATGAACACGGCCAACGGCAGCTTGAGGATCAGATCGATAGCCAGTTGGGCGACATTCTGAACGTACATCGCCGCCTGATAATCCAACGGCCGCAACAGCGCCGCGGTGATCTGCCCTTCGCGCAAACCCGCGCCGATGTCGTAGATGATATTCGAGACGTAAGCCGCGTCGCCGAACAGTAGGGCCAACAGCAAATAGTTCAGCGTCTGGTCGAGCGTCAGGCCGCCAAGGGTGGCTGTCGAGGCAAACACCGCTCGCCAGAAGGCGACAAGGATGACGACGGCGATCATACTGACGAAGATATCCATCCAGACCCAGATGCTATAGGCCATGAACATCTTCGGCACGACGGTGGCCATGCCGCCGTAGACGCGCAACTTACGATTGAATGCTTCTGCCATGATAGCTTTATCCTTACCGCCTTCTAGCCACCCTGCACGGTGACGACTCGCACGGCGCGACGGAAGACAACCCGCGACAAGACAATAAGCACGACCAGATAGGCCAGTTGCATCAGCCATAGGCGCGGCATTTCATGGAGCGGCGTTAGCCCGCTCAGCACCGAAATGGGTAGATAAACGGCCTGAGAGAATGGCAGAATGGCGGCCAGCGTTCGCAGCCCCTCCGGCATGAGCGCCAGTGGAATCAGCATGCCGCTGAAGAACGTCGCGATTCCGGCGCGCGCCACCGCCAGACCCCAGACCTCGGTGGAATAGAAGACGGCGCAACCCACAATCCAGTCGAAACAAAACATGACCGCGTGGCCCAGCAGTTGGGTGATAGCGAAGGCCAGCCACACCATTGGGTCGCTGGGCAGACGCAGATCAAAGACAAACCAGGCGAACAGCGCCAGCGGCAATTTCATCATCACGTTCAACCCCAAGTGCACCAGGTTTTGCAGGTACATAGCGCCCTGGAAATCCAACGGCCGCAACAGGGTGACCAATATGTTTCCATCACGCACCAGTTCGCCCATCGAGCGCAGCATATTGGTCTGGTACACACCATCGTGGAAAATACGCGCCAGCATCACGTAGGTGAGCGTCTGCGCCGCGGTTAGCCCGCCGACAGTGCTACGCCCGGCATAGACCGCGCGCCAGAAGGCAACCGTGACGGCCAGGGCGAAAATATTCATCACGACGTTGAACCAGATCTGAAACTGGTAAGCCACGAAGAGCTTCGGCATCATCGCCGCCGCCGCGCCGTAAGCGCGGAGCCTCAGAGATACCGGTCGATTTGTCGCCTGATCCATTGTCGTCATTGTGCGGATTGGCCTCAGATAGCCTGCGAAATGACCGGGCTGCTCTCGACACCTGGCTTGTCGTTCTTCAAACCACCCAGATAGATCTGCTTGACGATCATCGACAAGTCCGGCTCCTTGAGCGATAGATCGAGTACTTCGATCTGGCTCATGATCGCCGCCGAGACGCGGCTGGCCGAGGTCTGGGTGCGGTCGAAGCGCAGCGACAGCTTGCGCTCCTCCTTCTCCAGCAGTTCGGCCCCGTCGGGCAGCGCCAGGCCGTTGAGATCGGCGGCCGTCTCGAAGGTGATCTCGCGGTATTTGCCGAAGCGATCCTTGATGGTCGCCAGCGGGCCGTCGTAGATGAGCGCGCCGTTGTCGATGATCAGCACCCGCTTACACAACTCCTCGATGTCGCCCAGGTCGTGGGTGGTCAGGATGACCGTCGTGCCGTTCTCCTGATTGACGCGCTTGATGAACGCGCGGATACGCTCCTTCACCAGCAGGTCGAGGCCGATGGTCGGCTCGTCGAGGTAGACGATGCGCGGCTCGTGGATCAGCGTGGCCGCCAGTTCGGCGCGCATCTTTTGCCCCAGCGACATATTGCGGATGGGGATCTTGAGCAGTTCCTTCAGCTCCAGCGTCTCGGCGAACTCGTCCATCAGTTGCTTGAAACGGGCATCGGGCACTTCGTAGATGCGGCCGACCATCGTCAGCGACTCGATGAGGGCCAGGTCCCACCATAGCTGGGTGCGCTGGCCGAAGACGACGCCGATGTCGCGGGCGTTGGCGACGCGGTCGCGGTGGGGGTCGCGGCCGAGCACGCGCACCTGCCCGGCGGTGGGCACGAGTATGCCGGTCAGCATCTTGATCGTCGTCGATTTGCCCGCGCCGTTGACGCCGATGTAGCCGACGATCTCCCCCGGCTCGACAGTGAACGATACGTCGGTGACGGCTGGCTTGGCCTTGTAGCGCGGCCGGAAGAGCGCCTTCACCGCGCCGGCCACGCCGGGGTCTTTTTCGGGTATTTTGTAGACTTTCGTCAGATTCTCAGCCTGAATCATCGTTCTTCTCCCAGGCGATAACACATCGACAACAAAGGCGGCGGATAACAGGGTGGCACGGCCGAGTAAAGGACGACGGAAGCGTCGCCTAGAAGGAAATTATAGGGGTTGGGCGGTTAGAGGAATGTAAAGCAGGACACACGATTGGTGTGTCTTGCGACGCAACTGCCTGGGCAATATACGATTTCCTAGACTGCCCACGGATTCGGAGGCCGCTCAACCCACGTAATCGGCACAACTTCAGCGGCTGTGGGCATGTAACTGGATACCTTAAGAATTCCATTGACAGGTGGCGAAGTAATGATCTCGACCACTAACTCTTGCCAATCTTTTTCCAAGTCGGCTAACCCGCTGAGCGAAAAATTGCGTGGGCCTAACTCCGTCAACTGCACCAATACGGAAAAATCCATCAATGTCAGGCCGATGGCGCGCCTTTCATCCCGATTGAAGCGCAGAAGGATGTTTTCATTCAACTCGACGGCCGCTGTTGGTATTTCGCCTGGTGAAAAAGAGATGTAGAGTACATCCGCTTCCTTGTCGTAATCGTAGACAAACGTCGATTCATTATTCATTCTAAGCCACCTTTCAGGTGAATGTGCTTGAGGAAAGCGGTTGCGACAAAGTTATTCTGGATCGTAGCGCCGCGCTCGTCTACGTCGAAGCCAAAGAGAACGATGGCAACAATATGATTGAACTCATCCGGCAAATCGTCGAATGGATAAACATACCGATATTTGCGTGGGTTCAATGGTTCCTGGCGTCGTCTACCTTTTTGAAGGGTCGTTTTCAGTGCCTCTTCGAATTCCTCTACTTCAGGATGATTGTCAGGCTCGGTGATATGATGCCACCGTTCCTCGCTCATGTAAATCGGATTGCCATCCCGATCATACACAATCCATCGAATACCGATGTTAGCCATTTAGATTACCTTTAGCTAAGCATGATTATAGCATTATCCTGGAACGAATTTTACAGTTCGGACAATAACCCGGATTAGTAGGCTAATAACCACTCCATCCATTCCCGAATCTGCTCAACGCGGGGGATCATCCAATCCATCAGCGCCGTATTGAACGGCACAGGGATCGACGGCGCGGCCAGGCGTTGCACCGGCGCGTCGAGGTCGAGGAACGCCTTCTCCACGATAATCGCGGCGATCTCCGCCCCGAAACCGGCCAGTTGAAAATCCTCGTGGACGATGAGGCAGCGCGATGTCTTGCGCACTGAAGTCAGCACCATCTCTTCATCCCACGGCACGAGGCTACGCAGGTCGATGATCTCGATGCTCGCCCCAACCTGCTCCGCCGCCGCCTCGCAGCGCTCCACCATCGCCCCCCAGGTGACGACAGTCAGCGCCTCGCCCAGCCGCACGACGCGCCCACGGCCGAAAGGCAAGGCGTAGTCGTCGCCGGGATAGGGCCGCCTGGCCGAGGCCGCATCGAGCATCGCCCGGTGCTCGAAGAACATGACCGGGTCATCGCCGCGCAACGCCGCCCGCAACAGCCCCACCGCGTCCTCGGCGTTCGACGGATAGGCCACCCGCCAGCCAACGCTATGGATGAAGGCCGCCTCGTCGGTGACGCTATGCCACGGATCGCCGATACGCCGGAAGCCGCCGGGCATCCGCACCACCAGCGGTGCGGCAAAGCGCCCGGCCGTGCGCCAGCGCAACGAGCCGATATTGTGCAGTTGCTCCGTCGCCGGGTCGGCGTATTTGCGGAACTGCATCTCCGGCACGGGCATCAGCCCGGCCAGGGCCATGCCCACCGCCCGGCCGATGATGCCCTCTTCCGACAGGCTGGTGTCGAACACCCGCGCTTCGCCGTGTTTGGCATGCAGCCCTAGCGTGGCGGCATGGACGCCGCCCTTGTGGCCCACGTCCTCGCCGAACACCAGACAGCGCGGGTTGACGCTCAGTTCCACGTCCAGCGTGCGGCGAATGGCCTCGACCATCGTCAGGCGGCGCGGGTCGGGCGGGTTGGGCGCGTCGGTCGTGGGCGACTGGGCAATGCCTTCGGCCGCCAGACCGCCAGCCGCCGGCTTGGGCGACCCAGCGGCCCACACCCGGCTGGTTACTTCGGCCGGGTCGGCCTGCGGCTGGGCCAGGGCCGCATCGCGGGCGCGGGCTACTTCGCCGGCCGCTTCTTTTTCCAGCGCGTCCCATTCGCCTTTGTCCATCTGGGCCGGAACCAGAAAGGCGCGCAGGGCGGCAATTGGGTCGCGCGCCCATTCGGCGGCCCGTTCGTCATCGCTCTTGTAGGCCTGATTATCGACGCTGGAGTGGCCCGACAGGCGCGGCACGGTCAGCCGCAATAGCGCCGGGCCGTCCCAGGTACGCACGTGGGCCACGGCCGATTCGACCAGCCCGGCCGTCACCAGCGGGTCGCAGCCGTCGCCGTCCCAGATCGCCAGATTCTGGAATGAGGCCAGATTGGCGGCGATGTTGCTGCCGGGGGTCTGGAGCCAACTCCTGACCGAGATAGCGTAATTATTGTCCTCGATGACGAACAGCAGCGGTAACCGCAACGTCGTCGCCATCGTCAGCGCCGCCCAGAAGCCGTTGCCGGCCACCGAACCCTCGCCGCCGAAGACGACGGCGATACTGCCGGCGGTGTCCGTCTCGCCCAGGTGGTCGTGGCGGTAGCGGATGGCCTGCGCCCAGCCGGCGGCGGGCGTATACTGCGAGGCCACGTCGGCGGCCATGGGCAGGACGAGCGCCCGGCCGCGGCGAGGCATATTGAACACCACGCCCACGTCGCGCCCGGCGCTCATGCCGCCGGCGCGGGCCATGTCCGACGCCAACGCTTCCTCGGCAGTCAGGCCGCTGCCAAGCATGAACGGCCGCGAGCGATAGTAGACCGAAGCGGCATCCATAGGCCGGGTGAGCAGTTGGGCGATGAGCAATTGCCCCAGTTCATGGCCGCGGGCCGAGAACTGATAGGTGACGTGGCCCTGAGGGGTCAGCTCCCGCTCCTCCAACTCATCCATCAGCCGCGAGACGAGGGCCAGCCGCGCCGCCTCGCGCCAGTCGAACGAGAATTTGTATGGTTGATCGCTCATTTCCGGCGCTCCTTGTCAGCGGTCAATGCGCCGCCGGCGGCAATGTTACTCGATTGACAACCCACGACCAACCGCAGCGGGCGGATCAATATTGAGAAGTGTCGCCTGGGTGACAGAACTTATAGCGGAGATATGGTATAATCTGCCCTACATAGCAGGTCGCTGCCTGGCGCAGCGACAATCGTGTCGTTCTACTGGGTCGCGCAAGCAGGCCATTCGCCCGCCCCAGCAATACGATCCGCCTATGCGGACATTGTCCGGTTCCGCCATCACAATGGCCCGGTTAATCGCCGGCTACCATCGCGTGATTCGCTCGCTCAATTGGTTCGACTCTATTTGGTATTCAAGCCGGTCTTGTAATGGAGAATAACATGCTCGTTTCTCGCCCGATCTCACTTGCCGCCAAGGCCCGCAGACGCTCGTTTCTCATCCTGGCCCTCGTTGCCGTGTTGACATTGCTGGCAGGCGCCGGCCGCGCCGTGCAGGCCGCGCCGATCACCATCACTGTTGACACTCCCAGCGACGACCCCCTGGCGCTGGATTGCAGTGATAGCCTCAGCGACGATTGCAGCTTGCGCGGGGCGATCTTGAAGGCCAACGCCGATCCCGGCAACAGCTATACCATCGTGCTGCCGCCTGACTTCAGCACCTATGGCCTGGACGAAGATGACGAAACCCCGGATGATCCCACCATCCGCGACCTGGACATCCTGGTCGATCTGACGATCCTGGGGGCAGGCGAGGCACAGACGGCGATTTCCGGCGAAAACGGGTCTGTGGACTACCGCGTGTTCCACATCCACGGCGGGGCCAATGTCACCCTCGCCAACCTGACCATCCGGGACGGGCAAAACGAGGACACTGCCCTGGGC
>OEOF01000111.1_pt1 | contig 14024 bp, 8 predicted proteins | sample 1539701 | NCBI WGS metagenome assembly OEOF01 (sample SAMEA3611561, study PRJEB23397) | activated sludge metagenome | biome: Urban; feature: Wastewater Treatment Plant; material: Activated Sludge | place: Slovenia | collected 2012-09-24 | reverse complement strand
GTATAGACCAGCACGCGAGGGCGGAGTACGCGTTGAAACATTTGCGTGCGAGACCAGCCATGCTTAAGACCGTTCTCGGTGGTATATTTTACCAAGCCTTTTGCATAGCCCATTTTCCCCATCACGTCATCGCAGACATCTGCACAAGCGCCGCAACCAATGCATTCATATTGCAGGCCCTTGCGGATATCAATACCAGTTGGGCAGACTTGGACGCATAAGGTGCAATCGATACAGGAGCCGAGGTTGTTGTCTTTTAGGCTTTGTTCCTGAATTTTACGGGATCGGCTACCGCGAGGTTCTCCGCGTGACTGGTCGTAAGTCACAATTAAGGTGTCGGCATCGAACATTGCGCTTTGGAAGCGGGCATAAGGGCACATGTATTTACATACCTGTTCGCGCATGTAGCCGGCATTGCCATAGGTTGCAAAGCCGTAGAACAGGATCCAGAACGTTTCCCAAGGACCCAGATTAAAGCTTAATACATTGCTGAATAATTCTCTGATGGGCGTAAAGTAACCCACAAAAGTGAAGCCAGTCCAGAACGCAAACAAAATCCAGATGACTTGTTTGGCGAGTTTTTTCGCAAATTTGTGCTTGGACATGCCCGATTCATCGAGTTTCATCCGCGCTGCACGGTCCCCCTCGATCTTCTGTTCAATCCACATGAAGATTTCGCTATACACGGTCTGCGGGCAAGTGTACCCACACCACAGGCGGCCGGCTACAGCGGTGAATAGGAACAAGGCAAGGGCAGAAATAATAAGCAGGAACGACAGGTAAATCAGATCCTGCGGGTAAAACACGAGGCCGTAGATATAGAAGCGTCTGGTTTCTAGGTCGAACAGCAGAGCCTGGCGCTGGCCCCACATGATCCATGGCATACCATAAAAAAAGAGCTGGGTCGCCCACACCATGACCCAGCGCCATTTATCATAAAGACCAGATACGTTGCGGGCGTATATTTTGCCTTCGGATTTATATAGGGACGCAACCACTTCATCAACGGGGATTACTGTTTCTTTTACTGCCGGTTGCGTCTCTTTCACAATATGCTGCTTACTTCCAATGGTTGATTGAATGATATTCCCCGACTTCAGGAGTTGGATTTGCTCCATACATACGCAGCCAACACACGAATTTGCTCTGGTGTGAATTTGGCGGCCCATGCAGGCATCTGGTTGGTTTTGCCTTCATGGATACGTTTGATAATGGCAGCTTCGCCTGCGCCGTGCAGCCAGACATTGTCCGTCAAGTTGGGTGCGCCAATGGCCGGGTTGCCTTTGCCGTCCGCACCGTGGCAGGCAGCGCAGACTGCAAATTTCTCCTGACCCAGTTTGGCGCGTGCTGCATCATGGGATGAGGCGGATAAGCTTAGGACGTAGTTAGCTACGTTCTTCACATCTTCCTCGCTACCTACACCGGCAGCCATAGGAGGCATCATGCCGATACGACCATTGGTGATAGTTTCTACAATCTTCTCTGGTTCACCACCATACAGCCAGTCATTATCGGTCAGGTTGGGGAAGCCTCGGCTACCACGTGCGTCCGAACCGTGACATTGTGCACAGTTGTTCATGAACAAGCGTTGGCCAATCCCGTTCGCTTCTTCATTTTTTGCCAGATCTTCAATTGGCATGGCGGCGAATTTCGCATACAAGGGTTTTAGTGCATCATTTGCCTTGTTGACTTCGTTTTCATATTGGCCAACCTGTGACCAGCCGAGCTTGCCGTTATAAATACCCAAGCCAGGATAAATCACCAGATAGGCTAAACCAAATATGATGGTGATGATGAATAAACCTACCCACCACATAGGTAGCGGGTTATTCATTTCACGCAAGTCACCATCCCATACGTGGCCACTGGTGTTGTCGCTGGTAGCTGCCACCTTGACTTTACTGGCAAACCAAAGCAGTACAGCACAGCCGACGATACCACCCAAAGTAATTGTGGCAATGAATATTGGCCAAAAACTGTTTAAAAAGTCACCCATTTTATTTTCCTCTAAGCTTTTTCAATTAGTCCTCTTTAAAGGGCAGGTTCGCTGCCTCTTTAAAGTCCGCAGTGTTGCGACGGCGCCATGCCCATACGATGATCCCGATGAATGCAACCAGCCCTATCGTAGTGACTATGGCGCGCAATGTGTTGATTTCCACTTCAAGCTCCTTCGGATGCCAGGTTACTTGAGATGGATGCCTAGTACTTGGAGGTAGGCAATCAATGCTTCCATTTCGGTTTTGCCTTTTATGTCACCGGCAGCCGCAGCGATTTCCGCATCCGTGTATGGAACACCCACCTTACGTAACGCACTCATGTGAGAGGCAATGGTGGTGGCATCTACTTCCGCAGTTTCCAGCCATGGATAGGCCGGCATGATGGATTCAGGTACCACATCACGAGGGTTGATCAAATGGATTCGATGCCAGTCATCACTGTATCTGCCGCCTACACGATGTAAATCAGGACCTGTACGTTTGCTACCCCATTGGAAAGGATGGTCGTAAACGAATTCACCAGCAACAGAGTAGTGACCATAACGTAAGGTTTCTGCGCGTAACGGGCGAATCATTTGCGAGTGGCAGTTATAACAGCCTTCACGTTGGTAAATGTCGCGTCCTGCAAGTTGAAGAGCGGTATAGGGCTTCAGGCCGGCAATTGGCTCAGTAGTGGATTTCTGGAAGAACAAAGGTACGATTTCCACCAGGCCGCCAAAGGCAACCACAACCAGAATAAGTACGATCATCAAAAAGTTGCTGGTTTCAACTTTTTCGTGGCTCAAGCCACCCTGTGTGTTTTGACTAGACATGATTTTTTCCTTAAGCGTGTGCAGCCGGTGCCGGGATAGCGACCACAGCAGGTTGGCCATTGCGTGCAGTTTTGATTACGTTCCATAACATAATCACCATCCCGGACAGATACAGTGTACCGCCCAAAGCGCGGGTGATGTAGTACGGAGTTTTAGCTTTCACGCTTTCAACGAAAGTGTAGGTCAGTGTGCCATCAGCATTGATAGCGCGCCACATCAGGCCTTCCATTACGCCGGAGATCCAGAGTGCGGCGATATACAACACCTGTCTCTTATACACATCTAGATGTGTATAAGAGACAGGTATAGACCAGCACGCGAGGGCGGAGTACGCGTTGAAACATTTGCGTGCGAGACCAGCCATGCTTAAGACCGTTCTCGGTGGTATATTTTACCAAGCCTTTTGCATAGCCCATTTTCCCCATCACGTCATCGCAGACATCTGCACAAGCGCCGCAACCAATGCATTCATATTGCAGGCCCTTGCGGATATCAATACCAGTTGGGCAGACTTGGACGCATAAGGTGCAATCGATACAGGAGCCGAGGTTGTTGTCTTTTAGGCTTTGTTCCTGAATTTTACGGGATCGGCTACCGCGAGGTTCTCCGCGTGACTGGTCGTAAGTCACAATTAAGGTGTCGGCATCGAACATTGCGCTTTGGAAGCGGGCATAAGGGCACATGTATTTACATACCTGTTCGCGCATGTAGCCGGCATTGCCATAGGTTGCAAAGCCGTAGAACAGGATCCAGAACGTTTCCCAAGGACCCAGATTAAAGCTTAATACATTGCTGAATAATTCTCTGATGGGCGTAAAGTAACCCACAAAAGTGAAGCCAGTCCAGAACGCAAACAAAATCCAGATGACTTGTTTGGCGAGTTTTTTCGCAAATTTGTGCTTGGACATGCCCGATTCATCGAGTTTCATCCGCGCTGCACGGTCCCCCTCGATCTTCTGTTCAATCCACATGAAGATTTCGCTATACACGGTCTGCGGGCAAGTGTACCCACACCACAGGCGGCCGGCTACAGCGGTGAATAGGAACAAGGCAAGGGCAGAAATAATAAGCAGGAACGACAGGTAAATCAGATCCTGCGGGTAAAACACGAGGCCGTAGATATAGAAGCGTCTGGTTTCTAGGTCGAACAGCAGAGCCTGGCGCTGGCCCCACATGATCCATGGCATACCATAAAAAAAGAGCTGGGTCGCCCACACCATGACCCAGCGCCATTTATCATAAAGACCAGATACGTTGCGGGCGTATATTTTGCCTTCGGATTTATATAGGGACGCAACCACTTCATCAACGGGGATTACTGTTTCTTTTACTGCCGGTTGCGTCTCTTTCACAATATGCTGCTTACTTCCAATGGTTGATTGAATGATATTCCCCGACTTCAGGAGTTGGATTTGCTCCATACATACGCAGCCAACACACGAATTTGCTCTGGTGTGAATTTGGCGGCCCATGCAGGCATCTGGTTGGTTTTGCCTTCATGGATACGTTTGATAATGGCAGCTTCGCCTGCGCCGTGCAGCCAGACATTGTCCGTCAAGTTGGGTGCGCCAATGGCCGGGTTGCCTTTGCCGTCCGCACCGTGGCAGGCAGCGCAGACTGCAAATTTCTCCTGACCCAGTTTGGCGCGTGCTGCATCATGGGATGAGGCGGATAAGCTTAGGACGTAGTTAGCTACGTTCTTCACATCTTCCTCGCTACCTACACCGGCAGCCATAGGAGGCATCATGCCGATACGACCATTGGTGATAGTTTCTACAATCTTCTCTGGTTCACCACCATACAGCCAGTCATTATCGGTCAGGTTGGGGAAGCCTCGGCTACCACGTGCGTCCGAACCGTGACATTGTGCACAGTTGTTCATGAACAAGCGTTGGCCAATCCCGTTCGCTTCTTCATTTTTTGCCAGATCTTCAATTGGCATGGCGGCGAATTTCGCATACAAGGGTTTTAGTGCATCATTTGCCTTGTTGACTTCGTTTTCATATTGGCCAACCTGTGACCAGCCGAGCTTGCCGTTATAAATACCCAAGCCAGGATAAATCACCAGATAGGCTAAACCAAATATGATGGTGATGATGAATAAACCTACCCACCACATAGGTAGCGGGTTATTCATTTCACGCAAGTCACCATCCCATACGTGGCCACTGGTGTTGTCGCTGGTAGCTGCCACCTTGACTTTACTGGCAAACCAAAGCAGTACAGCACAGCCGACGATACCACCCAAAGTAATTGTGGCAATGAATATTGGCCAAAAACTGTTTAAAAAGTCACCCATTTTATTTTCCTCTAAGCTTTTTCAATTAGTCCTCTTTAAAGGGCAGGTTCGCTGCCTCTTTAAAGTCCGCAGTGTTGCGACGGCGCCATGCCCATACGATGATCCCGATGAATGCAACCAGCCCTATCGTAGTGACTATGGCGCGCAATGTGTTGATTTCCACTTCAAGCTCCTTCGGATGCCAGGTTACTTGAGATGGATGCCTAGTACTTGGAGGTAGGCAATCAATGCTTCCATTTCGGTTTTGCCTTTTATGTCACCGGCAGCCGCAGCGATTTCCGCATCCGTGTATGGAACACCCACCTTACGTAACGCACTCATGTGAGAGGCAATGGTGGTGGCATCTACTTCCGCAGTTTCCAGCCATGGATAGGCCGGCATGATGGATTCAGGTACCACATCACGAGGGTTGATCAAATGGATTCGATGCCAGTCATCACTGTATCTGCCGCCTACACGATGTAAATCAGGACCTGTACGTTTGCTACCCCATTGGAAAGGATGGTCGTAAACGAATTCACCAGCAACAGAGTAGTGACCATAACGTAAGGTTTCTGCGCGTAACGGGCGAATCATTTGCGAGTGGCAGTTATAACAGCCTTCACGTTGGTAAATGTCGCGTCCTGCAAGTTGAAGAGCGGTATAGGGCTTCAGGCCGGCAATTGGCTCAGTAGTGGATTTCTGGAAGAACAAAGGTACGATTTCCACCAGGCCGCCAAAGGCAACCACAACCAGAATAAGTACGATCATCAAAAAGTTGCTGGTTTCAACTTTTTCGTGGCTCAAGCCACCCTGTGTGTTTTGACTAGACATGATTTTTTCCTTAAGCGTGTGCAGCCGGTGCCGGGATAGCGACCACAGCAGGTTGGCCATTGCGTGCAGTTTTGATTACGTTCCATAACATAATCACCATCCCGGACAGATACAGTGTACCGCCCAAAGCGCGGGTGATGTAGTACGGAGTTTTAGCTTTCACGCTTTCAACGAAAGTGTAGGTCAGTGTGCCATCAGCATTGATAGCGCGCCACATCAGGCCTTCCATTACGCCGGAGATCCAGAGTGCGGCGATATACAACACGATGCCAATAGTCGCCAGCCAGAAGTGCAACTCGATGGCCTTGACGCTGTACATCTGTTTTTGACCAAACAGGCGGGGGATCATATAGTAGATAGAACCCATAGAAACCAGACCCACCCAGCCTAATGCGCCGGAGTGCACGTGACCTACTGTCCAGTCAGTAAAATGCGACAGGGAGTTCACGGTTTTGATCGCCATCATCGGGCCTTCAAAGGTACTCATGCCGTAGAATGACAAGGAAACAATCAGGAAACGCAGGATGGGGTCATCGCGCAGTTTGTGCCATGCGCCGGAAAGTGTCATCATGCCGTTGATCATGCCACCCCAGCTTGGCGCCAGCAGAATCAGGGAGAACACCATACCCAAGGATTGTGTCCAGTCAGGCAACGCGGTGTAGTGTAGATGGTGAGGACCCGCCCACATGTAAGTGAAAATCAAAGCCCAGAAGTGAACGATGGATAAGCTGTAAGAATAGACCGGACGCTCAGCTTGTTTAGGCACGAAATAGTACATCATGCCCAGAAAGCCAGCAGTCAGGAAGAAGCCCACGGCGTTGTGACCATACCACCACTGCACCATCGCGTCTTGAACGCCAGCGTAGGCGGAGTAGGATTTCATCAAGCCCGCTGGCATTGCAGCGCTGTTGACGATATGCAACAAGGCTACGGCGATAATGAACGCGCCGTAGAACCAGTTGGCCACGTAGATATGTTTGACTTTTCGTATGCCGACTGTTCCGAAGAACACAACCGCATATGCCACCCACACCAGCGCAATCAGGATATCGATTGGCCACTCCAGCTCAGCATATTCTTTACCTTGAGTATAACCTAACGGTAGCGTGATCGCGGCAGATACAATGACCAATTGCCAGCCCCAGAAGGTGAATGCTGCCAGTTTGTCCGAGAATAGCCTGGTTTGGCAGGTGCGTTGAACTACATAGTAAGAAGTGGCAAATAGCGCACAGCCGCCAAACGCGAAAATTACCGCGTTGGTGTGCAATGGGCGTAAACGCCCGAAACTGGTCCATGGTAAGCCAAGGTTGAGTTCTGGCCAGACAAGTTGTGAGGCTACGATTACACCTACCAACATGCCAACCACACCCCAAACCACGGCCATAATGGAAAATTGCCGGATGACCTTGTCGTTATAGGTCGATTGTGTGTTTGAAAGTTGCATTTAATTTCCCCTGGTTTTTCGTGACGGCTGTTACACGCGCACACGATGATTACAATGCGTCATACTTATCGCACCCGCATTGTAAGTGAGGGTGTTTGATATGACGTTTGACTTAAATCAATCTTCGTGCAGAATGCGCTCCCCCTCTGCTTCGGTGTCTTCGAATTGGCCGGTATGGATTGCCCACCACAAACCACCCAGTATGATCAATACCAGCACAACGGAAAGCGGAACGAGCAAAAACAAAATATCCATAACTTAGTTCGAATTATGCGCCTCTGGCGGCGGCGTGACAATATGTGCCAGGCGTGCCGCGTTTAAAATAACCAGCAGCGAGCTGCCGGCCATGCCTAAGCCGGCCAGCCAAGCCGGCAACATGCCAGCTACCGCCAGCGGCACACAGACTGCATTGTAGACCGCAGCCCATATCAGATTCTGCCTGACGATACGCATGGTTCTGCCGGCTTCGGTGAATAGTTGGGGCAGCCTGTTCAGCTCGCCGCTCAGAATCACAAAATCCGATTGTGCCTGTGCCAGCGGTACGGCCTGCCCTATGGCGATAGAGGCATTGGCGCTGGCCAGTACTGGCCCGTCATTCAGGCCATCGCCTACCATGGCGACTCTATGACCTTGTTGTTGCAGCGATTGCAAGCGCGCCAGTTTGTCTTGTGGCGTACAGCTGCCGTTGGCCAGATCGATGCCAACGGCTCTGGCGATGCGTGTGACGGATTCCTGTCTGTCTCCCGATAGCACTTGCGTATGCAAACCCATCGCCTGAAGGTTGGCGATGGCTTGCGCAGCTTCCAGTTTGATCGCTTCCATGATCTCAAAGCTGGCTAGCCAGCCCTGTTCGTTGACTAGATGAACTTTGGGTGTGGGGGCGGAGGTGTTATCCGGTGGGTTATCCATGTCGCAGAAAGTTCCGGAACCCAGTCGCAGCTTGCCTAGGTTCGACTCCGCTGTCAGGCCGGCACCGGCGATCTCTTGTACATTCTTGATGTCTGTAGCTGGTATCTCCAGGCCCTGTGCGGCGCTGACTAATGCACGTGATGCCGGGTGCAGTGAATGCTGTGCCATTGCAGCGGCGACCTGCAAGGCTTCAGTCTGCGAGAGTCTATTTGAGGTGCTGATATTGCCTACCGTCATCTGGTCGTGCGTTAACGTACCAGTCTTGTCGAACACGATGGTGTCTACAGTGGTGAGCGCTTCGAGAGCCTGCATCTTGCGCACCAGCACACCATGCCTGGCCAGCGCACCGGAAACAGTTAGCATGGCGGCGGGCGTGGCCAATGAAAGCGCGCACGGGCAAGTGACAATGAGTACGGAAACTGCCACCATCAGCGCGCGGCTGTGATCGATATGCCACATCCAGGCCGCTGCCCCAATTGCAGCAAGCAAGACGCCAATCAGAAACGGACGCGCAATGCGGTCTGCCAGCAAGGCCAGGCGCGGTTTTTCTACAGATACGCGCTCCATCAGTGCGACGATTTGAGCATAACGGGTGGCTTGTCCCACCTGACTGATGCGCACCAGCACAGCAGAGGATAGATTGTGGCTGCCGGCAATCACATCGCTGCCGCTAGCCTTGTCTACCGGTTTGGATTCGCCGGTCAACAGTGCTTCGTCTGCTTTGGTGTTGCCTTCGATGATTGTGCCGTCTGCCGGGAAGGTTTCACCTGGCAGGATACGCACTACGTCGCCCGTTGCCAATCTGCGCGCGGCGACACGCTCAAAGCTGCCATCGGCTTTTTGCCGCTCCACACTATTCGGGATTCGCCGCATCAGCGCATCCAGTGCGCCGGCCGTTTTGTCGCGCATGCGCAGTTCGATCCAGCGGCCTGTCAGCAGAAAGAACACGAACATGGTCAATGAGTCGAAGTACACCTCGCTGCCCCACCAGCCATCTGGTTCAAAAGTAGCGGCGGTGCTGACGATAAACGTGATGATGATGCCTAGCGCTACCGGAAAGTCCATGCTGATTTGGCGTTGCTTCAGGTCGTTCAGTGCATTCTTGAAAAAAGGAGTGGAAGAAAACAGCAACACCGGCAAGGTTAGCACCCAAGATGCCCATCGCATCAGGTCGCGCATGTTCAGGGACATGTCGCCAGGCGTGGCGGTGTAGGTCGGGAAGGCATACATCATTACCTGCATCATACAGAACCCGGCTACCAGCCAGCGCCACAACATTAGACGCTGTGCCTTCCGGCGGTCATCCTGGCTGAAAGCTTCAGTGGCAGGCAGGGCGCGATAGCCTGCCTTGCTGACGGCGCGCATCCAGTCCGAGGGTTTAGCCAAAGCGGATGACCATATCAGGCGTGCGCGGCCGCTGGTGGCGTTTACCTCGGCCTGCATGACGCCGGGTACGCTCTTTAGCGCACGCTCCACATTGATAGCGCAAGCAGCGCAATGCATACCTTCGATTGCCAGGCGCGATTCCCACATCTCCGGTTGGTCGTCCGCATGCTGGCTGAAGCTATCCCATTCTGCCGGGTCGTCCAGCGCCAGCCAGACCGTCTCGTCTATGGTGGTGGAGTTACGTTTTGTCTGGAAAGTGATAGGCGCTTGTTGCATCAGCTTATTGTAGCACGAAACATTATATAAAAAAGTATAATGTATGATCGGCATGATAAAATGATTCATTATGTTATCCATGCGCCTGTAAGCCAGTCTGCATGCGGGTTCTGAGTCGGTTGTTTGTATAATGAACGCGCGCGAGGGTTTTTAAGGGTGGCGTGAGTCTATAAATACTATTGTAGGAACTGAGGACTATCCTTTATCATTTAACTCAAGTTCGGGGTGTAGCTTAGCCTGGTAGAGTGCCGCGTTCGGGACGCGGAGGTCGGAGGTTCGAATCCTCTCACCCCGACCATGTCGGTATGGTGGAAATTCTTCCAGGTTTGTCGCAGCTTGCATTGTCGAGACGGGGGCTTTACGGTAGAATGTATTCCCGTCTGCAATTATTCAAAAGTCTTTTCCATGACCAAATATGTATTCGTAACTGGCGGGGTTGTTTCATCACTTGGAAAAGGCATCGCCGCCGCCAGCCTCGGCGCTATCCTTGAATCCCGTGGTATCAAAGTCACCATGCTCAAGCTCGATCCTTATATCAACGTGGATCCCGGCACGATGTCGCCTTTCCAGCATGGTGAGGTGTTTGTGACTGACGATGGCGCGGAAACCGACCTGGATCTTGGGCATTACGAGCGCTTTATCAGCCAGCGTATGGGCAAGCGCAACAATTTCACCACTGGTCAAGTGTACGAGAATGTCATTCGCAAGGAGCGGCGCGGCGAGTATTTGGGCAAAACCGTACAGGTCATTCCGCATATCACTGACGAGATCAAGGCTAAGGTCAAGCGCGGTGCGGAAGGTGCAGATGTGGCGATTGTCGAGGTGGGCGGCACAGTGGGCGACATCGAATCGTTGCCGTTTCTGGAAGCCATCCGCCAGATGGGCATCGAGGAAGGTAAAGGCAACACTTGTTATGTGCACCTGACTTTACTGCCGTGGATTCCCACGGCGGGTGAACTGAAAACCAAGCCGACGCAGCACTCGGTGAAAGAGTTGCGCGAGATCGGTATCCAGCCGGATATTTTGCTGTGCCGTGCCGACAGGCTGATTCCCGAAGATGAGCGTAAGAAAATCGCGCTGTTCACCAATGTTGCGTTTGAAGCGGTTATCAGCGCAATCGACGCAGATTCGATTTACCGGATTCCGGAGCTGCTGCACGACCAGATGTTGGACGAGATAGTTTGTCACAAATTGGGCGTGTTGGCCAAGGCGGCAGATTTAACTGTCTGGAAAAACATCACCCACGCGCTCGCCAACCCGAAACACACCGTGGATATTGCCTTTGTGGGCAAATACGTGGACTTGACCGAGTCGTATAAATCCCTGACGGAGGCATTGATTCACGCAGGTATCCACACCAAATCCAAGGCGCATATCCACTATATTGATAGCGAGCAGATTGAAAAACAGGGTACGGATGCGCTTAAGAAAATGGACGCAATCTTGATTCCGGGAGGCTTTGGCAAGCGCGGTACGGAAGGCAAGATCGCCGCAATTGAATATGCGCGCACCCACAAAGTGCCATACTTAGGCATTTGTTTGGGTATGCAGTTAGCGGTCATTGAGTTTGCCCGCCATGTGGCTGGGTTGGAAGGCGCGAACAGCACCGAGTTTGATGCGGAAGCGCCGCATAAATTGATCGGCTTGATCGAGGAATGGCAAGACGCTACCGGCAAAGTGGAAAAACGCGACGAAAGCTCCGATTTGGGCGGCACCATGCGCTTGGGGGCACAAAGTTGCCCCGTCATGCCGGATACACTGGCGGCTAGCATCTACGGCGAGCAGGTCAATGAGCGTCACCGCCATCGTTACGAGGTGAACAATCATTATGTGGAGCAGCTGCAAAAAGCAGGCCTGGTGGTTTCCGCGCGTACTAAAACAGAGAATCTGTGCGAGATGATCGAGCTGCCGAAGAGCGTGCATCCTTGGTTTGTGGCTTGTCAGTTCCATCCGGAATTCACCTCCAATCCGCGCACCGGGCATCCGCTGTTCAAGGCTTATGTCAGTGCTGCATTGCAATATAGAGAGTCCAAAAAATGAAATTATGTGGATTTGAGGTCGGTCTCGATCATCCATTGTTCCTGATTGCGGGGCCATGCGTCATTGAATCCAAGCAAATGGCGCTGGATACGGCAGGACAACTGAAGGAGATGGCTGCACGTGTGGGCGTTCCATTCATTTACAAGTCTTCCTACGACAAGGCCAATCGCAGCTCCACCAAGACCTTTCGTGGTTTTGGCATGGAAGATGGTTTAAAGATTCTAGATGAGGTGCGTGCGCAAATCGGTGTGCCCGTGCTCACGGATGTGCATACTGAGGAGCAAGTACCGCATGTGGCCGCTGTGGTGGATGTGCTACAGACCCCGGCGTTTCTGTGTCGTCAGACCGATTTCATTGTGGCATGTGCAAAATCCGGCAAACCAGTAAACATCAAAAAAGGCCAGTTCCTGGCACCTTGGGATATGAAACAGGTCGTCAATAAAGCCAAAGAGGCGAATGGCGGCGTAGATAACATTATGGTGTGTGAACGCGGTGCGTCGTTTGGCTATAACACTTTGGTGTCCGATATGCGTGGTTTGGCAATCATGCGTGAAACGAACTGCCCGGTAGTATTCGATGCGACGCACTCAGTGCAACAGCCGGGCGGGCAAGGTGATAAAAGCGGCGGCCAGCGCGAGTTCGTGCCAGTGCTGGCGCGTGCCGCGGTGGCCAGTGGTATTGCGGGGGTGTTCATGGAGACGCATCCAGATCCAAGCAAAGCATTGTCAGACGGCCCGAATGCCTGGCCGCTGGGCAAAATGGAAGATTTGTTACACGTACTGGTGGATTTGGATAAACTAGTCAAAAAAGCCGGTTTTGCTGAGCAGAGCCTGTGAGTTCGCAGGATCAATATTGTAGAGAGGGAAGGAAGAGGTCATGAGTGCAATTGTAGATATTATCGCCCGCGAAATACTGGATTCACGCGGAAATCCAACCGTTGAAGTAGATGTGTTGCTGGAAAGCGGCGTCATTGGCCGTGCGGCCGTGCCGTCTGGGGCATCTACAGGCGCGAAAGAGGCCATGGAACTGCGTGACGGCGACAAAGAGCGTTACCTGGGCAAAGGTGTGCTGAACGCCGTGGAAAACGTGAATACTGAAATCACTGAAGCTATCATCGGCTTGGATTGTGAAGAGCAGAGCTTTATTGACAAGACCTTGATTGAATTGGACGGCACTGAGAACAAGGATCGTCTGGGGGCAAATGCGATTTTGGGGGTTTCCATGGCATGTGCACGTGCAGCCGCCGAAGAATCCGGTTTACCGTTGTATCGCTATCTGGGCGGTTCCGGCATGATGCAATTGCCAACCCCGATGATGAACATCATCAACGGTGGCGCACATGCGGATAACTCCGTGGATATTCAAGAGTTCATGATCATCCCGGCGGGTTTGCCAACATTCCGCGAGGCCTTGCGCGCCGGTGCCGAGGTGTTCCACGCACTGAAGAAAACGCTGCATAAAAAAGGCTTGGCCACTACCGTGGGTGATGAAGGCGGTTTTGCCCCTAACTTGCCTTCCAATGAATCTGCCTTGCAGTTGATTATGGAATCGATTGAAGCGGCGGGGTACGAAGCCGGTAAGGATATTTATCTGGGCTTGGACTGCGCCAGTACCGAGTTCCACAAGGATGGCATGTATCATCTGGAATCCGAAGGTTCTGCACTGACTTCTGCACAATTTTCCGATTATCTGGCAACGCTGTGCGACAAATACCCGATTATTTCCATCGAAGATGGTATGGATGAATTTGACTGGAACGGCTGGGATATCCTCACTAAGCGCTTGGGTAAAACCACGCAGCTGGTGGGTGATGACCTGTTCGTGACCAACGCAAAAATCTTGCGCGAAGGCATCCAAAAAGGTGTGGCGAACTCCTGCCTGATCAAAGTGAATCAGATTGGTACCTTGACAGAAACCTTCCAAACCATCGAAATGGCAAAACGTGCCAACTACACCTGTCTCTTATACACATCTAGATGTGTATAAGAGACAGGGTAAAGGCAACACTTGTTATGTGCACCTGACTTTACTGCCGTGGATTCCCACGG
>OEOF01000110.1_pt1 | contig 14035 bp, 12 predicted proteins | sample 1539701 | NCBI WGS metagenome assembly OEOF01 (sample SAMEA3611561, study PRJEB23397) | activated sludge metagenome | biome: Urban; feature: Wastewater Treatment Plant; material: Activated Sludge | place: Slovenia | collected 2012-09-24 | reverse complement strand
AGGGTGGGTCAATTTTAAATGCAATTGGTGGGTCAATTATTAATGCAATTCAACAGGCTCTTTGTTCTAAACTACCCGAACCTTGGTCACCTAATGCAAAGAAATTGATTTCTTGAGCATTATCAGGATTCGATGGAATGCGGTAAATTTCTGGGTGAAAATACCTGTATAGGCCAATAGCGCTGAGAGACAACACAACAAGTATGATTGAAAGTAGCCAGCGTTTGCTAAGCAGGGTAAATAATCGATTAATTAGCTGTTTCATGTATTTAAATAAGACTTATGAGTTATTGTGAATACGCACCTTCAGCGTAGTTGCGGAACCATTGAACCCATTGCTTAAGGCCTGTTTGTAAGCTCGTACTTGGCGCATATCCAACGTCATGCTTAAGATCGTCCACATCTGCATAGGTGGCGAGTACATCGCCTGCTTGCATAGGCATGAAATTTTTGACAGCGTTTACGCCTAGCTCTTTTTCAAGAGTTTCAATAAAGAGCATCAAGTCTTCCGGTTGATGATTGCCAATGTTGTAAATTCTGTAAGGCGCAGAACTTGTGGCTGGGTCTGGTAATTCAGTAAGATAATTGGGATTGGGTTGTGCAATGGTATCCAAGACTTTGACAGTTCCCTCAGCAATATCATCGATATAGGTAAAGTCTCGCTTCATCTTGCCATGATTGAATATATTGATTGGTTTACCTTCAAGTATGGCTGAGGTGAATAGCCAAGGCGACATATCCGGTCGTCCCCACGGACCATAAACCGTAAAGTAGCGTAAGCCAGTAGTAGGTATGCCATATAAATGGCTGTAAGCATGCGCCATCAATTCATTTGATTTTTTTGTGGCTGCATATAAGCTTAATGGATGATCGACATTGTCATGCACCGTAAAGGGCATATGACTATTGCTGCCGTATACACTAGAAGAGCTGGCGTATACCAGGTGTTCTGTTTGGTGTTTTCTGCAAGACTCCAAGATATTAGAAAAACCTACTAAATTAGATTGAATGTATGCAGTAGGATTTGTTAACGAATATCTAACACCCGCTTGTGCTGCAAGATGAATAACACGTTGGAATTGCTCACGGCTAAAGAGCTGTTGTAGTGCGTTAGCATCCACAACATCTAGTGCAAAAAATTTAAAGTTTGCAAAGCGACGGAGCTGTGCAAGCCTGTCGTGTTTGAGCTGCGGTGTATAGTAATCGTTTAAATTATCAATGCCAACGACTTCATCACCTCGTTCGAGCAGAATACGCGCGACATGCATGCCGATAAAACCTGCAGCGCCTGTTAGCAGAATCTTCAACTAATCACTCCCAAATAGATCGCGTGTATAAACTTTGTGCGATACATCGCTTAACTCTTGCAACATACGATTGCTGACAATAACATCTGATAACTGCTTAAATTGTGTCAAATCTTTAAATACTTTTGAATTGAAGAAATTGCCTTCTTCCAAGACAGGTTCATACACAATTACCTCTATCCCTTTTGCTTTGATGCGCTTCATGATGCCTTGAATACTGGATGATCTGTAGTTGTCAGACCCTGCTTTCATAATGAGCCGGTAGATACCAACCACTTTTGGCTTAAGTTCGATTATTTGCTGTGCAATGAAGTCTTTACGGGTTGAGTTGGCTTCTACTATGGCTCGAATTAAGTTCTGCGGAATTTTTTTATAATTGGCCAGTAGCTGTTTGGTATCTTTAGGCAAGCAATATCCACCGTAACCAAACGATGGGTTGTTATAGTGATTGCCGATACGTGAATCCAGACAGACGCCGTTGATGATCTCTCGGGTATTTAACCCATGAATCAAGGCATAGGTATCTAGTTCATTAAAAAATGCGACTCGCATGGCGAGATAAGTATTTGAAAACAGCTTGATTGCTTCTGCTTCAGTATTATGAGTGAAGAGTAAATCAACCTTTGGCTTTAATGCGGCCTCCATAAGCAGCTCTGCAAATTGTTTAGCCCGCTTGCTTACCTCACCCACGACAATACGTGATGGGTATAAATTGTCATACAAAGCCTTACCTTCACGAAGAAACTCTGGTGAGAAAAATATATTTACATTGCTGAGTTCCGTCTTTACTTTTTCGGTATAACCGACTGGCACTGTTGATTTAATCACAATGACAGCTTTTGGATTGATTGCACTTACATCACGAATTACACTTTCAACAGATTCGGTATTGAACGTATTGGTATTGGGATCATAATCAGTTGGCGTGGCTATAATAATAAAGTGTGCATCTCGATAAGCAGTTTGCTTGTCTATCGTTGCTATAAGTTGTAATGGCTTGTTGCTTAAATAATCTTGAATCTCAACATCCATGATGGGAGATTGTTTGTTATTTAGCATTTCAACGCGACTCGGAATAATATCCAATGCAATCACATCGTTACGTTGTGCAAGTAGAACAGCTAGCGATAATCCAACATAGCCTGTGCCGACAATAGTAATTTTCACGATATGCCCCTTTTTATTTTTATAGTTATTTCTTGGAAATGACTACGATGCCAGCAATAATCAGCATTGCACCTAATATCATTCGCGGTGTGATGACTTCTTTAAATAGCCACCAAGCAAGTAGTACAGATACAATTACACTGCCTTTATCAATGAGTGCTACCGTGGCTACATCACCCATCTTTAGAGCTTTATAGTAGTAAATCCATGAGCCGGCTGTAGTAATGGCAGATAAGCCGAGCCATGTGTAATTTTCCCTCTGAAGTTGCCTTATCTCAGTTGGTGCAACGGTAAATAAACCAAAAATGATGATAAAAATACATACAAAGAGGGTTCTTAACGTCAAGCCTAATTCAGCAGATATACCAACTAATCCCTGTTTTGCAATGACAGCGGTAAACCCGGCAAAACACATCGAGATAAATGCATAAATGACCCAGCGTTCCATATAAATTAATCTAGATTGCTATCCAAAACCTCTACAGATTGAGCTATGGAATTTAGATTTTTATTTTTAGTTAAGATGGTATTTTTACCTTCGCACATTTTTGACTCTAATTCATAAGCTATTAGCAACGTACAAAACAAATCATCATGACTTATTGCTACATCTTTAAAGGGTTTGATATCTTGTAGGTTGTAATCAAAGTATTTTCCAGTCCAAGCAATGACAGGCACATGAGTTTGTTCTTTGGGTGCAATCATATAAGGTGCTGCATGCAGATATATTCCATGCTCACCTAAAGATTCACCATGATCAGATACATACAACATGGCCACCTCGTATTGTTCATCGTATTTTTTCAAGAAGTTAATCACTTCTGATAAGAAATAGTCTGTATAAAGAATTGCGTTGTCATAAGCGTTATCTACTTCTTCTTGAGTACAATCTCTTAGTTCACCCGTCTGGCAAGCCGGTTTGAAGCGTTCAAACTCCTTGGGATAACGACGATAATACTCAGGTCCATGGTTACCCATTTGATGTAGAACAATCATCATGTCTTTGTCTTTATTTTTTGCAATGTAGTTGTCTAGGCCACTCAACATGCCTACATCTCTACATTCACCTTTGCAATTTGGATTCAGCGTGGGTGTTTTGAAGTCTTCGTATTTGATACGCGTTGCAACGCCTTTAGAATCCGAGTTGTTGTCGCGCCACAATACTTCAATGCCGTGTTTTGCAAGTACATCAAGAGCATTTTCCTGATTTAACGCTTTTTCTTTATCGTACTTTTCACGACCCAATGACGAGAACATACAAGGCACAGAGACACCTGTGGATGTGCCACATGAGGAGACATTACTAAAGCTGATAATGTCTTGTTTGGATAACTCGGGATTTGTATCTCGATGATAACCGTTCAATGAAAACCTGTCGGCGCGGGCTGTTTCACCAACCACCATGATGATTAACTCTTTTTTACTTGCAGAAGGATCTACTAGTACGGCATCCTCAGCAGTCTTTAGTAATGGCAGATTGTGCACAGAAATACTCGATTGTTGAGTTGCGTACTTAATCGCAGAGTAAACGGAATATGTTGGATTTGAATAAAATCTCACGATTTTATGTTCACGAATGAATGAGGTGTAATCGGCTGTAAAAGGAATAACCAGTACAACAATGGCTACTAAGAACAACAATATTGAGCATAGCCTTGATTTTAATTCCTCTTTAAAACTTTGAGGTTCTGGACAATATTTCAAAATTAGCCAAGCTGGAATAACACCCAAAATAAAAGTTCTAAGTATTAGCGTGGAAGTGACGAGGCTTGAAAATTCACTTCTGTTCGTTTGCATGATGTTATCAATCATGACTGTATCAATGATCACGCCAAAATGATCCATGTAGTAAGCCGATTGGGATGCAATCAACAGGAAAGTAGCAAGTATCCAACGCGTCCATCTGCCGTGACTGATGAGTAAGAAAAATATTGCAGTGAGTGCTGTAAAAAATAATGCTAAGGAAATTAGAAACGGGAGGTTATGTAAGGTGAGTGGATATATGTTTAAAATGCCATGGAACAGCGAAAAGTTGCCCGACAACATAATAAACACAACCACTAATAAAATAGCAGAGGTTTGCGAATAGCCTAGATTTTTAATGCTAGTTAACTGATTTGAAAATTTGGATTGCATAATCTCTTTACATTATTAGTTTTAGTTAATCTCAAATAAATGAGCAAATTGCATACCATTATTTAACTGTATGATTTATATGTATAAATCCTATTGATGCCACAGTGGCTCTGCAATATTTGCATTAATTACACTTTTTGATACCTACATTTCATGCAAATTTTGCATGACTATACTTAATGTGCATTTGTCATCCCAAACCTTAAGAAAATGCTTGGCAGCAAGATCAAATTGAGTATTGTTGATGTAAGCAAACCACTCACCACAACCACCGCTAGTGGGTATTCAATTTCATAACCCGAAATAGGGCCTTTAAACAGAATAGGCACTAATGCGAGAGAGGTAGCGAGTGCTGTCATGAGAATCGGTACTAAACGCTCGTGCGAGCCACGCTTCACAACATCTAAGCCATGAGTGCAGCCTTCACTAGCCATTAGATGTCTGTAATGGCTAATAAGTAAAATGCCATTTCTAGCGGCAATACCTAGCACAGCAATAAATCCAACCATAGAGCCGAGAGAAACGACACCACCAGATATCAATACCCCAATCACGCCACCCAAGAGGGCAAATGGTAATGAGGCTAAGAAGATAAGCGTATGTTGATAGGATTTGAAATCCATATACACAATCAAGACGATTGCGAATATCACCAAGGCAGTGAGCCCTAGCAATCTTTGGGTAGCTGCCTTTTGTGCAGTGTATTCTCCTAAAAACTGTGGGTAGTATCCACTTGGGAACGGCATTGCTGAAACCTTGCTTTCTATTTCTGAAGCTACAGAACCGAGATCTCTACCATTTGCGTTGGCTACAATATCAATTCGCCTTGAGACGGCTTCACGTTTTATCTCGTTGGGCATACCTACAAAATAAACATCTGCTACATCTTTGATTCTAAGCTGAGGGCCAAAAGTAGAATCTATGGGTAGTTGCTGAATGGCATATAAATCCATTTTTGTTTCCGGGCTTCCTATAATTACCACATCCACTTTTTGCTGTCCTTCATAGACTTCACCCACTTTTGTGCCTTTCAGCACCATGCTCGTGACTTTGCGAATGTCATTGGTATTAATGCCGTAACGTTGTGCCGCACCTTGTTTGAGACGAATTTCAATTTGTGGAACCAGTACTTGTGGCTCAACTTTTAAATCAGAAACTCCCTCAACAGACTGCATTGTGCTTTTAATGGCCTCTGCTTGCTGTCGTAACACCGCTAGGTCCGGTCCAAAGAGTCGCACTACAATACTAGAGCTGGTGCCTGATAAAACCTCTTTACTGCGTTCTTTTAGGTAAGTTTGCACGTCAGTAAAGATGCCTGAATAGCCTTGCATGGTCTGTTGAATCGCTGAAACTGTTTCTGCGTAATTCACATCAGGATCAATGCTGACCCATAGCTCAGTAAAGTTAGGGCCCACAACTTCATCGGCGGCTTCTGCACGGCCAATATGCGCACCAAAATTTCTTACGCCAGGAATTGCCAATAAGTCGTGGCTAGCACGCAAGCTCATTTTCTTCATTTGTTCAATTGAAGAGCCTGGGCGTTCTAAAAAGTGCATCAAAAAGTCTGTTTCTTTAAACGCAGGCAAAAATTCAGATCCTAATAACAATGAACCTAGACCTGTCGCAACCAATATCATCGTAGCGCCCACAAAAATCTTTTTCGGCCTAGCTAGTATGACATCAAGTAATGTTGCATATTGACGGTGTAGCCAGTTGACCATTGCAATCTCTTTTTCTTCATGTGCTGTATCAAGCAAAAGAAAAGATAATGCTGGCGTGACTACCAGCGCCACGATTAAAGAAGCCAAAATAGCGAGTAAATAGGCCATGGCCAATGGCTTAAAGAAAGCACCTGCAATGCCATCCAAAAAAAACACCGGTAGAAACACCACCATCACAATCATGGTTGCAAATACCACGGCACTTCGTACTTCTAGAGATGCGTTTACGATGACATTCAGTTTGGATTTTGGGTTTTCTAGTAGTTGGTTTAATTTCAGTCGTCGTATGATATTTTCAACGTCAATAATGGCATCATCCACTACCTCGCCAAGTGCGATCACTAAGCCTGCAATCACCATGGTGTTGATGCCAACATTGAAGGCAGTCAACACCAATACAGCACTGATAAGTGACAGAGGAATTGCACAGATGCTAATTAAAGCAGCACGTTTGTTGCGTAAAAATAGTATGAGTATGAGCGCCACTAATATAGCTCCCAGAATCAACGCGTTTTGTAGGTTATCTATTGCTCGCTCAATAAACGTGGCAGGCCTAAAAATGGTGGAATCAATATCCAAATCTTTAAGTCCAGGTTTGAGTTCCGTAATGGCTACTTCAACTTTTTTTGTGACTTCAATAGTATTGGCATTGGGGTGCTTTTCTACAATCAGTAATAGACCATCACCATGATTGATCACAGCATCGCCGATAGTGGGTGGCGCTCCAATCACAATCTCCGCAATGTCTCCTAAACGGATGGGTGCACCATTTTTAAAATCAACCACAGTGTTGGCCAGTTCCTCAGGCTTTGTAGTTAAGTTTTTATGCCGAATCGCAATACGTTGATTGGGGGAATCTATAAAGCCACCAGATTCAATGCTGGCTGCATTCCCAGAAGCCAGCATCACTTGCTGCAACGTTATACCTCTGGCGCGCAGATGCTCAGGGTTGATGAGAATCTGTAATTGCTTATCGCGTTGACCCCAAACAGCTACATTTGCAACACCAGGGACAGACATCAAGCGTGGACGTATAGTCCACATCGTCAATGCACTGATATCGATTTGGGAGAGTGTTTTGGATGAAACGCCGATTTTGAGGACTCGTGACAGGGATGACAACGGTGGCATCATTACAGGTGGTTTCGCGACTAATGGCAAACGGCTTGCTGCCAAACTTAAGCGCTCTTGCACAAACTGTCTTGCTTGATAAAGGTCTGTACCTTCCTCAAATAATAAGACCACGGAAGACAAACCTAATACAGATTTTGAACGTAATGTTTTCAGTTGTGGTGTGCCATTCAGCGCTTGCTCAAGTGGCATGCTGATCAATTGCTCTGTTTCTTCAGTGGATAACCCAGGCGCTTCAGTCTGAATTTCCACTTTCACTGGGGCAAATTCAGGGAAAACATCCAATGGTGCTTGTCTGATGGTGTTTAGTCCCACCATCATAATGGCTAGAGCGATCAACAACACAAGAAGCCGGCCTTTTACGGCGGAGTGAATCAGTTTTTTTAACATATAACAGCCTGAAAAAATTAATGGCTAAAGCCAGTTTCAACGCCAAATAGCTCCAGTGCCCCGTTCACTACCACCTTAGAACCTTCGGGAGGGCCTTCACTTAACACGGCTTGCTGACCAACGACATGGTCTAAAAAGACTCTTTTACGCTCATATACATTGGCTGATTGCTGTGTGTAGACCCAACTGCCACCATAGACATCCAATACAACAGCAGACCATGGAATGGTTAACGCTTGAATAGATTGGCTACGTGATTTGAGACTGACAGAAACCCGCTGCATAGGACTTAGTGCTGATTGGTTATTTTGGATGGCGTAGTAAAGATGCGAAGAGCTTGTAAGCGGATCAGCAGTCGGCGGTGCATTGGTGGGTTTAGCCACAATACTTGGCGCACCTGATTTGGCAGATAATGATTGTATTTTGGCGTTAGCCTCTAAATCAATACTATCTAAATCACCTGCAGGAATGGGTACACGCACCCATAATGTATTAAGGGATGAAATCTCTATAATGGGATTGCCTGCAGATACCAACTGATCTGTGACTGCAAATAGATTGCTGATAAAGCCCGATTGGGGAGATTTGATATCAATGGGTTCAACAGTACCTAGATTAACCACTTGATGTAGAGCATTTTTTTTGACATACGCGGCTTCTAAATTTCTCAGCGCAATTTCATGGGCTGCATTAGCGTCATCGACGTTACGTTGACTACCCACTAAATCTTGAAGTAGTTTCTTAGCGCGATTAAGTGCAATTTCTGTCGCATCGACCTGCGACTTTGCAACGTTTACCAAACTTTCTGCATCCGCCAAAGCGTTCACCAAGTTCGCGCGTGCATCTGCACTAATAATGGGTTGGATACGATAAAGTAATTGCCCCAATTTGATGGGAGCACCTGGCTTCAATGGATTTTTATCTAAAGAAATTAACTTACCCGAAATAGGGGCTGAAACATTGACCAAACCGCCCGCTGGCATCACAATTTCACCCCCGTATGTCTTATGAGTAGATAATTGTTCGCGCTTAATCGTTGCTATTTGGATACCAAGTTTACGATATGCATCATCATTGAGTTGGACAGTGTTTAATGAACTTTCAGGTACAACTGTCTGCGCAAATTGGTGCTGTGCTTTAACTGATTGACTTGGATTAGCTATCAATTTAATGGAAACCAGGAGAATTGTGAGTGTGATTAAAGCTGTTGCGATCCATATTTTTTTCTGCGCTGTACCCACAATTGACGATTTGATATTCTGAGTTTTTAATTTCATTGGTCTTTTATCCATTTGTGACTGTCAGTTAATGAACACTGTTACTTTTGGCACTGCTACGCATTAACTCTGCGAGTTTAGTCATGAGATCTGCCTTCAGTTGCACTTCTCTCATTTGTGTATCTACAATCTGACGATTGGCTTCAAGCGTTTGAAGGTAAGAAATATCTCCCTTCTGATAGGCTTGCTCTGTGAGTTGCATCATTTGCTGCACTGTCGGCAAGATCTGGCTTTGAAGAGCATGCCAGTCATGGCAAGATTGTTGGTACTGAAGATGAGTGGTTCTTATCTCTACAACAGCCTGTTGCCTAAGTGCTTCAAGATTTAATTCCGATTTTTCCAACTCTGCTTCGGCTCTACTAATAGCCCCTTGGTTTTGATTGGCTATGGGAAGGGTTGAGCGAATGGCAGGACCAAGTGTGTGGCCGTTGATTTCGCCACTAGTCGCATCCGCTGTAGCCGTAATTTTTAGCCAGTCAAGTTTGGATAGCTTGATTTTCTCTTTCGCCGCATTAACTGAATATTGCGCAGATAAAATATCTGGTCGAAGCGCTAAAGCCTGACTTATTAACTGATCAACCTCATTTGCAGTACAAGCAGGAACCAGATTGGGTGACAAAGTAATTTCTTGAATTTTCTGTCCATTACCAAGCAAGTAGAGCAGGTTTTGCATTTTTATCTTTACTTCATATTGCGCAAGCTCCCAATCACGCCTTGCTGTAGAAGCATCATTCTGTGCAAGCAAAATATCTTTACCACTGATGTCTCCTGCCTCAAGCCGCTTCAGCGAGAGCTTGTAAATATTATTGCGCAATTGGTAGGCTGCTTCTGCTACTCTTAATTGTTCTTTGGACAGTACGGCTTGTGCATAGCTAATACGTACATCTCTAATCAGATTAAGCCCTGACTGTGTAAGGCGGTAAGCTGTCGCATCGACCTCATGCTTCATTGTGCTTAATCTAATTGGGCGCAACCAAAGGAGTTCGATCGGCAAATCGATTGCATATCGGTAAGGTTTATTGGTCACGCCGAATGCAAATAGCAGCTCTGGATTGGGAAGTAATCCTGCATTGACTAGATCGGCTTTGGCAAGCTTGAGATCAATTAACAATGACTTAAATGCAGCATTATTATGCAATGCGTATAGCACAGCCTCTGACTCACTCACCATAGCGTTTTCATCTAGTTTGATGGCTATCTGTCGAACATCAACCGCTGTGTTTTTAGAAAGTTGCTGGTCGTAATCAAGCACTTTTTGAAGTACACCTGTTTTGTCAGTGGTGTTCGGGATAGATTGGCAACCACTGATAGCGACAGTTATCGATATCAAAATCAGGTAAAAACGTATGTGGTGAATCGACTTTAATGACATGGTGCATCACTGACTTAGTAAAAGTTGTGTGCACTTTAATGAATTAAACTTAATGGAAACTTAACAGTTTCATTAATTTCTTTTAAGTTTCCGTTAAGAAATATGTGGCAATATCAATAAACAAAATCGAGTACGAATTGGGTTTATGTCATTGAATAGTTAAGGGTTAAATTGTGCGGATATTATTGGTTGAGGATGACGAGATGATTGGTCAAAGCCTACAAAAGGCTCTGAAAAGCCATGTAGTCAACTGGGTAAAAGATACCTTTGCTGCCGAACAGACCCTCAATCTTGAGACATACGACTTAATTTTGTTAGACCTTGGCTTGCCAAAACGATCTGGGCTTGAATATTTGGTGCAGTTACGTAAAAAAGGCATCATGATTCCAGTCCTCATTATCACAGCACGCGATAGTATTCAAGACCGTGTGAAGGGACTTGATTGCGGTGCAGATGATTACCTGTTAAAGCCTTTTGCTGTAGAAGAGTTGGAAGCCAGAATTCGAGTGCTGGCAAGGCGCAAACAAGATCGCACTCATCCGATAATCACTTACGGTGATGCCATCCTAGATCCAGCAACGCATACATTAAGTTATCAAGGTCGAACCGAGAGATTGTCGGTGAAAGCTTTTAACATTATGCAGATACTGATTGAAAACCCTGGTGTGATTTATTCGAGAAGTCAATTGGAGGAAAAAATTTATGGATGGAGTGATGAGGTTGAAAGCAATGCTGTAGAAGTACATATCCACAGCATCAGACGAAAGTTTGGAGCGGAAATTATTGTCAATGTTCGAGGCGTAGGCTATACGTTTCCAAAGGTAAGAGTAAAATCATGAATAACTCCATCAAACGATTTTTGCTGATATACATTACGTTATCAATTTTGGTGATATATGGCCTCATTAGTTTTGCTTCTTACTGGGTCAGTAAAGAAGAGCTTGATGAGTTATATGATGCTAATTTACAACAAGTAGCAGGCGCGATCGCTGCTCAGCACCTTGCCATACAAGATGTCACTCACTTATACCGAAATAATCAAGTTGGCTCAGGTGCAAAAATTGAAGGAGAAGAAGAATTTTATGTGCGTGTGTTAGCTAAAGATGGAGAAGTGCTTTATGTTTCACATCCTGAGGCTAAAGTACCACTTCCTACATCACTCGGACTCTCCACACAAAGATTTCAGACCAAACAATGGCGTTTTTTTGTGGTCAAGGCGAAAGAAGAAACCATCCAAGTGGCTCAGTCTCTAAGACTGAGGAAAAACACTATTAAAGAGACCGCCTACAGTCTGATGGCTTCTCAGTTGCTATTCATTCCCATCTTGGTTTCATTGATATTTTATGCAATCAGAAAAGCGCTTTCTCCGTTGTCGGTATTATCCAACGAGATTAAGAAAAGAGATTCCGCAGATTTAAATCCATTTGCAGATGACAATGTGCCTGCAGAAGTGAGGCCGCTTGTGCAGTCACTCAACTTATTTATGGATAAAGTTTCCACCATGGTGGATGTGTTGAAGCGATTCACATCGGATGCAGCACATGAGTTGCGAACACCTATCACAGCACTTAAATTGCAACTGACAGTCCTTGAGCAATCCAAGTCAAAATCAGAAAGAGAATCTGCAATACAAAATTTAAAGTCTGGAATCAACCGATCAGAACAGCTTGTGAGTCAGTTACTCACTCTAGCTCGACTTGAACCCGATAACCAATCAAGGCAAGTTCAATCAATAAATATGCTTGAATTGGTAAAAGAGTCTTTTCAAGAACTACTACCTCTGGCACAAGAAAAATCTATTGATATTGGCTTAACCAAAGTCGATCACTGTGAAATCAATGCAGTGCAACAAGAAATCAAAATCCTTATTAATAACATTCTAGATAACGCAATACGCTATACACCCAATGGCGGAAAAATAGACGTTTCAGTATTTAATCAAGCTGGCCATGTTGTATTAGAGGTAAAGGATTCTGGTCCAGGAATTCCACAAAATGATCAAGAGAGAGTGTTTGAAAGATTTTACAGAGGTGAAAATCATCATGTATCTGGTTCAGGTTTAGGGCTTGCGATTGTTAAAGAAATTGCTACGCGACATGGAGCAACTGTTGAACTGTCAAATCTTAATCCAGGGCTATGTTTTAAGGTTTTATTTGTAAGGAAGCGTGACTAAAAATCTCGCTTTGTCTAAAGTCATTAGTTTCACAAAGTAAATATTAAGCTTCAGGAATATCTGTATCTTTTAGTCCTCTTAGTATTTCGTCTCTAGCAGATTTAGCAAGAGCTTGATATTTGCTACGAAAAGCATCCAACTCTTCCTCTTCAATTTCCTCTAAATCTAGTAAGGCATTATGAGCACCTTGTGTCACACGGATTAGCTCATCCAACTTAACTTGAATCGCTTCAGTGTCTCGGTTTTGGGTATTTTGAATAAGAAAAACCATTAGAAATGTCACTATGGTCGTACCGGTATTAATCACCAGTTGCCAAGTATCACTAAAGTTAAATATTGGACCTGTAATAATCCATATCAGAATCACTCCGACGGCGATTGTGAACGTAATGGGTTTCCCAGCCATGTGCGCTATCAATCTGGCAAGATGCGAATACCATGCTTTCTTCATTTTGGCCTCTGATTTCAAACTGTAGGTTAATATTCTCTTATATCAGGTTAGCACTTATTGAGTGTGTAATGATTTATCCAATGAATTAAAAACTCATTGATTCCATTTCATCAGTTAAAATGAAGTTAACCTTTGGGGAGTAGCCTGCTTCTTTTATGAAGCGTCTGTATCAACATAATCGACTTTTGTCGTGGTGCAGATAGCCGTTTTCGGTTGGCGAGACTAATGGATGTCAACGCGACTTTTAGTCGGGCGCGATGGCGTTCATAACTCTTGTCCCGACTAGAGAACCCATCATGAATTTCACCTCTATCGTACTCATCGCACTTGCCATGTCTACCGATGCTTTTGCTGCTGCAATTAGCAAAGGCGCCAGACTTCATCAGCCAAAGCTATCAGAAGCATTACGTACAGGTCTTATATTTGGCGTTATAGAGACAATTACACCGCTTATTGGTTGGGCTATTGGCAATGTTGCCTCAAGTTTCGTGGCTGACTGGGATCATTGGATAGCTTTTACTTTACTAGCTATATTAGGTCTTCATATGATGTATGAAGGTATCCAAAATCCAACTCCTATTGAAGAAAAACCTAGCAAACACAGCTTTCTCGTACTAGCGGTCACAGCATTTGCAACGAGTATTGATGCGATGGCTGTTGGGGTAAGCTTAGCTTTTATTGATGTAAGCATTATCGTTACTGCAGTTGCAATTGGTGTTGCAACTTTTACGATGGTGACGATAGGTGTGATGCTCGGCAGAGTGCTAGGACTTGTAGTAGGTAAGCGATCAGAGATATTTGGTGGAATTGTGCTAATTGGTATTGGTAGCTACATACTTTATGAACACCTAAATGTGTTGAATTGCATTAATAATTGACCCACCAATTGCATTTAAAATTGACCCACCCT
>OEOF01000109.1_pt1 | contig 14076 bp, 15 predicted proteins | sample 1539701 | NCBI WGS metagenome assembly OEOF01 (sample SAMEA3611561, study PRJEB23397) | activated sludge metagenome | biome: Urban; feature: Wastewater Treatment Plant; material: Activated Sludge | place: Slovenia | collected 2012-09-24 | reverse complement strand
CTGACCGGCCAATTTGAACAAGAATTCTTGGAAGTGCCTCAAGAGTGCTTGATTCTGACCATGAAGGCCAACCAGAAATACTTCCCGCTGCTGGATGCGAACGGTAAGCTTACCAACAAATTCCTCATTGTCTCCAACATCAATCCGGCTGACGCCAGCGCCGTGATTGGCGGTAACGAGCGCGTGGTGCGCCCACGCCTGGCCGATGCGAAATTCTTCTTCGACCAAGACCGCAAGAAGAAACTGGAAAGCCGCCTGGACGGGCTGGATAAAGTGGTTTACCACAACAAGCTGGGCAGCCAGGGCGAGCGTAATGCGCGTGTGGTGAAAATCGCTGCCGAAATCGCCAAACAGCTCGGCGATACCAATCTGGTCAGCAAGGTCGAATTTGCCGCCAAACTTTCCAAGGCAGACTTGCTCACCGACATGGTCGGCGAGTTTCCGGAACTGCAAGGCATCATGGGACGCTATTACGCGCAGCATGAAGGCTGGGAGGATGACGTGGCCTTTGCCATTGAAGACCATTACCGCCCTCGCTTTGCTGGAGACGAACTCCCACGCAGCCAGGTTGGTGTCGTGGTGGCGCTAGCCGATAAACTGGAAACACTGGTGGGGTTGTTCAGCATCGGTGAAAAACCAACGGGTGACAAAGACCCGTTTGCCTTGCGGCGTCAGGCGTTAGGTATTATCCGCATGTTGATGGAAGCGGATTTGCCTTTAGCGTTTGATGCACTAATCAAGCAAACATTGGCTGTATTCAATGGCGGTAACGATGTGGCTGAAGCTATCAGTACATTCTGCTTTGACCGATTGGCAGTAAATCTGCGTGACCAAGGCTCCAGTGCACAGGAAGTCGATGCGGTGTTATCGCTCGCACCAAACCTGTTGAGCGAAGTACCAAAACGCCTGGAAGCGGTGAAATCGTTCGCCAGCCTGCCGGAAGCGCCCGCCCTAGCCGCTGCCAACAAGCGCGTCACCAATATCCTGAAAAAAGTGGAAGGCGAAGTGAAGGCAGAAGTAAATACCAACTTGCTGCAGGAGGCTGCTGAGAAAGCCTTGAACGATGCTTTGGGTAAAGTGAAACCGCAAGCGGACAAGCTGTTTGAGAGCGGAGATTACACCGCCTCACTGCAGGCATTGGCGGCTTTGAAAGCGCCGGTGGATGACTTTTTCGATAACGTGATGGTAAATGCGGACGACCCGGCGCTGAAGGCGAACCGCCTTGGCTTGCTGGCGACTCTGCACCAAGCCATGAACCGTGTAGCGGATTTATCTAAACTAGCGAGCTAAGATGAAACTCGTCATTCTCGACCGCGATGGTGTGATTAACGAAGATTCCGGTAACTTCATCAAGAATCCGGAGGAGTGGATTCCGGTTCCCGGCAGCCTGGAAGCGATTGCGCTGCTGAACCAGTCCGGCTACCGCGTAGCCGTAGCCACCAACCAATCCGGCGTTGGGCGCGGCATCTATGACATGTCCATACTGAACGCGATCCATGACAAGATGCAGCGCGCGCTGGCGCAAGTGGGTGGTCGCATCGATGCGATTTTTTATTGTCCGCACGTGGCAGATGACCATTGCAATTGCCGCAAACCCAAAACCGGCATGATGGAAGAGATCGCACGCCGATTTTCCATTGATTTAACAGACACTTACGGCATTGGCGATGCGCAGCGCGACATTCAGGCATTTGCCGATGCTGGCTGCAAAACGATTCTGGTAAAAACCGGCAAAGGTCAAGAGACATTAGCTCAGGGAAATTTGCCGTCCGGCACGCAAGTGGTGGCCGATTTGGCCGAGGCCGTACAAACCATTTTGGCCGAAGAAGATTAAGGTTGAATTCGTGTTATTGATACGCTCGCTTTTATTTGCTTTAGGGATGCTCATCCTCTCGCCAATATTCTCGATATTGGTGGTGTTGATGACGCCTTTCAGTAGCAATATCGCGCGCAGCCGCATGGCGAGCTATTGGGCACATTGCAGCCTGTTTTGGCTCAAACTCACCTGTAATTTGCAATTTGAAGTGCGCGGACGCGAAAACATCCCTAATCATCCATCCATCATCTTATGCAAGCACCAATCGGCTTGGGAAACCATCGCATTACAAACGATCTTCCCACCGCAAATTTGGGTGCTGAAGCGCGAACTGATGTACATCCCCATCCTTGGTTGGGCATGGTGGGCGATGGACACCATCCCCATTGACCGCAGCGCAGGGCGCGAAGCGCTAAAAAAACTGGTTATGCACGGCAAGGATAGGCTCGCCAAAGGCTTGTGGGTGGTGATTTTCCCAGAAGGGACACGCGTCGCACCGGGGGTGCGTGGCAAATATCACATTGGCGGCGCCTGGCTTGCCTCCCAAACCCAAACGACCGTGGTGCCGGTAGCGCACAATGCAGGTTTGTTCTGGCGTAAAAATGCGTTCATCAAGCACCCGGGCACAATCACTTTAAGCATTGGAAAACCCATCGAAACCGCTGGCTTGAAGGCGGATGCCATCAATCAGCAGGTGGAGGACTGGATCGAAACCGAGATGCTGCATCTGCAATGAAGCACGAAACGTTAATTCTCCCCGATGGCACACAAATCCCCTACCAGCTTGAACACCGCTCGCGCCGCACGATAGGCCTGAAGATTACTGATGACGGCTTGGTGGTGCATGCGCCAAGGCGGATATTCCTGTTCGAGCTTAACCGCGTGCTGCAGGAAAAAGCGCAATGGATCATTACCAAACTGGAAGCGCGTCAGCAGAACAAACAACCGCCCATGGTGTGGACGCATGGCGCGGATCTGCATTATTTGGGCAATCTGCTGACGCTGGAAATCATTGCGTCCAGCAGCGCCAAGAAGCCGCAACTGATTCAGGAAAAACTGCATATCCATATCAAAACACCTGCCCTGGAAGCCAATATCCATGCGGAGTTTGAAGGCATCGTTCAACGCCGTGCGACGCAGTGGCTCAAGGAACAGGCATTGCAGGATTTCTCACGCCGAATAGAAGTGTTTGCCGCAAAACTGGGGGAAGCAACGCCGCTACTTGCGCTCTCGAACGCGCAAGCACGCTGGGGAAGTTGCAGCAGCCGCGGCGAGATTCGCCTGAACTGGCGCTTGATACAAGCGCCGCCGCATGTCATCAACTATGTGGTGTGCCACGAACTAGCGCACCTGAAACACATGAACCACTCTGCAAAATTCTGGGCGCAGGTAGAAACGCTGTACCCGGATTACAAGCGCGCGGAGAAAGAATTGAAAGCGCTTTCCCCGCTGCTGCACCGGATTTAGAGCAGTTTGCTCAAATCGCTGGCGATATCCGCCGGCTTTTGGCCATACTCCATATACAGCCTGATTTTTCCTTGTTTATCAAACACGTAGGTGCCTGCACTATGGTCTATCGTATAGCCGCTTTTGCCGGAATCCTCTACTTTGGAAGCATAAATCTTAAAACTGCTAAGCGCAGCTGCTGTTTCTGCCTCATTACCCCAAAGACCAATAAAACGCTTATCGAACGAGGGTACGAACTGCGCCAGCACTTCTTGCGTATCGCGCTGCGGATCCACTGTCACAAACAACACCTGCACCTGATCAGATTTATCGCCCAGCAGTTTCATGGCCTGCTTCAAATCCGCCATCGTAGTCGGGCAAACGTCCGGGCAATGTGTGTAGCCAAAAAACAGCACCACGACCTTGCCAGCGAAATCGCTCATCGTACGTTTTTTTCCAGCATGGTCTGTCAACGCCAATGGTTTTGAAAAGTCTGCGCCAGTGATGTCAGTGCCGACAAACCCGTTTTTAGCGTCGGATTGATTACTTGACTGGCCGCAAGCACTTAACAAGACAAACAAACCCATTAACAATAAGCGCTTCATACTGCTCTCCAAAATTCATCCTGAAATTTACAGTTTCGATTTTAACATGCGGCAAGAATTCCCGAGTTTGGTTTACAATAATGTTTTTTCGTTAACACATTGAATTTGGAAAGTTTTGTATGGCAGCTCCCGCAACAATGGCAGATCGCGACGGTTTAATCTGGTACGACGGCAAGCTCGTACCTTGGCGCGAGGCCACCACCCACGTCCTTACCCACACCTTGCACTACGGCATGGGCGTGTTCGAAGGCGTCCGCGCATACAAGACCGACAAAGGCACCGCGATTTTCCGTCTGCAGGATCATACCGATCGCCTGTTCCGTAGTGCGCATATTTTGGGCATGAAAATGCCTTTCGACAAAGCGACCATCAACGAGGCGCAACGTGCCGCCGTGCGCGAAAACAAGCTGGAAAGCGCGTATATCCGCCCGATGGCGTTTTATGGCGCAGAAGCGATGGGTATTGCTGCGAAGACCCTTTCTACACATGTGATTTGCGCCGCCTGGCAATGGGGTGCCTATATGGGCGACGAAGCCATCACCAAAGGCATCCGCGTCAAAACGTCATCTTTTGCGCGCCATCACGTGAATATCACGATGTGTAAAGCCAAAGCCAACGGCAACTACATGAACAGCATTTTGGCACACCAGGAAGCCGCACAAGACGGCTACCACGAAGCCTTGCTGCTAGATGTAGACGGCTTTGTGGCAGAAGGCTCCGGCGAAAACATTTTCATCGTTCGCAAAGGCAAGCTCTACACGCCAGACTTGACCAGCGCGCTGGAAGGCATCACCCGCGACACCATTGTAACCTTGGCGGGCGAACTGGGTATCGAAGTGATTGAAAAACGCATCACGCGTGATGAAGTGTATGGCGCGGACGAAGCGTTCTTTACTGGCACTGCAGCAGAAGTAACTCCGATTCGTGAGCTGGATAACCGTGCGATTGGTGCTGGCGTACGTGGCCCAGTCACCGAGAAACTGCAAAGCCTGTATTTCGATGTGGTGAAAGGCAAATCCGCCAAACATCAGGATTGGTTAACACTGGTAGCTTAACATGTCTGATACCAAAAAAATCGAAGTCACTGCCAAAGACTTGCCGCTGCACTGCCCGACAGATGCAGTGGCGCTTTGGTGCTCACATCCACGCGTGTTCCTGGACATCGCTGCTACCGGCCATGCGGCCTGTCCGTATTGCGGCACCCAATATAAACTTAAAGAAGGTGAACAGGTGCCGGGACACCACTAGGTGCGTTCTGGCGCATTCTCTTGAGTTTGTCAGGGGACTTGCCATCCCTGCGGCGGCGATCAGATCAGGCTGTTTTGCCCGCCCTCTCGCCCCACAGGGTTTCTATCACCTTCATAGCATCGGGATGCATGCTGTTAGTCCAAAAATCGACCTTGCCTTTTTCTGTTCCGGCATTTAACAAATCACGTTCTACAAGCAGGTTTTGCAAACGCTTGGCCACAGCGGCGCCGGTGTCGATGAGAGTGACGTTTTCACCCACGATTTGCTGAATTTGTGCTTTAACAAACGGATAATGCGTGCAGCCCAGCACAATAGTATCTGCACCTTCATCCAGTAAGGGTTTCAGGTATTTTTCCAATAGCACACGGGTTCCCGGCGCATCCAGCTCGCCACGCTCGATACACTCCACCAGCCCGACGCATGCCTGCGTCACCACTTGCACGTTACGGCCATAGGCTTCCAGTAAAGCAGCAAACTGCGCGCTTTGCAAAGTGCCTGTGGTTGCCAGCACGCCAATGATACCTTTCTTACTGGCGGCTGCCGCGGGTTTAACCGCTGGCTCCATGCCGATGATAGGCAAATCCGGATGCGCTTGCCGCAGCGTGGCAATGGCCGCTGCAGTGGCTGTATTGCAAGCCACCACAATGGCCTTGGCGCCATGTGCAAGCAAAAAATCCGTCAGCGCCAGGCAGCGCTCGGTAATTTCTTCCGGCGATTTGTTGCCATAAGGCGCATGCAGGCTATCGGCCACATAAATCAACTGTTCGTGTGGCAATAGAGCATGAATATGTCTGAGCACAGACAAGCCGCCTACGCCGGAATCGAATACGCCTATTGGATTCTGACCGAGAGATTGAGAACTCATGTGATGTTGGTTTGCATCATTTATAATGGCTGGATTATAGAGGAAAATTAAGTGGGCAACCGACTAAGTAGAATCTACACACGCACTGGCGACGACGGCACGACTGGTTTGGGCGATGGTACACGCATTGCGAAAAACAGCCTGCGGGTAGCTGCTCTTGGCGACGTCGACGAGCTAAATGCAGTGCTGGGAATCTTGCAGACAGCGCCGCTGGAAGCCAATATCCATGCGGTGATCGAAGCCATCCAGCATGACCTGTTCAATCTGGGTGGCGAGCTCTGCATGCCAGACCACTCAATGGTAAAACCCGAGCGTGTTACCGCACTGGAAAACCAGTTGGACGCCTGGAATGATAATCTGGCACCTCTGAAGGAGTTCATCCTGCCTGGTGGAAGCCGTGCCGCTGCTTATTGCCACTTAGCTCGCACAGTATGCCGCCGTGCTGAACGGACGATGCATGCGTTGAACGAGCAAGAACCGCTAAACGATCCAGCGCTGCAATATATCAACCGCCTCTCTGACCTGCTGTTCGTATTATCACGCATCCTAAACAAAGCCGCCGGCGTCAGTGATGTCCTGTGGCAACCCCCCAAAGCACCATGAGCTTGATCGTTGCTCCTGCCGCCTTTGGTGGCGGAGAAGCGAACCTGAAGATGTGTCAGGATGCCATCGGGGTAGCCTATAGCTGGGCGCTATAGTCTTGCTATAATGCACTTACAATTTCCTCTGGTTTGGTTATGAATATCAATATGACAGACTTCACACCCATAGCATCCTTAATCGGTGGCGTCATGATTGGCAGCGCAGCGGCGATATTGATCCTGTTCAGTGGCAGAATCGCCGGCATCAGCAGTATCCTGAGCGGGGTCATGCGCCTTTCTGAAACCAAACAGAACCACTGGCGCGTGTTCTTTCTGGCCGGTTTGATCTTGTCGCCGTGGATTTATGGCGTGTTCTTCGCATTGCCAGAAACCATCGTGGAAAGAAGCGAGATTGGCTTGGCGATTTCCGGCCTACTAGTCGGTTATGGCACCCGGCTGGGTTCAGGCTGCACCAGCGGTCACGGGGTATGCGGACTTTCGCGTTTGTCTTTGCGCTCTCTGGTTGCCACTTTGACGTTCATGTTCTGCGGCATGGCCACCGTTTACCTGACGCATCACTAAGGAGCCTCTGATCATGCAATTTTTCATCAGCTTCATTTCCGGTTTGATTTTCGGCCTGGGGCTCATCGTTTCCGGCATGGCCAACCCGGCCAAGGTGATCGGCTTCCTGGACATTTTCGGGCAATGGGACCCCTCCCTCGCCATGGTCATGATAGGCGCCATTTTTGTGGGCTTCTTTGCGTTCCGCCATGTCAAGAAAACGCACCATACTTTGCTGGGCGAGGTCGCACATTTGCCCACCGGGCAACACATAGACCGTTCCCTGGTTCTGGGCGCGGCTATTTTCGGCATCGGCTGGGGGTTGGCGGGCTATTGTCCCGGCCCGGCCATCGGTTCGTTGCTGACCGGGAGTATCAAACCTGTGATATTCACGGCCAGCATGGTCGCTGGCATGCTACTGTTCAATTGGACCAAACATTCATCATAACAGGCAGCATGCCCATAGATGCTGGCATCGGTTATAATGTGAGCCGAACAATTAAATGTTTTTGCGCACAATGATCAAAAAACTGCTACAGCGCGTTTTCAAATCCACAAAAAAAACCACCTCCACCCATCAACCGCAGCGCATCCCGCGCAAATCGCACGGCATTCGTAAAGACCAATTCAGTTCTGCCGCAATCAAGACCTGCGAAGGCCTGCAGAAAGCTGGCTATGAAGCCTATGTAGTGGGCGGCGCGGTACGCGATTTGCTGATGGGATTCAAGCCCAAGGATTTCGATGTAGCCACCAATGCCACACCGGAGCAGGTCAACAAAGTATTCCGCCGCAGCCGCATTATCGGCCGCCGCTTCCGTATCGTGCATGTCATGTGGGGCAGCGAAATCATTGAAGTCACCACCTTCCGCGGTCATCACCTGGGCGAAAACAGCGCCGACGATGCCGCCGTAGCCGATTCCGGCCGCATCATCCGCGACAACATCTTTGGCAGCATCGAGGAAGATGCCGCACGGCGTGATTTTACCGCCAACGCCTTATATTACGACCCAGCGCGCGAAGAAGTGCTGGACTTCCATCATGGCGTGTCCGACATCAAAACCAATCTCTTGCGCATCATCGGCGACCCGGAAACCCGCTACCGCGAGGACCCCATACGCTTGCTGCGCGCAGTGCGGCTCTCTGCCAAACTTGGATTAAAGATAGAAGCCGCTACGCAGAAACCCATCGCAAAACTGGTGGATTTATTGCAGGACGTCTCTCCCAGCCGCCTATTCGACGAGATGCTGAAGCTGTTCCTGTCTGGTCATGCGATAGAGAGCGTCAATGCATTGCGTGCGCAGCATTTACATCATGGCCTGCTGCCCTTGCTGGATGTGGTGCTGGAGCAACCGCTAGGCGAAAAGTTTGTGATGCTGGCGCTGGAAAATACCGACAGGCGCATTGAATCGGGCAAATCTTCCAACCCGAGTTTCCTGTTTGCTGCACTGCTGTGGCATGAGGTATTGGTCGCTTGGAAAAAATTCAAGGATAAAGGCGAACACCCGATTCCCGCCCTGCATCTGGCGATGAGTCAAGTGATTGATATTCAAGCAGAGAAGCTGGCTATCCATAGCCGCTATGTTGCCACCATGAAGGAAATCTGGGTGATGCAGCCGCGCTTTGATCAACGCTCAGGCAAACGCCCGTACGGTCTATTGGCGCACCCGCGCTATCGTGCAGCTTATGATTTTCTATTGCTGCGCTGCGAATCCGGCGAAATCCCCGTTGAGATTGGCGACTGGTGGACGGAATTTGCCGATACCAGCACCGAGCGACGCACACAGATGCTGTTGCCAGACAACGCAGCTCCCAAGAAACGTCGCCGCCGCAAACGCAAACCTGCCGCCTCGGCATCAGAAGATGCATAACGCTTTTGTCGCGCTGGGTAGCAATCTCCCAGGAAATTTGGGCAGCCCTGCGAGCCAGATTCTACGCGCCTTCCATGCTATCGAAAAAATACCGGAAACCAGGCTGGTCAAACGCTCCAGCTTGTACCAGAGCACCCCTGTTGGCTATGACAACCAGCCAGACTTCACCAATGCGGTTGCACAAGTGCAAACGGAGCTATCTGCCATAGCGCTTTTGGATGCTTTGTTGGAAATAGAACAACAGGTCGGGCGCGAACGGCCTTTCCCGAATGCGCCGCGCGTGTTGGATCTGGACTTGCTGCTGTATGATGATATAGAAATACAGGTGGAAAAACTCACCCTGCCGCACCCGCGCATGTGCAAACGCAGTTTTGTCTTGCTGCCATTGGCTGAAATTGCACCGGATTTACACATCGCCAAGCAAGGGAGTATTGTAGAATTACTCAAAAAACTAGACGTTTCAGGCATTAAACTTTATGAATATATTTGAACGCTTCCCTTACATCGTCATCGAAGGCCCCATCGGTAGCGGGAAGAGCACCCTGGCCAGCATGCTGGCTGACAAATTCCAGGCGCACTTGCTCAGTGAAAAGGCAGATGTGAACCCCTTCCTGCCGCGCTTCTATCAGGATGCACAGCGCTATGCCCTGCCGACGCAACTATTCTTCCTGTTCCAGCGCAGCGGTCAAATAAGCGAGCTGAATCAACGGGATATGTTCAACAAACCCACGGTGGCAGATTTCTTTTTGGAGAAAGACCCGATTTTCGCTCGACTGAATCTGGACGATGAGGAATACGCGCTGTACCACCAGATCTACACGCATCTGCAACTGAAATCCCCCAAGCCGGACTTGGTGGTATACCTGCAGACGCCAGTGGACGAATTGGCCGAGCGCATTGAGGAACGCAACATCAGCTATGAGCAGGACATTCCGCGCGAGTATCTGGAACGCTTATCCGATGCCTACAGTGAGTATTTTCACCAGTATGATGCGTCTCCTTTGCTCATCGTCAATAATGAAAAACTTAATATCATCAAGGACTCGGAAGCACTTGACCTGCTGATTGACCGCATTGACCAGATCAAAAGCAGCCGCGAGTACTTCAACCCGAATTTTGAATAACTCATTAAGAGGGGATGCGCATGGATTTACAAAGATATGATTCGTTAATCACCTCTCTGGAACAAAAAGCCCAACAAGATCCCCGCGCTTACCTCAACAAAGTCATCGCAGTGGCTTTATTGGGATTTGTCGTACTGGCTGCCGCCATGCTAGTGGCACTTTCACCATTACTTTTGCTCGCAGGCATGGTCTGGCTCACCATCATCACCAAGGGCAAGGCAGCATTCGTCTTGCTCAAGCTGGGCAAGCTGATTATTTTGCTGCTCATTCCGGCCTGGTATATGATCAAAGCCTCGATCCAGATGTTGTTTGCACGCTTCCCCACGCCCGCCGGGCACGAAATCAACGCAAAAGACGCCTCCCGGCTGTTCAGCCGTATCAAGGCGCTGCGCAAGAAGATGCATGGCCCGCCCATCCATCATGTATTGATTACCGATGAAGTCAATGCCGCTATTGTGCAGCACCCCAAGCTTGGCCTGTTCGGCTGGGAGCGCAACTATCTGATTCTAGGGTTACCTCTGATGCAAGCTACTAGTGAAGAGGAAACCCTTGCGGTCATTGCGCATGAATATGGCCACTTGTCCGGACACCACAGCAGGCTGGGTGGCTTCATTTACCGCCTGCGCTCTACCTGGGGCCGATTACAAGACATTTCAGAAAGCTGGCAGGGCTGGGGGTCCCAACTGATAGCAAAACTGTTCCGCTGGTATGCGCCATATTTCAATGCTTACACTTTCGTGTTTGCACGACAGAACGAATATGTGGCCGACAAGAACTCGGTTGAACTGGTCGGCGCGAAGCACACAGCCAATGCGTTGATACGTATCAATGTTGCCGCGCAGTTTGAACACGATGAATTCTGGCTGGCCGTAGACAAGATAGCAGGCCAGCATGCCGAACCTTTGCCGTGCAAAAGCGAGTTCTGGGCAACCTCGTTGCGCACGCAACTGGATGATGCAAAGCGTGCCATGTACCTGGAGAAAGCCGGCAAAGTTAAAACCGACCACCATGACACGCACCCGGCCATCTCAGACCGCCTGCAAGCGATTGGTGCGGACTTGCAGCAAACCCCGATTGCCAATCTCGCCCCTCCGGCACACAGTGCGGCCGAAGTGTTGCTGGGGACTTCGCTGAAAAAGTTGAGCGCCCAGCTGGATACCGAATGGAAAAAGAACGTATCGCAGCGTTGGCAAGAGCGTCACGCCTACCTGAAAGAGCGCAAGCAAGAGTTTGCTGAACTAGAAGTAAAGCCAGAACTCAACGAACAAGAGGCCTGGGATAAGATAGTATTGACAGAAGAACTGGCGCCGCAAACGCCTATACTACCCATGGTGCAAGCCTTCTTGGCACAGTATCCGCAGCACTTGCGCGCACGTTACCGCCGTGGTGTTTTATTACTGGAAGAGGATAACGAGGCAGGCATAGAAGATCTCGAATATGTCATGTCCAGCGAAAAAGAGGCGACGCTTTCCTGTTGTGAAGCGGCATGGCATTTTTATCTGGACAAGGACAAAACCAAGGCGCAAAACTACTTGGATCGCTGGAACGAGCGCAATGACTTCCTGATGGAAGTCCAGTACGAAGTAGCTTCTATCCCTCCCGGTGCAAAAATTGTCGAGCACGACCTCCCCGCCGATATTGAAGCCGACATTATTGAAATAGCTACCGGCAATACACAATATATCAAGCGCATGTATCTGGTAAGACGCATTATTCAGGCCGACCCGGAAGTGCGCGCCTATGTGCTTGGTTTTGAGGAAAAGTGGTTAAGTTTCGATATAAAGTCCTGGAGTCTGCGAAATAAGGACGAAATCATTCTGGATAATCTTGCGCAGCATGAATACCCCGTGACATTACACATCGTAAACCTGAAACACAGCGCTTATGGAAAACATCGCGAAACGATCAAACATCTTGGGATCCGACCCATCTATGAGGCATAGAGATTGAACCCGCGCTTGCAACAACTTGAATCCATTGTCAGCCGCGGCGAGAAAATCGCCATGCTAACCTGTTATGACGCCACTTTCGCCAAACTGATGGAACTGGCTGGCGTAGATGTGCTACTGGTGGGCGATTCGCTTGGCATGGTGCTGCAAGGCGCGGAAAATACGCTGCAAGTCACGCTGGAACAAATGATTTACCACGTCAAAAATGTGGCAACAGGCGCCCCCAACAGCTTGATTCTGGCTGACATGCCCGTTAATACCTATGAATTTGGCAAAGCCCTGGCGCTAGAAAACGCACAATTGCTCATCGAAGCAGGTGCGCATATGGTCAAGCTTGAGGGCGGCGGCAAGCTAGTGGAAACCGCGCGTCATCTGGTTGAGCACGGTATCCCCGTGTGTGCGCATCTGGGCTTTACCCCGCAATCGGTCGAGAAAATCGGCGGCTACAAAATTCAAGGCAAGACGCCGGATTCCGCACAACAGATTTTAAATGATGCGCAAGCCATGAAAGACGCGGGCGCCAACCTGGTGCTGCTGGAAATGGTACCCGCCACTCTGGCCAAACAAGTTACGCAAATCGTACCGACAATCGGCATCGGCGCAGGCGTGGATTGCAGCGGCCAAGTGCTGGTGCTGCAAGATTTATTAGGCATCTATAACGGTCCCGCCAGCAAAAAACCGCAGGATTACAAAGCCCCTCGTTTCGCTAAAAATTTCTTGCAGGAAACCAACAATATTCAACAAGCCGTAATCAATTATATACAAGCAGTCAAAAACCGGACTTTCCCCCTACCCGAACATAGCTATTAGCCGCGAGGTAAATAATGAAGAAAATCCTGAGTTTGCTTTTATTATTGGAACTATCCAGCGCATCTTTGCCTGGCCTCACAGAAAAGTTGAGTGGCGCTTGTGGGATTGTAACAAACCAAGAACACGCCTTTTCGATGACCGCCCCAAAAGGCTGGATAATCGATTCCGAATCCGGCAAAAAATTCAGGATCGGGTTGGTATTTTATCCTGTAGGCACAGAATGGGGGAAAGGCGATATGATGCTTTATGTGCGTACCCGCCCTAAAATTGGCGCAGTTAAAACCATAGACCAACAAATCGAATTTACATTGAACGACTATCACGCCCACGGTCATCCCAATTATAAGTTAGAAGAAAAAACCACTTACAAAGTCAGTAATGGATCCTTGGCCATAATTGCCAAATTTAGCGGTGATAGCTGGAACAATTATGAAATGATAGGCTATTTGGATGAAGAAAATGTCATTAACTTTCTTGTCTTGAATGCGCGCAACAAGGCCGCATTTGACACCTCACAAGAAACTTTCTTTCAGATACTTGATTCCTACCGCCATGTTACGGATGTATCTTCCGAATATTTGAATCAATGCAAAGAAAAATAACCTGTCATGCAACTCATTCACACCATCGCCGAACTTCGCGCTTCTCTTGCCTCGCATGACGGCATCGGCTTTGTGCCGACCATGGGCAATCTGCACGCCGGGCATATCGGTCTGGTGGAAATCGCCAAGCAGCACGCCCCGACGGTTGTGGTGAGCATCTTCGTCAACCCGCTGCAATTTGGCGCGAATGAGGATTTTGGCAAATACCCGCGCACATTGCAGGCCGACTGCGAGAAATTGCAGACCGCGGGCGCAGACATTGTATTTGCGCCGAGCGTGGAAGAAATATACCCCAACTTTGATGGCAAAAACCTGAACCAGACCATGTCCATCACTCCACCGCAGCTGGCCGATACGCTGTGTGGTGCGAGCCGCCCCGGCCACTTTGCGGGCGTAGCAACGGTGGTGATGAAGCTGTTTAACATCGTCCAGCCTGATGTCGCTATATTTGGCAAGAAAGATTTTCAGCAACTGTTAGTCATTAAAGAACTGGTGAAGCAATTCAACCTGCCAATTGAAATTATCGCTGCCGAAACCACACGCGAAGCCGACGGCCTGGCCATGAGCAGCCGCAACAGTTATTTGAGTGTGGAAGAGCGCA
>OEOF01000108.1_pt1 | contig 14140 bp, 11 predicted proteins | sample 1539701 | NCBI WGS metagenome assembly OEOF01 (sample SAMEA3611561, study PRJEB23397) | activated sludge metagenome | biome: Urban; feature: Wastewater Treatment Plant; material: Activated Sludge | place: Slovenia | collected 2012-09-24 | reverse complement strand
GCCCTGCAGGGGGAACTCCTCGCGGTAGGGCAGGGTTGTTTGCTCGCCATAGGCTTTCTCGCTGCTGGCGACGACCACACCCCGCACCGTCGGCGTCTGGCGCACCGCCTCCAGCAGCAGCCACGTGCCGCGGATGTTGGTCTCGAACGTCGCCGCCGGGTCGCGGTTGGCGACGCCCACGATCGTCTGCCCGGCCAGATGGAAGACGGTGTCGATCTGCTGCTCGACAAGGGTCTGCCGCAGCAGGTCGTAATCGAGGAGTTCGCCGGAGACCTGGGTGATGCGGCTGATGAGGCCGGTGCGGATTAGCTCCGAATCCGGCTCGCGCAGCCGAATGAGGCCGACGACGGCCGCGCCGCGCTCCAGCAACGCCGCCGTCAGCCACGACCCCAGAAAGCCGGTGCAGCCGGTGATGAACACCCGCCGCCCGCGCCAGAATGCTTCCTTTTCGCTTTGCCGGCTCAAATGCACTTTCCCCAGGAACGGCGTGAATCAGCGGTCGCGCTTGGCCAGAGCGATCTCGGCCGCGCGCAGCGTATTTTTCATCAGCATGGCGATGGTCATGGGGCCGACACCGCCGGGCACGGGGGTGATGGCCCCGGCCACTTCCTTGACCGACTCGAAATCGACGTCGCCCACCAGCCGGTAGCCGCGCTTGGCCGTCGGATCGGGCTTCTGGTTGATGCCCACGTCGATGACCGCCGCGCCGGGCTTGATCATATCGCCGGTGATCATCTCCGTCTGGCCGATGGCGGCGATGACGATGTCGGCCCGTCGCACGTGTTCGGCCAGGTCGCGGGTGCGGCTGTGGCAGATGGTCACGGTGGCGTCGCGCTTTTGCAAAAGCATGGCCACGGGCAGGCCGACGATGTTGGAGCGGCCGACGATGACTGCCTCGGCCCCGCGAATGGGGATGCCGCTCTCCTCCAGCAGCACGATGCAGCCGTAGGGGGTGCAGGGGATGAAGAGCGGGTCGCGTCCCTTCATCGCCAGACGGCCGATATTGACCGGATGGAAACCATCGACGTCTTTTTCCAGACTGATCGAATTGAGCACGGCTTCCTCATCCAGATGCTTGGGCAGGGGCAGTTGCACCAGGATGCCGTTCACCGCCGGATCGGCGTTGAGCGCGGCGACGAGATGCTCCACTTGCTGTTGGGTGGCGTCGGCCGGCAATTCCGAGCCAACCGAACGAATGCCCAACTCTTCGCATGTTTTGCGTTTGCTGCGCACGTAGGTGGTCGAGGCCGGGTTTTCGCCGACCAGTACGGTGGCCAGACCGGGCGTATAGCCGTAATCTTCCTGCATACGGGCCACGGCCTGCCGCACTTGCTCGCGTACGCGCTCGGCAATCACTTTGCCGTCGATGATAGACGCGGTCATGTTATTACCTCGTGTGAAACAAAAAAGCCTCTACCTGTATTGAGAGGCTTGGAAAATAAAATGGGGAAGAAACGACGGCCCTACCTCGGCAGGATGTTGGTGCCCATGAACTTATCGAGCCAGATGCCGATGGCCAGACCCAGGGTCAGCGTCGTGAAGAACATATAGACCGGGCCATACTCGGCCGGGGTTGTGCCGATCAGCATCGTGATCAGTATCGTCAGGCCAAACGCGACGCCAAATGAGATGGCTGCCAGAATGAGTCGTCTTACCAACATGCGTGCTCGCCTCCAGTTGTGTTTTCCATCACAAACCTCGCCAATTGTAGCAGATCGACGGACAGCCGCAAGGATATTGGCCGTATTCCGGTCTTTAGAATTGGTGATAAATAGCCCAAATAGATTAGATAAATACCTAATCCGCCCGCCGGAATGTGGTATAATATGATTTGCGCTAAATGTTAGCGTCAACTCTTAACCAGCCCCGACGTTGCTATGTGGCCCTGGTTGGTATTAAAAGCACTCCCTTGGAGGTAAATGCTTGTGAAAGAAGAACAGGCCAGCGGCCGGTTGGCGCTGTCGGCCAGCCGGCGGCTGTTGGGCTATCTGCGCCCCTACAACCGCTATTTATTCATCGCCTACGTATCCATGCTAATCGGCACCGGCCTCAATCTCTTCGTGCCGCGGATCATCGCCTGGGCCATTGACTACGGCCTGGCCGAGGGGCGCGCCGCCACGCTGCTGATGGCCGGGGGTATCATCATGGGCATCGCCCTGGTGCGCGGTGGCCTCGGCTTTGCCCAGCGCTTCTATGGCGAGTGGCTGACCCATCGGGTGGCCTACGATTTGCGCCAGGACTTCTATAACGCCGTGCAATACCAGCCGTTTGCCTTCCACGATCAGAGCCACACCGGCGACCTGATGAGCCGGGCGACGAGCGACATCAGCGAGGCCGAGCGGTTTGCCGGCATCGGCCTGATGGATCTGTTGGCGACGATCCTGCTGGTGATCGGCGTGATGGCGGCCATGCTACTGCAATCCGTGCCGCTGGCCCTGTTGGCGCTCATCCCGTTCCCGATTCTCATCATTACGACCCTCCACTTTGGCCTGACCGTCGAGCCGATGTTCAAGCTAATCCAGGAGCAGATGGGCGTCTTGTCCACGGTCATGCAGGAAAGCCTGACCGGCATTCGCGTCGTCAAAGCCTTCGCCCGCGAGCCGCACGAGTTGAACAAGTTCGACCGCGAAAATGACGAATGGTTCGTCCGGCGCGAGATGGTGATCAAGAAGTGGGCCAACAGTTGGCCCTTTATGACCTTCCTGATTATGATGAGCATCTTCCTGCTGTTGTGGTTTGGCGGGCCGCAGGCGCTGGCGGGCGAGATCACCGTCGGCTCGCTCTTCGCCCTCATTTCCTACGTCCTGATGCTCAACACGCCCATCCAACGGCTGGGCTTTCTGGTCAATCTGGCGGCCACGGCCGGGGCCAGCGCGGCGCGGGTCTTCGAGATCATCGACCTGCCCGGCGAGGTGGTCGACCAGCCCGAGGCCATCGCCCTGACGACGGCCGAGGGCGACGTCAAATTCGAGCACGTCTCCTTCGCCTATCGCGACGGGCTGCCGGTGCTGGTCGACGTCGATTTCCATGCCCGGCCCGGCGAGCGCATCGCTCTCATCGGCCCCACCGGCACGGGTAAATCGACGATCACCAACCTCATCCCCCGCTTCTACGACGTTAGCGGCGGGCGGGTGCTGGTCGACGGCCACGATGTGCGCGAGTTGCAATTGAAGAGTTTGCGCCGCCACATCGGCATCGTCCTGCAAGAACCATTTCTGTTCAGTCAGACGGTGGGCGAGAATATCGCCTATGGCCGCGTGGATGCCGCCCAGGATGACATCATCGCCGCCGCCCGGGTGGCCCGCGCCCACGAATTCATTTTGGAACTGGAGAACGGCTACGACACCCGCGTCGGCGAGCGCGGCGTCACGCTGAGCGGTGGCCAGAAGCAGCGCATCGCCATCGCCCGCGCCCTGCTGGCCGATCCCCGCATCCTCATTCTCGATGACTCCACCAGCAGCGTGGACACTGAGACCGAGCATCTGATCCAGGAAGCGTTGGCCGAACTGATGAAGGGGCGAACGACATTCATCATCGCCCAACGCCTGCTGACGCTCAAACATGCCGACTGCATCCTGGTAATCCAGGACGGCCGCATCCAGGAGCGCGGCAGCCACGAAAGCCTGCTGGCCGCGGGCGGCCTCTATCGGCAAATCTATGACCTGCAATTGAAAGATCAGGAAGAGTTTGTGGCCCTGCAAGACAGGATGGCCGCGGCGGCCGGGGGATAAATAGCGAAATGACGATAACGAACGAACAAACCATACCCCTGGCCGACGAGCGCACGCCGGCTGAGATGGCCCAGGCCGAGCGCGAAGCCCGCGAGGCGCGCATTCGCCAACTCCTGCGCGAAGACGACGAACTGCTGGGCAAGGCCTATGACGGCCGGCTGGTGCGCCGGCTGGGCGACTATATGACGCCCTACAAGATTAGCCTGATTGTAGCTGTGGTCTTGATGACTATCAGTTCGCTGCTGAGCGTGGTCGGGCCGGCCATCATCGGCTTCGCCATCGACCGGGGTATCCGCGCCGGCTCGTTTGAAGTCCTGCGCTTCTGGACGATCATCTTTCTGGTCACGACAATCGGCGAGTGGATCACCAACCGCAGCCGCTTGCGCATCATGGCTTTCGTCGGCACGAAGATCGTGGCCGACATGCGCAGCGAACTATTTCGCCACCTGCACCGGCTGACGCTGAACTTCTACAGCAACTACAGCGTCGGCCGCCTGATGAGCCGGCTCATCGGCGACGTGGGCGTCTTGCAGGATTTCGTTACCTGGTCGATCACCGGCCTCTTCCGCTCGGTGTTCAATCTGGTGGGCATCGTCGTCGCCATGTTGTTGCTCAGTTGGCAACTGGCGCTGGTGGCCTTCGCCGTCATGCCGCTGATGGTCATCCTGACCAACTACTGGCGCGACCGCGTTCGCCAGGCCTACCGGGCCACGCGCCAGCGGTTGGCCCTCATCAACGGCTACCTGAACGAATCCATCTCCGGCATCCGCGTGACCAAGAGCTTCACCCGCGAGGAACTCAATTTCCGCCACTTCGACGACCTGAACCAATCCTTCTTCGACGCCAACGTCCAGGCCACGCGCCTGTCGGCCATCTTCTTCCCCGGCGTGGACTTCATCGGCTCGCTGGCGACGGCGCTGGTGGTTGGGGTGGGCGGCTGGCTGGTGCTGGGCGACGCGCTGACGGCGGGCACGCTGGTGGCCGTAGTGCTCTACGTCGAGCGCTTCTTCGACCCCATCCGCGAGCTGGCCCAACGCTACAATACCTTCCAGGCGACGATGGCCGCCTCGGAGCGCATCTTTGAATTGCTCGATCTGGAACCCGATCTGGTGGATGATCCCGATGCCGTGGTGCTACCGCGCATTGCCGGGGAAGTGGTATTCGATGACGTGTCGTTCGCCTACAGCCGCGACGGCCGTTCCGTGCTCCACAACATCAACCTGACCGCCCGGCCGGGCGAGCGCATCGCCCTGGTCGGCGAGACGGGGGCGGGCAAGAGCACCATCATCCGCCTGCTGTCGCGCTTCTACGACGTGACCGGCGGGGCGCTGCTGATCGACGGCCACGACATTCGCCGGGTGACCAGCGACAGCCTGCGGCAGCAATTGGGTATCGTGCTCCAGGACACCTTCCTGTTCACCGGCTCGGTGGCCGATAACATCCGCTATGGCCGGCTGGAGGCGAGCGACGAAGAGGTGATGGCCGCGTCGCAAGCCGTCGGCGCCCATGCCTTCATCAGCCGCCTGCCCGATGGCTACGATGCCGAAGTGGGCGAGAACGGCAGCAATCTGAGCGTGGGCCAGCGCCAACTGGTGTCATTTGCCCGCGCGCTGCTGGCTAACCCGCGCATCCTGATCCTGGACGAGGCCACGAGCAGCGTCGATACGGCCACCGAGCGCATCATCCAGCAGGCGCTGGACACGCTGATGCAAGGACGCACCAGCTTTGTCATCGCCCACCGGCTGAGCACGATCATCAACGCCGACCAGATCGTCGTGCTCGATCACGGCCGGATCATTGAGCAGGGCACGCACCAGGAGCTATTGGCGCGCAAGGGACGTTACTTTAATCTCTACACCATGCAGTGGGCGGCGCAACGGCAGCCCACGTTTAGCGCGAACTAGAACTAGCAACCGCGGGTTCAAACCCGCGGCTGCTACACAAAACCCGGCTGAAGCCGGTTGAAGAGGCTAAGGCAACGCGTTTTAACGCGGTTTTGTGTAGCAGACGATGGATTCATCCATCGTCTGCAAATCGCCGTTTGCCTATTTTCAATAGACCATCCTATATCTTGGCCGCCAGTTCGCCAATAGCCCCGGCCGCGTCCACACCGACGGCGAAGGAGATGACCCGCCGGTGGGCATCGCGCAAGGCCAGGCCATCGCCCAACGCCTGGGCTTTCTTCAGCACGTCGAAGCTCATGCTCGACGCAGGCGCGCCGGCCTCGTCGGGGATAGGCACGTCGGCCGCCGCCTCGGAAATGAACTGGATGAACAGCCCATTGCCGCCGTCCCCCTTGTGCAGTTGGCCGGTCGAATGGAGGAAGCGCGGCCCATAGCCGGCGGTTGTCGCCAGACCGGTGCGCAGGTGAATGGCCTGGCGTAGCGCCTGGAGCGCGGCGTCGGTCTCCGGCGTGGTGGCGACGTAAGCCTGGAGGGCCACGTAGTCGCCCGGCCTGGCCTTGTGCAGGAATTCGTCCAGCACGCCCGGCTCCGGGGCGTGGCTCTCGCCTTCGGGCAACGCTCCGGTGGCGGCGTATTCGGCCACGACCGCCCGCGCCTTGATCTTGGCCTCCTCCACGTTGGGCTGATCGAACGGGTTGATGCCCAGGAAATGCCCGGCAACGGCCGTCGCCATCTCCCACAGCAGGAATTGGCCGCCCAGATCATTGACATCCCGCAAGCGTATGGTGATCACCGGCTGCCCGGCGTCGGCCAGCGCGGCCACCAGGGCGTCCTGTTGCCGGTCGCCCTCCAGCCGCAGGTGGACGAACAGCCGGTCCGGGCCGTAGGACTCCACCGGCGCGGGCGGCTCGCCCACAACCGGCAAGACCCCCTTGCCCTCTTTGCCCAGACTCTCGGCGATCAGTTGCTCCACCCAGTCGCCAAAGCTGGACAGGGCGGGCGCGGTGATGAAGGTCACCTTGTCGCGGCCGGCCAGGGCCAGCTTGCCCATCGCCGCCCCCAGCCGCGCGGCGTCGTTGTCGCCGATGGCGTCGCAATGGCAGGGCGTGGCGTTGGCGGCGGCTATGGCGGCGCGCTCCAGCAATTCGGCCACGTCCACCCCGACCAGCGCCGCCGGCAACAGCCCGAAGTAGGACAGCACCGAATAGCGCCCGCCGATATTGGGATCGTTCAGGAACAGGTCGCGAAAGCCGTAGCGGCGGCCCAGATCGACGATCTTGCTGCCGGGGTCGGTGATGCCGACGAAATGGCGGCCGGCCGCTTCCGGCCCCAACTGCTCGGCCAGGCGGTTGTAGAAATATTTGAAGGCCGATAGCGTCTCGACCGTGCCGCCGGATTTGGTGCTGACGATGAGCAGCGTCCGCGGCAGGTCGACGGCCGCTTCGGCGGCGCGGATGGCGTCGGCGTCGGTCGTATCGACCACCACCAGTTCCAGATAGGGGTAGGGCTTGTTGGCCGGGCGGGTGGCGCGGCCGAAGGTCTTCTGGAATAGCTCGGGGGCCAGGCTGGAGCCGCCCATCCCCAGCAGCAGGGCGTGGGTGTAGCCCTCGGCCACGACGCCGGCGGTGAACTCCGTCAGGCGCTCGACCTTATCGGCCATCCCGTCCATGATGTGGAGCCAGCCCAGCCGGTTGGTTATCTCCTTCGGCTGCGGTTGCCAGACCGTATGGTCATGGGCCCAGATGCGGCAGACGATCTGGTGGCGGCAGACGGCCTGCAACCCCTCTTCGACCGGCGGCGCGAACTCGCCCAACTGCATCGTCAGCGCCCGCCAGGCCGAGTCCAGTTGGTCGCGCTTGCCGGTCACGGCCGCGACGAGCGCATGGAAGCGCCGGTCGGAGGCGGCCAGGTGGTCAGCCTGCAACCCGGCGGCGATGGCATCCAGATCGATGCCGAGCGCGGCCACCGCGGCCAGATGGCTGCGGGCCTCATCCAGACCGTGGGTCAGGGTTTCGGCGGCCTGTCCATCGCGCCGGAAGGCGTTGAGCGTTACCGGCGAAAAGGTGACGACCGTGTCCGGGCCGACCAAATTGTTGACATAATATCCTTCGCCATGTTGAAAGTCATGCGGCGTGACCCGCGTCCACTTCGGCCGCAGCGGCAGCGCGCCCTTGGCGGCCAGCTTGGCCCACTCCGGCGTGTCGAAGAGTTGCCGGAATCGTTCGTATAGTAATTTGGCGGCGGCGATGGCTGTCTTGCCGGTCAGGTCGGCGCGACCGAGGGCCGCCAGACGGGGGTCGACGGCCGCGTCGAGGGGGCTGAGCGAGAACGAGGCGACGGCCGTGGGCGTGGTGCGCCAGACGCTGTGGCTGGCGATATACTCGCTGAGTCCGGCCATGTAAGCCGCGGCGGCCCGCTCGTAGTCGCCCACCGAGAAAAGGTGGGTGACGTTGATCGAGGTTCCATCGGCCACCAGGGCGCGAATGGCCGCGATGCCGACCGGCGTGGCCGGCACTTCGACCATCACGTTGTAGCGATCGACCAGGTGGCCGAAATGGCGCGCCCCGGCCACGGCGGCGGTCACGTCGTTGAACGCGCCGGGGTCAAGCTCGTAGCTGACAAAGCCTTCGCGCCGGCCGCTGGCCTCGAACAGGGGGTGCAATACGTCGGCCGCGCGCTGGATGTCGTCGGCCATGAGGTGTTCGTGGATCAGGCGGGCCGGTTTGCCTTCGGCCACGGCCCGGCGGATGGCGCTATCGTAGTCGCTGCTGCCGGCGACGGCCCGCTCGTAGACCTGGGCGTTGGCGGTGACGCCCTGGATGCCCTCACGCAGGCGCTCGGCCAGCTCGCCGGAGCGGATGAAACTGCCGCGCAGATAATTTAGCCACGTGGATTGGCCGAGTTGATGGAGTTCTTGCAGGTTGGCCATGGTAACCTCCCGGATGTTGCAAAGAGGAAGAATTGTTGCCGCGCGGCGCCGCGCGAGGATGTAGCCGACTGCCACGCTCCTCAGTGATGTGGCGCGGGCGGCTGATCAAATTATACATCCAATTTAAGAATCCGCGCGCACATTGCGCCTTCGGCTGGGGCATGAATTATACTGATGGTCGAATTGCTGGAACGAAATTGATCATGGGAAAAGACGCGGCACGCTGTCACAAAACGGAGCGCGGTGGTGTTTAGTAGATCGGATGATCAAGCCGTGGATGTGGATACGGAAATGATGGCCCTGAGCGATAGCTTGCTGCTGCAACGGCTGACCCGTGGCGATGCCGCGTCGTTCGATGCCCTCTTCTACCGGCATTACGACCGGGTGTACGGCTTGCTATTTCGGCTGGTGGGCAATCGCGCCGAAGCCGAGGACGTGGCCCAGGAGGTCTTTCTGAAGCTCCACGACCACGGCCGGGGCCGCCGGGCGATAGGCCAGGATGAGAACGTCGGCGGCTGGCTCTATCGGGTGGCGATGAACCTGGGCTACAACGCCCTGCGCGACCGGGCGCGCCGGGAGGCCCGCAACGTCCACCTCGTGCCCGAAGCCGAAGCGGGCATTGAGTCGCAGGCCGACCGCCGCGCCGAACGGGCGCTGGTGCGCGCCGCGCTGGCCCGTCTGCCGGAGCGTCAGGCGTTGCTGTTGCTGTTGCGACAGATGAATTTCAGCTACGCCGAGTGCGCGGCCATTTGCGAGGTAGCGCCCGGCTCCGTCGGCACGCTATTGGCCCGCGCCGCCGCGGCCTTCCGGCGCGAGTATCTGGCCCTGGCCGGTCAGGAGGAAGAACGAACATGAGCGACGATGAGCGGCTGGCGGAAACATTGGAACAACTATCCACCCTGGCCCCCGGCCCGGCCGATGCCCCTGAGTCGCCGGCCGTGGCCCTGGCCCAATTCAAACAACGTGTGGGGACGGCGCAACCGATAGCCGCGCCGCCCAATAGGAGAATGAAACCCATGAACAATCGACGTTTTGTGGCCGCCGGCCTGGCGCTGGTGGCGATTATGGCTCTGTTGCTGAGCTTCCCGGCGGTGCGCGCCGCGGCCGGGGAATTTCTCGGCCTCTTCCGGGTGCAGCAGTTCGCCCCGATTTCCGTTTCGCCGCAGCAAATGGCCCTGTTGGAGCGGTTGGGCGAAGACGGGATTGCGCCCGGTGAATTTGTTATCACCGAGGAAATAGGCGACCCGGAGACGGTCGACTCCCCTGAAGCGGCGGCGACTGTCGCCGGCTTCACGCCCCGGACATTGCCCAACCGAGGCGAGTTGATTCGGACGTACGTCATGCAAGGCGGCGCGGGGCATCTGGTCGTTGACCTGGCCGGCGCGCGGGCCATCGTCGAGGCCGCCGGGGCCGACCCGTTGCTGCTGCCCGACAGCCTCGATGGGGCACGGGTAGACGTGGTGGTGCACGATAGCATCGGGCAACTCTACGATAATGGGATTTTCCTGCTCCAGTCGCCCAGCCCGGATGTTAATTATCCGCCCGACGTCAATCCGACTTTACTGGGCGAGGCGCTGCTGCAAGTGCTGGGCACAGACCCGGCCGAAGCCGCCCGGATCGCCCAAAGCATCGATTGGACGAGCACCTTGCTGCTGCCCATCCCGCAGGATTTGGCAACCTACCGCGAGGTGAACGTCAACGGCGTCAGCGGCGTGCTTCTGGAGCCGTTCGATACCGAGACCGAGCCGGCCGTCGTCTGGCAGCAGGACGGCATGATCTACATGATGCGCGCCGGCCGGTTAAGTGTTGATGAGCTATTGGCACATGCCAATACAGTGCGGTAAGTTACATCGTGCGAAGAGCTAGAAAGTAGCTCAGGCCGAAGCGTAAAAAAGAGCCAGGGACGCCAAGAAGCACGCTTCTTCGCGTCCCTGGCTTGCCTGGGCCTTTTCTACCTGAGCCCTTGATGGGCCGGATCGGTAAATTGATACGAACCAAATGAATGATCTCGTCATAGACACACGTGGTTTGCGCAAGGAGTTTGGCCCTAAGATAGCCGTGGCCGATTTGACGTTGGCTGTGCGCGCCGGCGAGGTGTTTGGCTTTCTCGGCCCCAATGGCGCGGGCAAGACCACTTCGATTAAGATGCTGCTCAGCCTGACCAAGCCGACGTCCGGCGCGGCGACCTTACTCGGCCGACCGTTGGGTGACCTGGCGGCGCGGGCCAAGATCGGCTATCTGCCCGAACACTTCCGCTTCCACGAATGGCTGCGGGCGGACGAGTTCCTTAATCTGCACGGTGAGCTATACGGCATGGATCGGGCAGCGCGGGGAGCAGCCGTCCCCCGCCTGCTCAAGCTGGTGGGGCTGGAGGATCGCGCGGCGACGAAACTCGGCGCGTTCTCCAAGGGTATGTTGCAGCGCATCGGACTGGCCCAGGCCCTGCTAAACGATCCGGCCCTGGTTTTCCTCGACGAGCCGACCTCCGGCCTGGACCCCATCGGCCGCCGCGTGGTCCGCGACATCATCACCGACCTGCGCGAGAGGGGCATGGCCGTGTTCCTCAATTCCCACTTTCTGAGCGAAGTGGAGAAGACGTGCGACCGCGTGGCCTTCATTCGCGGCGGCCGCATCTTGCAAACGTCTTCACTACTGGAGTTTGAAGAGGAGGCGCTGCAAGTAGTGGTGCGCGTCGGCCAGCCGACGCCGGAACTGCTGACGGGGTTGTCACGCTTCGGCCGCGATGTGGCGCAAATGCCCGGGGACGGCCGTATTCACCTGCTGCTGACCGACGAGGCCCAACTGCCGGCCCTGGCCGCCTGGGTCGTTGAGAGCGGCCACAGCCTCTATGAACTCACGCCGACCCATCTGTCGCTGGAAGACCGCTTCCTGCAAGTCATCGGCGAGGAGATGGACGAGTAACCATGCCCATTTTCGTCATCGCCCGGTTAACGATTCGCGAAGCGCAACGGCGGCGCTTGTTGTGGGTGGCTCTGTTCATGGGCATCGCCTTTTTGCTGGTCTTTGGCATCGCCTTCCACTTCATCCGGCTGGATATCGAGCGCCAGGTGACGGCGCCCGACGAGCTCACGTTCGTCTCCGTCCTCCTCCTGACGGCCGGTTTATACGCCGTCAATCTGCTCACCAACGTCCTGGCCGTCCTGGTGTCCATCACGACAATCTCCGGCGAGATTGAGTCGCACACCATCGACGCGATTGTCACCAAGCCGTTCCCGCGCTGGCAGGTTGTGGTCGGCAAGTGGCTGGGGTATGCGGCGCTGGTGCTCCTCTATCTGGCCCTGCTCGTCGCCGGGCTGATGTTGATCGTCTATTTGCGCTCCGGCTTCTACATGGAAAATATCGGCCGCGGCGTGTTGATGATGGCTCTGGCCGCGCTGCTCGTCCTGACGGTCAGCATTGCCGGCGGCACGCGCCTGTCGACGATTGCCAACGGCGTGATGACCTTCATGCTGTTCGGCATCGCCTTCCTGGGCGGCCTGGTCGAGCAGGTCGGCGCGCTGATCCGCAACACGGCGGCGGTCAATGTTGGCATTGTCAGCAGCCTGATCATGCCGGCCGATTCCCTCTGGAAGAAGGCGGTGGGCTACTTTCAGCCGGGCGAGAGTATGAACCCATTCGAGTTGGGGCCTTTCGCGGCCATCACCGAGCCAAGTTCACTGATGGTCGTCTATGCCGTCTTCTATCTCATCGTTTTGCTGGGCTTTGCGATGTGGAGCTTTTCGCGCCGCGACCTGTGAAATCCCCGTAGAAAAATCTCCCTTTGGGCTGAATTTAGTTTACAATAACGCGTAGACTGGACAGGTTTCAGATAACCTGTCAGGTGTGTCCGTAGCCCGGAGGGTAAGAGATGTCCAATCGACCGCACATAGTCCGCGTGGTGGCCGACGAAGCGCGCCGCCAGTTGTTCGTCCGCCGGCGCTCCCAGGCCAATCCCCCGCAACCGCGCATTCGCGACGACGAGATCGGCGTCGAATTCGAGACCGGCGAGTTCATCCCCTATGCCGATCTGGGCTATAGCGGCGACGTGGGCTTCTTCCGCCTGTCGGAGGCGACCGGCGAGACGAACGAGGCCGCGCCCTATGCCGCCGGCGGCCGGTTGATCGACCTGGGCCAGATCGTCGTCACTGCCGGGGCGTCGCGGCGACTGACCAACGACGAGATCCGCGACCTGCTCGACCGGCACGCGGCTGGCGACTTTGGCGAGTATGGCGAGTTCTACGACGTGGACATCAGCGACGAGATGCTGCGCGCCGACCCGGCCGACCTGGTTCCCAACGGTGCGGCCAACAAGGTCAATACCCTGACCGGCACGGGAGCCATCGTCTCGGCCTACACGGTGCGGGCGTTGCGCATCTGGGTCATCACCGAGGCGGGCGAGAACCGGACGACGCTGTTGCTATTCGCCGGGCCGTCCGCCGGGTGAGTAGGCCCACTGCAAAAAATCGGGCAAAACCCGCTGCCACGTCTCGTAATCATGCCGGCCGCCCGCCGTTTGGCGGTAGACGACCTGCTCATCCCCCACGCCCAGCGCCCGCAGTTCGGCGATTAACTCCGTCGTGTCCTGAATCGCGTCAATAATCCCGTCGTCGTCGCGGTCGCACACCTCGTCGCGCGTCCCGGCCTGGAACCACAGCCGGAAGGGGGGCGGCCCGGCCGCGCGCCGCGCCAGGGCATGGGCAATCCGCCGGCCGGGATCGATCCGGCGTTCATGGTCAGCCGCCCGCCACCAGAAGCTGCCCGACATGACGCCGACAACGGCGAAACGGTCGGGATGATTCCAGGCGATATCGAACGCCGACAGGCCGCCCAGCGACACCCCCTGTAGGCCCGCGCCCGGCCGGGTGCGAAACGTCCGGTCGATCTGCGGCATTAGCTCCTCGACCACGAAGTGACAGTAGTCGGCGGCCAGCGCGCCCAGCCCCAACATGTTCCGGGCCACGGCCGTGCCGTATTCGTGCAGGCGGTTATCGTTGGTGGGGATGGCGACGGCGATGATCGGCCGCATCTTTCCGGCGGCCGTCAGCCGGGCCAATGTCTCGCGCAGGCCGATCGCCGCGCACTCCTGGCCGTCGTTCAGATAGAGTACCTCATAGCGCGCATCGGGCCGGTCGTGGTAGCCGGGCGGCAGGTAGACGGCCACGTCGCGCTCGTTGCCCAGCCGGAACGCCGCCACGCCTTGCAGGGTGACAACCTCCACCGCCGCCAAAAAGCGCTGGTAGCGACGCCTGCCCCACAGCGCAAAGACGGCCAGCAGCGCGCCCAGAACGACGGCCAGAAGGAGCGCCATCTAGTCCGCCGCGCTGCCCAACAGATCGAAATAGCGGATGACCGTTTCGATCCCCCGATAGTAGTTGGGCAGGTAGAAACGTTCGTTGGGCGAGTGGATGCGGTCGTCGGGCAGCCCGAAGCCCATCAACACCGTCGGCAAGCCCAGGTCGCCGGCGAACTGGTTGACCACCGGGATCGAGCCGCCCTCGCGCATGAAAACGGGCGGGCGGCCGAACGTGGCCTCATACGCCTGAGCCGCGGCGCGCATGGTGGGCGTGTTGGTCTCC
>OEOF01000107.1_pt1 | contig 14159 bp, 12 predicted proteins | sample 1539701 | NCBI WGS metagenome assembly OEOF01 (sample SAMEA3611561, study PRJEB23397) | activated sludge metagenome | biome: Urban; feature: Wastewater Treatment Plant; material: Activated Sludge | place: Slovenia | collected 2012-09-24 | reverse complement strand
GCTTTATGGCCTGCCAGACCCGCGCACGGTGGGCAGCGGCAACCCGGGGGCGACCAATGTGGCGCGCAGCGGCAACAAAAAGGCCGCCATTCTTACGTTGCTGGGCGATGCATTCAAAGGCTGGTTCCCGCTGTGGCTGGCGCTGCAATCCAATATGCTGATGTGGGTGGTCGCGTCGGTTGGGCTGGCGGTGTTTTTTGGGCATCTGTACCCGATTTATCACCAGTTTAAAGGGGGTAAGGGTGTGGCGACTGCGCTGGGTGTGATGCTGGCAGTTTCGCCTTTGCTGGCGCTGGCGGCGCTGGTGACTTGGCTGGTGGTGTTCATGCTGTCCAAATACTCATCGCTGGCGGCGATTGTGGCGGCTGCGCTGGCGCCTGTTTATGCCTATTTCCTGCTGACGCCTTACCATGATTATGTGCTGATGGTGCTGGTGCTGGCGGTTTTCCTGATATGGCGCCACCGGACGAATATCCAGAAGTTACTCAACGGTACAGAATCCGGATTCAAAAAGAAGTAATCAAGGTGCTTGCAGATCGGCCAGATCCCATCTTGGCCGCACGCTGAAAGCGTAATCTTGCTTTTCAATTTGCATCGCTTTCAGGCGCATCGCGCCTGCAAAGGCAATCATCGCGCCGTTGTCGGTGCAAAATTCCAGACGCGGGTAGCGCACACTATATCCACGTTGTTGCGCTTCCTGGCTTAGCCGTTCGCGCAGGCGCAGGTTGGCGCCCACGCCGCCGGAAACAATTAAATTTTTCAGTTTGGTTTGCTTGAGTGCAGCCAGACATTTGGCAGTCAAAATCTCGGTGACCGCTTCTTGAAACTCCCAAGCAATCTCTGCTCGCGTGGTTTCGCTCATGTCAGGGTGAGCGTTCACTAGCGTCAATACGGCCGTTTTCAGGCCGCTGAAGCTGAAATCCAGATCGCCGCTGTGCAGCATCGGGCGCGGCAGTTTGATTTGCAGATTGCCTTGCGATAGCTGACTTGCAAGTTTCGCCAGTTGAGGGCCGCCCGGGTAGCCTAAACCAAGCAGTTTGGCGGTTTTATCGAAAGCCTCGCCAGCAGCGTCATCCAGGGTATCACCCAACAACTGGTATTGCCCGATGCCATCCACACGCATTAACTGGCTGTGGCCGCCGGAAACCAGCAAAGCGACAAAGGGGAATGCGGGAGGGTTTTCTTCCAGCAGCGGGGCTAGTAGATGCCCTTCCAGATGATGGATAGGAATGCTGGGTACGCCTAAAGCGAAAGCCAGCGATTGGGCAACGCTGGTGCCTACCAGCAGCGCGCCTGCCAGGCCGGGGCCTTGCGTGTAGGCAATGGCGCCGATGTCTTGCAGGGTCTTGTCTGCCTTGTCCAGCGCGGCCTGCGTCAGCGGTAGTACGCGGCGGATATGGTCGCGCGAGGCCAGCTCCGGTACCACACCGCCATAATCGGCATGCATGTCCACCTGGCTATGCAAAGTGTGCGAGAGCAGGCCGGCAGAAGTGTCGTAAAGGGCTACGCCGGTTTCATCGCAGGATGATTCGATACCAAGTACTAACATTTTTATTGCAGAACTGAAATTAACGCGCTAGAATACGCGGTTTTCAAGGTCGCATCAACGTGACCTGCAAGATAATTTTTAAAGGTTACGATTAATATGTCTTCTGTACGTGTAAAAGAGAACGAACCATTTGACGTTGCATTGCGCCGCTTCAAACGCCTGATTGAGAAAACAGGTTTGATTAACGACCTGCGCGCACGCGAGTTTTACGAGAAGCCAACATGGGAACGTAAGCGCAAGGCTGCTGCTGCGGTTAAACGCACCTATCGCCGTCTGCGTAACCAAACTTTGCCTACAAAACTTTACTAAGTTTTGACTGGTCAGCGTTGACTGGCTAAATATTTAGGTTGTTGAGAAAGGTGGCTTTGCCACCTTTTTTATTTACAAGGAATTGTGATGAGTTTGAAGAACCAGATTACCGAAGACATGAAAAACGCGATGCGTGCTAAAGAGACAGCTAAACTGGGCGCGATTCGCTTGCTGCAGGCAGCCATCAAGCAGCGCGAGGTAGATGAGCGTATTGAGTTGGATGATGCAGGCGTGGTGGGCGTGATCGAAAAGATGCTCAAACAGCGCCGTGATTCGATTGCAGCATATGAAGGCGCTGGCCGCAATGATTTGGCGGATGTGGAGAAGTTCGAAGTGGGTGTGCTGCAAGCCTATATGCCGCAACAGCTGAGTGAAGCCGAGATTGCCGCGATTATTGAAAAAGTGATTGCAGAAACAGGCGCAGCCGGTGCCAAAGACATGGGCAAAGTGGTGGGAGCGGTCAAGCCGCTGGTGGCTGGCAAGGCGGATATGGGTAAGGTTTCCGGCCTCATTAAAGCTAAGCTGGGCTAAACCAATTTTATGAGCGCACTGCTGCGTTGCGCGGTGCTCGAAATCCTCACGTACTTTGTGTACGCTCCGGTTTTTGCGCTCCGTGCGCCTTGCATTGCACCTCATAAAAATGGTTTTAAAGGACGAACAAAAGAGCGCATTTGGCGCTTTTTTGTTTTATAGTTTTGCCTATGATTCCGGAACAGTTTATCCAAGATCTTTTGAATCGCGTTGACATTGTTGACGTGATAGATAAGTCCGTTCCGCTCAAAAAGGCCGGCGCCAATTATCAGGCCTGCTGCCCTTTTCATAATGAAAAATCCCCCAGTTTTACAGTCAGCCCGACCAAGCAGTTCTATCACTGCTTTGGCTGTGGCGCGCACGGTACGGCCATCGGCTTTCTGATGGAGCACAATGGCATGAGCTTTGTGGAGGCGATACACGAACTGGCGAAAGGTGTCGGCATGATCGTGCCGCAGGAGGAAAAGACTCAGGCGGAGCGGGAAGCGCGGCGTGCCACGCAGCAAATGGCGCTTGGTTTGCAGGACGCATTGCAGCAGGCCGCCAATTATTACAAGGCGGAGCTGAAAAAATCCCAGCGTGCCATTGATTATCTAAAAGCGCGCGGCTTGAGTGGCGAAGTGGCTAAAAAATTTCAGATTGGCTATGCGCCTGCTGGTTGGCAGAATTTGCAAAGCGTCTTTTCGCATTATGAGGATGAGTCGCTCAGCACGGCGGGGTTGGTTGTGACCAATGATGAAGGGCGTCGTTACGACCGTTTCCGCGACCGCATCATGTTCCCGATTCATAACCAGAAAGGCGAGGTAATTGGATTTGGCGGGCGCGTCATCAACCCGGAAGATACGCCTAAATATTACAACTCGCCGGAAACGCCGTTGTTCCAGAAAGGCCATGAACTTTATGGTTTGTTTCAGGCGCGCCGTGCGATGCGCGACGCAGGGCGTGTGCTGGTGGTGGAAGGTTACATGGATGTGGTGGCGTTGGCGCAGTATGGCATCGAATATGCCGTGGCTGCGCTTGGCACAGCAACCACGCCATTTCACATCACCAAACTGATGCGGCAGACCGATGAGATTGTGTTCTGTTTCGATGGAGATAACGCAGGCCGCACGGCGGCCTGGCGGGCGGCGATGAATGCGTTGCCGGCGCTGACGGATGGGCTGAAGTTGCGTTTCCTGTTCTTGCCCAAGGAGCATGACCCGGATTCATACGTGCGTGAGTTCGGCCGCGAGCAATTCGAGGCGGAAATGGCCAAGGCGATACCGCTGTCGCAGTATCTGATACAACAGTTGAGTGCGGATAACCCGTTGGCCACGCAGGAGGATAGGGTCAAGCTGTTGAATGATGCGGAGCCGATATTGCGGCAGATCGTCGCGCCACGCAGTGCAATGTTCATGCGTAAGAAGATCGCCGAGCTGGCGCAGATATCCGAGGCGGAGGTGCAGGACTTGCTCAAATTGCCGCAACCCAGCAAGGCTCCGATGCAGGCACGCCAGAAGCAAAGCCGTGCGCCGCTTTCGATTAAAAGGCGCTTCATGTTGGCCGCCCTGATGCGGCCTGCGCAGATGCAGGAAGATGATTTGAAGCTTATTCTCCTGTCTCTTATACACATCTAGATGTGTATAAGAGACAGGCTTTATGGCCTGCCAGACCCGCGCACGGTGGGCAGCGGCAACCCGGGGGCGACCAATGTGGCGCGCAGCGGCAACAAAAAGGCCGCCATTCTTACGTTGCTGGGCGATGCATTCAAAGGCTGGTTCCCGCTGTGGCTGGCGCTGCAATCCAATATGCTGATGTGGGTGGTCGCGTCGGTTGGGCTGGCGGTGTTTTTTGGGCATCTGTACCCGATTTATCACCAGTTTAAAGGGGGTAAGGGTGTGGCGACTGCGCTGGGTGTGATGCTGGCAGTTTCGCCTTTGCTGGCGCTGGCGGCGCTGGTGACTTGGCTGGTGGTGTTCATGCTGTCCAAATACTCATCGCTGGCGGCGATTGTGGCGGCTGCGCTGGCGCCTGTTTATGCCTATTTCCTGCTGACGCCTTACCATGATTATGTGCTGATGGTGCTGGTGCTGGCGGTTTTCCTGATATGGCGCCACCGGACGAATATCCAGAAGTTACTCAACGGTACAGAATCCGGATTCAAAAAGAAGTAATCAAGGTGCTTGCAGATCGGCCAGATCCCATCTTGGCCGCACGCTGAAAGCGTAATCTTGCTTTTCAATTTGCATCGCTTTCAGGCGCATCGCGCCTGCAAAGGCAATCATCGCGCCGTTGTCGGTGCAAAATTCCAGACGCGGGTAGCGCACACTATATCCACGTTGTTGCGCTTCCTGGCTTAGCCGTTCGCGCAGGCGCAGGTTGGCGCCCACGCCGCCGGAAACAATTAAATTTTTCAGTTTGGTTTGCTTGAGTGCAGCCAGACATTTGGCAGTCAAAATCTCGGTGACCGCTTCTTGAAACTCCCAAGCAATCTCTGCTCGCGTGGTTTCGCTCATGTCAGGGTGAGCGTTCACTAGCGTCAATACGGCCGTTTTCAGGCCGCTGAAGCTGAAATCCAGATCGCCGCTGTGCAGCATCGGGCGCGGCAGTTTGATTTGCAGATTGCCTTGCGATAGCTGACTTGCAAGTTTCGCCAGTTGAGGGCCGCCCGGGTAGCCTAAACCAAGCAGTTTGGCGGTTTTATCGAAAGCCTCGCCAGCAGCGTCATCCAGGGTATCACCCAACAACTGGTATTGCCCGATGCCATCCACACGCATTAACTGGCTGTGGCCGCCGGAAACCAGCAAAGCGACAAAGGGGAATGCGGGAGGGTTTTCTTCCAGCAGCGGGGCTAGTAGATGCCCTTCCAGATGATGGATAGGAATGCTGGGTACGCCTAAAGCGAAAGCCAGCGATTGGGCAACGCTGGTGCCTACCAGCAGCGCGCCTGCCAGGCCGGGGCCTTGCGTGTAGGCAATGGCGCCGATGTCTTGCAGGGTCTTGTCTGCCTTGTCCAGCGCGGCCTGCGTCAGCGGTAGTACGCGGCGGATATGGTCGCGCGAGGCCAGCTCCGGTACCACACCGCCATAATCGGCATGCATGTCCACCTGGCTATGCAAAGTGTGCGAGAGCAGGCCGGCAGAAGTGTCGTAAAGGGCTACGCCGGTTTCATCGCAGGATGATTCGATACCAAGTACTAACATTTTTATTGCAGAACTGAAATTAACGCGCTAGAATACGCGGTTTTCAAGGTCGCATCAACGTGACCTGCAAGATAATTTTTAAAGGTTACGATTAATATGTCTTCTGTACGTGTAAAAGAGAACGAACCATTTGACGTTGCATTGCGCCGCTTCAAACGCCTGATTGAGAAAACAGGTTTGATTAACGACCTGCGCGCACGCGAGTTTTACGAGAAGCCAACATGGGAACGTAAGCGCAAGGCTGCTGCTGCGGTTAAACGCACCTATCGCCGTCTGCGTAACCAAACTTTGCCTACAAAACTTTACTAAGTTTTGACTGGTCAGCGTTGACTGGCTAAATATTTAGGTTGTTGAGAAAGGTGGCTTTGCCACCTTTTTTATTTACAAGGAATTGTGATGAGTTTGAAGAACCAGATTACCGAAGACATGAAAAACGCGATGCGTGCTAAAGAGACAGCTAAACTGGGCGCGATTCGCTTGCTGCAGGCAGCCATCAAGCAGCGCGAGGTAGATGAGCGTATTGAGTTGGATGATGCAGGCGTGGTGGGCGTGATCGAAAAGATGCTCAAACAGCGCCGTGATTCGATTGCAGCATATGAAGGCGCTGGCCGCAATGATTTGGCGGATGTGGAGAAGTTCGAAGTGGGTGTGCTGCAAGCCTATATGCCGCAACAGCTGAGTGAAGCCGAGATTGCCGCGATTATTGAAAAAGTGATTGCAGAAACAGGCGCAGCCGGTGCCAAAGACATGGGCAAAGTGGTGGGAGCGGTCAAGCCGCTGGTGGCTGGCAAGGCGGATATGGGTAAGGTTTCCGGCCTCATTAAAGCTAAGCTGGGCTAAACCAATTTTATGAGCGCACTGCTGCGTTGCGCGGTGCTCGAAATCCTCACGTACTTTGTGTACGCTCCGGTTTTTGCGCTCCGTGCGCCTTGCATTGCACCTCATAAAAATGGTTTTAAAGGACGAACAAAAGAGCGCATTTGGCGCTTTTTTGTTTTATAGTTTTGCCTATGATTCCGGAACAGTTTATCCAAGATCTTTTGAATCGCGTTGACATTGTTGACGTGATAGATAAGTCCGTTCCGCTCAAAAAGGCCGGCGCCAATTATCAGGCCTGCTGCCCTTTTCATAATGAAAAATCCCCCAGTTTTACAGTCAGCCCGACCAAGCAGTTCTATCACTGCTTTGGCTGTGGCGCGCACGGTACGGCCATCGGCTTTCTGATGGAGCACAATGGCATGAGCTTTGTGGAGGCGATACACGAACTGGCGAAAGGTGTCGGCATGATCGTGCCGCAGGAGGAAAAGACTCAGGCGGAGCGGGAAGCGCGGCGTGCCACGCAGCAAATGGCGCTTGGTTTGCAGGACGCATTGCAGCAGGCCGCCAATTATTACAAGGCGGAGCTGAAAAAATCCCAGCGTGCCATTGATTATCTAAAAGCGCGCGGCTTGAGTGGCGAAGTGGCTAAAAAATTTCAGATTGGCTATGCGCCTGCTGGTTGGCAGAATTTGCAAAGCGTCTTTTCGCATTATGAGGATGAGTCGCTCAGCACGGCGGGGTTGGTTGTGACCAATGATGAAGGGCGTCGTTACGACCGTTTCCGCGACCGCATCATGTTCCCGATTCATAACCAGAAAGGCGAGGTAATTGGATTTGGCGGGCGCGTCATCAACCCGGAAGATACGCCTAAATATTACAACTCGCCGGAAACGCCGTTGTTCCAGAAAGGCCATGAACTTTATGGTTTGTTTCAGGCGCGCCGTGCGATGCGCGACGCAGGGCGTGTGCTGGTGGTGGAAGGTTACATGGATGTGGTGGCGTTGGCGCAGTATGGCATCGAATATGCCGTGGCTGCGCTTGGCACAGCAACCACGCCATTTCACATCACCAAACTGATGCGGCAGACCGATGAGATTGTGTTCTGTTTCGATGGAGATAACGCAGGCCGCACGGCGGCCTGGCGGGCGGCGATGAATGCGTTGCCGGCGCTGACGGATGGGCTGAAGTTGCGTTTCCTGTTCTTGCCCAAGGAGCATGACCCGGATTCATACGTGCGTGAGTTCGGCCGCGAGCAATTCGAGGCGGAAATGGCCAAGGCGATACCGCTGTCGCAGTATCTGATACAACAGTTGAGTGCGGATAACCCGTTGGCCACGCAGGAGGATAGGGTCAAGCTGTTGAATGATGCGGAGCCGATATTGCGGCAGATCGTCGCGCCACGCAGTGCAATGTTCATGCGTAAGAAGATCGCCGAGCTGGCGCAGATATCCGAGGCGGAGGTGCAGGACTTGCTCAAATTGCCGCAACCCAGCAAGGCTCCGATGCAGGCACGCCAGAAGCAAAGCCGTGCGCCGCTTTCGATTAAAAGGCGCTTCATGTTGGCCGCCCTGATGCGGCCTGCGCAGATGCAGGAAGATGATTTGAAGCTTATTCTCAGCGAGGATGCGGAAAGCCGGTTGTTGCATGCGGTGATCGAGGCGGCTATCGCCCAGCCACAAGCCAAGCCATCGGCATTGTTGCGCGCTGTTTCGCAGCAGCATGATGAGCGTCTTGTGCAGGAGATTTCTCGGGAATTGCTGCTGCTGGATGAAAGTTTGGATATCGGGCTTGAATTGGCGGGCATGCGCACCCAACTGATGGGAGCGACGCAAACGCATCAAAGCAAGCAAATATTGAATGCCTTGAAAGAAAAGACATTTGCCGCACTGACGGAAGAAGAGCGTGAGCAGTTACGGCGATTGACGCAAAAATCAGGATAATGCTGCAACTTTTTTGCGGCCTGTTCCATCAAAAAGCATTGAAAAATGATATAATTTAGGGTTTTCCGCAACAGCTTAATTGGCTGAAATATTGCAAAAATCATGAGACCAGAGGACGCAGATGGCTAGACCAAAGTCAGACAAAACACTCGAAAAAGAAAAGCAAACCCCCGTATCCGCGGCAGCGCTTGATTTGAGTACAACTGTGCTAGATGCTGAAGCGCGCCGCACGCGCTTGAAATCGCTGATCATGTTGGGTAAGGAGCGTGGCTACCTGACCTATGCCGAAATCAATGACCATCTGCCAGATGACGTGCAAGATTCCGAGCAGATCGACAGCATCATTGGCATGATCAACGACATGGGTATCCAGGTGTATGAAGAGGCGCCGGATGCTGAAGTATTGCTGATGTCTGATGTGCCTCCGCCTGTGGCTGATGAAGACGCTGCGGAAGAAGCTGAGCAGGCGTTGGCGACTGTGGATAGTGAATTTGGTCGCACAACCGATCCGGTGCGTATGTATATGCGCGAAATGGGTACCGTGGATTTGCTGACACGTGAGAGCGAAATCGAAATTGCGCGCCGTATTGAAGATGGCCTGAAACACATGGTGCAGGCAATTGCTGCCTGCCCGACTACGGTGGCCGAACTGTTGAAGCTGGTAGATCAGGTGGCAAAAGACGAAATCAGCGTGGATGATTTGGTGGATGGCTTGATTGATAGCGACATCGGGCTGGATGAAGCTATGGCTGCTGAATCTGAAGATCAAGATGCGATTGATGCAGACGAAGACGACGAGGATGATGATGGCGCCAAAGCTTCTGCTATCTCTGCTGAAGCGTTGGCTAAGCTGAAGGAAGAAGTGCTGGCACGTTTTATGGTGATTCGCAAAGTGAATGCGGATATGAATGCGATCCGTGAAGCTAATAGCTCGCAAGATCCTGAATATAAGCGTCTTCACGAGATTGTGCTGCAAGAATTGACGGCATTCCGGTTCTCGGCAAAGCAGGTCGAGGCTTTGTGTGATCAAGTGCGCAATATGGTGGAAGAGATTCGCGGCCATGAGCGCAAGATCATGGAATTTTGTGTAGACAAAGCAGGCATGCCGCGCGCGCATTTTATCAAGAGCTTTCCGGGAAACGAAATCAACTCTGCTTGGCTGGATCAGGAGTTGCAGATACCCAATGGTTATAACGAGAAACTTGCCCGCATGCGCCACTCGATTGTAGACCAGCAAGACCGCCTGCAGGCTATTCAGAACAAAGTGGGCCTTCCTATCAAGGAACTGAAGGATATTAACAAACAGATGACCACAGGTGAGGCGCGTGCCCGCCGTGCGAAACGCGAGATGATTGAAGCTAACTTGCGTCTGGTGATCTCTATTGCGAAGAAATACACTAACCGTGGCCTGCAATTCCTGGATCTGATCCAGGAGGGCAATATTGGCCTGATGAAAGCAGTAGATAAGTTCGAGTACCGCCGAGGTTTCAAATTCTCCACTTATGCTACCTGGTGGATTCGCCAGGCGATTACGCGCTCAATTGCGGATCAGGCGCGTACGATCCGTATTCCGGTGCATATGATCGAAACCATCAATAAGATGAATCGTATCAGCCGCCAGATTCTGCAGGAAACGGGTCTGGAGCCGGATCCCGCGACATTGGCCGAGAAAATGGATATGCCGGAAGATAAAATCCGTAAAATCCTTAAAATCAGCAAAGAGCCGATTTCCATGGAAACGCCGATCGGCGATGACGAGGATTCGCATTTGGGCGACTTTATCGAAGATACCGCTACGCTGGCGCCTATGGACGCTGCTGTTTACGCCAGCCTGCGTGATGCGACCAGTGAAGTGCTTGAATCCTTAACGCCGCGTGAGGCAAAAGTGCTGCGCATGCGCTTTGGTATTGAAATGAATACTGACCATACTTTGGAAGAGGTGGGTAAACAGTTCGATGTGACGCGCGAGCGTATTCGCCAGATAGAAGCAAAAGCTTTGCGTAAGCTGCGTCACCCGACGCGTTCCGAGCGCTTGCGTAGCTTCCTCGAGTCCGGACAAGATTAAAAAACGAAAGTTTCGGCCCCTTAGCTCATGCTTGGTTAGAGCAGCGGACTCATAATCCAACGCTCCAACAAAGCGCTTTGGGGCTTAGTAGATAATTTTCATGTACTTAGGTGCATAAAGCGGTAAAGAAATTTAGTAGTACCGAAACCGCTGTAATTCGGTAGTTTCGGAAAAAGTTTAAGGCCCCTTAGCTCATGCTTGGTTAGAGCAGCGGACTCATATGTAAATGTGCCATATACTTGGAAACTGTATATGGGATGGTGTCAAATTCGGTGAAACCTGACGGCAGAAATGCACAAGGCAATGCCGAGCGAAGCTTCAAGTAGAAATGCTTGTTGAACGTGTAGAGACTTGACGGCACCCACCTAAGGCAATTGAATGATTGTTATGGTGAAGACAAAGTCCAGGGAGGCGGGAAACCGTCACAAACCAGAATCCGTTGGTACTGTGTTCGACTCACAGAGGGGCCACCAATTACCAAAATCACAAAGTATCGTGATACCTCAAAAGCCTAATATCCATGCGGTGTTAGGCTTTTTTATTGCATCAATTTAAATCAGAATGTTGCTTGACATACCCCACTTAATTGGGGTAACTTTAGGGGTAACAGCACTTGCTCAATTTGGAGTTACCCCAATTATGGCACTAACCGACACCGCAATACGCAATGCAAAGGCTTTGGATAAGGCTTACAAGCTATACGATGAAAAGGGTTTGTTTTTACAAGTTACCCCAAGCGGGGGTAAATGGTGGCGTTTCAAATATCGCTTTGAAGGTAAAGAAAAATTATTATCGCTTGGCACGTACCCCGAAATAAAATTAGTGGGTGCAAGGGCGCGACGCGATGAAGCGCGAGAGCTAATCGCCAATGAGATAGACCCCAGCCACACCCGCAAGGCAAAAAAGAAAACCAAAGAGGGCAACTTAGCCAATAGCTTTGAGGTGATTGCGCGTGAGTGGCTAACTACCAAAATGCAAACTAAAAGCGCTGGCTATCAAGCCAATGTGCTTAGGCGTTTTGAGCTTTATTTATTCCCGTGGATAGGCAAACGCGCCATATCAGAGCTTTCAGCACATGAGCTTTTAGACGTGGTTAAGCTGATAGAAAATCAAAACAAGGTAGAAACCGCTTATCGCACTTTACAGGCGACTGGCCAAGTATTGAGATACGCCGTGCAAACGGGACGGGCTTTGCGTGATGTGACTAGCGATTTAAGGGGCGCATTAACCCCTAGCGTAACCAAGCACATGCCCGCCTTTACCGAGCCTAAACAAGTGGCCGAACTTATGCGCGCCATAGAAGGCTTTACAGGCACTTTGACCGTGCAAACCGCCTTACGCCTAGCCCCGCTGGTGTTTGTGCGCCCTAGCGAGCTACGCAAAGCAAAATGGGCAGATATTGATTTAGATGCGGGTGAGTGGCGTTATTTTGTGACCAAAACAAAAACCGAGCATATCGTACCGCTTTGCACGCAGGCCATAAAGCTTTTAAAAGATATTCAACCGTTATCAGGGCATGGCGAATTTGTTTTTATAGGCGGGCATAACCCCGATAAAGCCATGAGCGAGGCCGCCATTAACGCTGCGCTTAGGCGCATGGGTTACGACACCAAAACACAAATAACAGGGCATGGCTTTCGGGCGATGGCGCGCACCATATTGCATGAGCGATTGAATATCGACCCGCACATTATCGAGCATCAACTTGCCCACAAAGTACCCGATGCACTAGGCGCAGCGTATAACCGCACCAAGTTTTTAGAGCAACGCAAAACCATGATGCAACAATGGGCGGATTATTTAGATGAGCTGAAAGCGGGTGCAAAAATTATCAATCTTATGGAGCGTGCCTAGAATGAAGTGGATATTTTCAGCTTTAACAGTTTTGTTTTTATGCACTTGTTCAGAAAAGGAAGAAATTACTGAAAATTATTCGACCGAAACAGTCGAGGCTGCGCAAGATATGTACGAAGCGCCAGCGGAAGATTTAACTGAAGACCAATTAGAAGAAGCGCAACAGCAAAATGTTGATACTGCTACTAACAATTGTATCGGTGATTGTTCGGGGCATAAGGCTGGTTATGAATGGGCGGAAGAAAACAGCATAAGCAGCGAAAGCGACTGCGATGGAAATTCAGACTCTTTTAACGAGGGTTGTATAAATTATGTAGAAGGTGGCAGCGGTTACTAACCTTATGAGCGATTACGAATCACTTACTAGAGAAGTCGCGTTAAAAGATAGAACGCCAGTATCACAAGCCATTGAAATTATTATGATTTTAGATGGTATGTGGCTAACTGATTTTGACGGTGACATGTCGCATAAACCCGTTTTAACTAGGTTGTTTAAACTTGAAAATGTTGATGCAGCAGCATTAAATGAAGCCCTGATTAACAATATTGAACAATACGACCATAAGACAAGATACTTAGGTTTTTTGCTTGTTATAAGCGCATATTGCGTTCAAGCAATCGGTGAGTATATGGATAACAACGAAGTACCTACAAACTTGGCTTGGGCTTATGTGATGCAAGCCGAGCGACAGTTATCTCATTTGGATAGTGCTCGAACTCGAATTGCAATCGAAAAGCAAATACCAACTTTGATTCAATCAAAAATCAGTGAGCGGGCATCTAAAGCAGGTAAAGCAGCTCACGCTAACTCACCTAAACAAAAAATTAAAAGTGAAGTAAAGCAGCTGTTTGAAGATAGCCCATACCCTTTTGACAAGCGTGGTTATACAACTAAATTTGTTAATGAAATGTGCAAAAGATACCCACTAATCGAAAACACAAAAACAATCGAAAAGTGGGTAGCAGAGTTTAAAAAGAAAAAGTAGCAATACCCGGTCAGCACGCACAATACCCATTCATCATGCCCACGGGTTAAACCTCAATTAACTTATCCCTATTATTCACCATAACGCCGTATGACGCGGCTTTTAATAAGGTGAATAGTAATGCAGCAAACTAACCAAGAAATCCCCGAAGCCTTAGCGCAATTCGATAATCTACCCGATAGCGCCTATATCCGCTTGCCCGTAATTAAACGGCTGTATGGCGTATCGAGTGCCACTATTTGGCGGGGTGTTAAACAAGGCAATATCCCTAAACCAAACAAGCTAAGTGAACGCTGCACCGCGTGGAATGTCGGCCAAGTGCGCGCTGCCCTTGCAGCAAAGGTGGTGTAATCATGGCTAAAAATGAGAACCGCAAAACAGAAGGGTTAGCCGCGTCAACGACCAACCCCGAAACTAAATCTACCAAACCAAATTTTAACGATAACAGCACGTTTAATCAACGCCTAAAACTGCTTGATTGGTTGTTAGAAAAAGGCAGCATCACCACCGACCAAGCGCGTGAGCATTTAGACGTGATGCACCCCGCTGGTCGTATTAAAGAGCTGAGAGAAGCTGGCTATTTAATTGTGACATTTCGTGACGGGTGGACTTCGGAATTTGGCATAAAACATAGTGTGGGCAAGTATGTGCTAACGCAACAAATACCGCTAGAAAACGTTATTGAAAGCGAGGCGGCATAATGTGCTACCAAACTTTATTTAAACACGCCTATGCGCTTGCCATACGCTGTAATCACTACGCAATTGTGCATGATTTGCCCATGATGACTGAAAACGATTTAATGGGTGTGATTATGTTTTTAACGCAATTGCGAGAGAGTTAAAACGTGGCCGCTAGTCATTTAATTAGACTAGGCGCAATCAAAGGTAAAAGTGGTGTTTTAGAAGCGTTAAAGCATAACAA
>OEOF01000106.1_pt1 | contig 14287 bp, 13 predicted proteins | sample 1539701 | NCBI WGS metagenome assembly OEOF01 (sample SAMEA3611561, study PRJEB23397) | activated sludge metagenome | biome: Urban; feature: Wastewater Treatment Plant; material: Activated Sludge | place: Slovenia | collected 2012-09-24 | reverse complement strand
GTATCCCAGTATGAAACTACACAAATAGAAATTTTAAAAAAGCTTGCTCAATATACCAAAGTGATGCACTCACCAAACATCACTATTGGCATCAACTTTCTGATTATCGCAGCAAAAATCTTGAAAGAAATTGCCCCCTATACAGACATTGAAATTATCGAAGAACATTTTAAAAGCAAGCCCGAAATCTCCGGCACCGCATGCGTCATAGCTAGGCATCTTGATGTAGATAACAACGATATCAAAACTATTCGTGCTGGAGGAATAATAGGAACTCATGAAATTCTATTTGGCTTCCCATATCAAACGGTGCGTCTAAAACACGAGTCTATAGCTAGAGAAGCCTTTGGCAATGGGATTTTATTTGCTACTCAGCACTTAAAAGATAAGCCAAAAGGCTTTTACACTATGGAAGACTTGATGCTACCCTACTTTTCAGCTGCTCACCTTACAATCAACTAGGAGGTTGGATGGAAATAACACCAGACGTTCATTTAGACTTGAGCAACATGGAAAGTCCAATCCCCATGATACGTACCAAGGAAACCCTGGACAGCATGCTGCCAGGCCAAGTTTTATGCGTGGTGACCACCCAAAGAAGTACCGTTAAAAACATCCGCACACTAGTAGCCAATAACCCTTATGAACTGGTGCAGTTTTCTAGCCAAAAAGAGGAATATACTTTTACCATTCGTAAAAATTAACTTTCCAGCAAGGCACTTATGAATAAAAGAAATACCCTTTTTTGGCTTAGAAACATTCGTCACCGCTTTAGCCTGATTGAGGATAAAGCCAGCGACGAGGCAATTGATACCGGCATCCGCTCTGGCGTGGAGTTGCGTGGCACAAACCTGTGGGTGCTGATGTTCGCAATTTTCATTGCCTCCATCGGCCTGAATGTCAACTCAACCGCCGTGATTATCGGCGCAATGCTAATCTCACCCCTGATGGGCCCTATCATGGGAGTTGGCTACGGCATTGGCATTTACGATGCGGAATTGATCCGCAAGTCCTTCCGCAATCTGGGCATCGCCACATTCATTAGCTTGCTGGTATCCACGCTGTATTTTCTTTTGACGCCTTTATCCGATGCCCAGTCAGAATTACTGGCACGCACCTCCCCCACTATCTGGGATGTGCTGATCGCCTTTTTTGGCGGCATGGCCGGCATCATCGGCGCGACACGTGCGGAAAAAACCAACATCATCCCTGGTGTGGCCATCGCAACGGCACTAATGCCGCCCCTATGTACCGCAGGCTATGGCTTGGCTAACCTAAACTGGCAGTTTTTCTTTGGCGCGTTTTACCTGTATTCCATCAACTGCGTGTTTATTGCGTTTTCCGCAGTGCTGATTATCTGGATTCTAAATCCCGCACATAAAAAGTTTGTAAACAGTCAAACCGAGACCAAGGTACGGCGTACGCTATCCGTCATTGTGCTAGTAACTATGTTACCTAGTGTTTATCTAGCTTTACATCTTGTAAAAAACGAGGTGTTCGCGCAAAAGAGTAAAGCATTTATTGCGCAAGAGTTCAGTTTTGCCAACACCAGAATCGCCTCAAGCAATATCGACCCGGTCAAGAAACGGATTGAGCTTACCTTGATAGGAGAGGTAATAAAACAGCAAAAACTGCAGGAAATCGAGAACAAGCTTGCCGTACATGGCCTGCAAAACGCCAATCTGCTAGTTTACCAGGCACATAATGAAACCTTGGATGTGATAGCACTCAAGGAAAATATCGTCAGCGACTTGTATAAAACCAACTTGCTGGCTTTGGAGCAGAAAAACAAAGCGCTGGAAGACATGAAAACCCGCCTGAGCGCCATCGATGAGAAAAAAGCCGAGTGGCAGGCCATGTCGTCCGAACTGAGCGCCCAGTACCCGCAGATACGTGAGATATTCCTCTCCAACGCGAGTCAATGGCTAAAAGGAGATCCCGGAGCAAGCAAAGAACTGATCGTGCTTGACATCAGGGCTGCCAGCAAATTAAGTAAAGAGGATGTTTACAGAATCACCGAATGGCTCAAAGTGCGGTCAAAAACGGATCAGGTGAAAGTAGTGATTGAATAAAAAAGTGGCTCGCCACGTTTGGCGAGCCACTTGCGGAACGACACATTCCTTATAAGTTACCCGAAGGAATAACTTAGTGACAAATGTAATTGCTAATTAACGATAAGTCAATTTTTTCAAACCAGCTTGATACTGCATTATGACCACCACCCCAGAACACCATGAATTAGCACTGCATACGTTGAAACTTTTCAGGATTATCTTCAAATCGGCCAACCGGCATTTCCATGCAATCGAGCAAGCCGTCGGAATTGGCGGGGCTTCATTATGGGCATTATCGGAAGTTGACCAAGCTAGCGAAATCACCATCACGCAACTGGCCAATGCGATGTCCATTCATCAGTCCACTGCCAGCAACCTAGTTGATGCTTTAGTGGCAAGGCGCTGCCTAGAAAAAATCCGCAGCACGACGGATAAACGCGTCATTTTCCTGAAAGTTACCGCGCAAGGCCGCGCCCTGCTGGCGAAAGCGCCGTTGCCACACAAGGGGATTTTGCCGGACGTGCTGATGCGAATGGACAATGACAATCTGGCTGAACTGAACAAACTTTTGGATCATCTGGTGAATCAGATGCAAGGCTTGCATCAAGACGCCGCCTTCGAGCCGCTGGGCGGGCACTAACCGAGGAGAAGCACATGCACGCAAAGCCCCCCGATCACGCAAGTCAAGAAAATGGTGTCATTTATGCGCCATGGGAAAAAACCTTCAGTAAGGTGTTAACCCCGTTTGAAGAATTCATCCACCGGCAAACCACCAGTGGCTTGCTGTTGATGATCACGGCGGTTATCGCGCTGTTTCTGGCCAACAGTCCGTTTTCAGCAATTTATCTGCATATTCTCCACACACCCCTCAGCCTAAAAATCGCTGATTGGGAGCTAAATATGACGCTGCACCATTTTGTCAACGACGGACTGATGGCGATTTTCTTCTTTGTAATTGGCTTGGAGTTGAAGCGGGAAATGCTGGTCGGAGAGCTATCCAACGTCAAGCAGGCTGCCATGCCTGTGGTAGCTGCCATCGGCGGAATGATTTTCCCTGCATTAATCTATCTGTTCTTTAATTATCAGGACGTACAGACCACACGGGGCTGGGGCATTCCCATGGCAACCGACATCGCCTTTGCCGTAGGCGTTTTGGTACTGCTGGCCCATCGCGTACCGAAAGGCCTGATCACATTTCTGGTCGCACTGGCGATTGCGGATGACTTAGGCGCAGTCTTGATTATTGCTTTGTTCTACACCCAGGAATTATCAACCTTCTGGCTGCTTGTTGCAGCCGTGCTCACCATGAGTATGGTGATTTTCAACTATGCCGGTATTCGTTCCGTTGTTCCCTATTTTGTGATTGCCGTGCTGTTATGGTATGCCTTGCTTCAATCTGGAGTACATGCCACGCTTGCTGGCATTATCGGTGCGTTTTGCGTGCCTGCCAGATCCAGGTATGACCCTAGCCTATTCACCAAGCATGCCACAGAAAAAATCCATGAATTTGACACCCAGCGCCAATGGGCCGACGACATGCTCACCAATGAGCAGCTATATGGAATTGTCAGCGAAATTGAACAAAGCGTGCACGCTGTTCAGACCCCTTTGCAGAGACTGGAACATTACTGGCATTTACCCGTTGCCTTTTTGGTCGTTCCGATATTTGCGCTTGTGAATGCCGGCATACCTATCGAAGCCGCTTCCATGCAGGAAACTTTGACGCATCACGTGATGTTGGGTGTGTGTCTGGGCTTATTGTTTGGCAAATTTTCTGGCATCACGTTCGCTTCTTGGCTAGCACTCAGATTCAAGTTTGGAGAACTCCCAGCAGGTACCAGATTCAGCCAGATAGCAGCCGTTTCTGTTCTTGGGGGAATTGGCTTCACCATGTCTATTTTCATTGCAGAACTTGGTTTTGCGCATTCTCAGGAATATTTGCTGATGGCAAAAACCGGGGTACTGTTCGCTTCTGCTTTAGCCGGATTAATTGGATTTTCGGTGCTGTATTATTTGGGTAGAGATGCAATAAACTGACAGCCCCATTATGGAGAACTGTCAGTTAAAGACAGATAAGCGCTTGGCTCAGTAATGCAAGTTAGAACGCGGGCTTCACATCCGCATCATTGTAGCGTTTTACGCCATCCATGATTTCACCGTGCGCATCTTCAATACCCACCCAGCCTTCGATCTTCACCCATTTGCCTTTGTCCAGGTCTTTGTAGTGCTCAAAAAAGTGCGCGATCATGTCCAGACGCCAGGGTGAAATATCTTTATAGGTTTTCTGGAATGCATATAGCGCACACACTTTTTCAACCGGCACGGCCAGCACTTTGGCATCGCCGCCAGCTTCGTCGGTCATCTTAAGCATGCCCAGCGCACGGCAGCGCACCACCACGCCCGGCAGCAAAGGCACGGGGGTAATCACCAGCACGTCTACCGGATCACCGTCATCGGCCAGCGTGTGCGGGATATAGCCGTAGTTACACGGATATTGCATGGAGGTCCCCATGAAGCGATCCACAAAAATCGCGCCGGATTCTTTATCCACTTCGTATTTCACCGGGTCGCCATTGGCGGGGATTTCGATAATTACGTTAAAATCGTTGGGCAAATCTTTGCCACTTGGTACTTGATTTAAAGACATGTCGGATACTCAGCATTACGGGAAAACATTATTATACGGCGAAGTTGTTAAATAGGTTGTTGCAATGTGCTGTCAAACGCGGCTTTTGAGCGCCTTAAAAGCCCGCCCTACCAAAAACACCAGAACCACAAGCGCTAAACCAGCTATCATAAATGACCCAAGGTGCTTTTGTATCACCGGGATATTGCCAAAAAAGTAGCCAGCCATTACACAGCCCAACACCCAAACGACTGCGCCAATGCCGGTAGATTTGATAAAGGCACCCCATCGCATGCGTGTCATCCCCGCCACAAAAGGCGCCAGTGTACGAATTACCGGCAAATAGTTGGAGAACATCAAACCGACCGCGCCGTGTTTATCATAAAAATGGCGCGTTTTTTCCAATTGCGCGGCTTTTGGCCAGCCTAGGCGATCTACAAAAACCGCATATCCTACCGTTTTGCCCAGGTAGTAACCGCTTTGGCTCCCCAACCACGCCGCCAGCAGCAATATTGGTAGAACAGTAGTCAACGAAAGGTCTCCCGCCGCGCATAAAGTGCCGCATACAAAAAGAAATGGATTGCTGGGTAAAAAGAAAAACGGCAAAACGCCAATCTGCAAAAACACTACCGTAAAGATCACCAGATAAGCCAAACCCGCATGATGCATGACCAAGCTATGCAGACCTTGATCGAAATGCGCAACCAGCAATGAAAACAGCATCGTCTATGCCTCGTTACGACACGCCTGCAACACAGCATCCGGCGTAAGTTTGATGGCGAGAAATACTAAGAATGGAATGATAACCAACTCATCCAATTGGCCGATGACTGGCAAAAAATCCGGGATCAGGTCAAATGGCATGAGTAGATAGCCGATTGCCAGCCACAAACAAAATTTGGCTAAAAGAGGCGTTTGTGGATGGCGCATCAACCTTTGATAGAACACCAGCTCCGACTTGAGTCTGGCAGCGATTTCTTTGACCTTTTCTAGCACCTTACACGACCAGCTGACGGCCAGTCAGCTTTTCAAACGCCTCCATGTATTTGGCCGAGGTGCGCGCGGCCACATCGGCAGGCAATGCAGGCGCTGGTGGCTTTTTATCCCAGCCGCAGCTTTCCAGCCAGTCACGCACGTATTGTTTGTCATAACTTGGTGGGTTGCTGCCAATCTGATAACTTTCTGCTGGCCAGAAGCGCGATGAATCCGGTGTTAGCACTTCATCCATCACATGCAACACACCTTTATCATCCAGGCCAAACTCAAACTTGGTGTCGGCGATAATGATGCCTTTGGTCAGCGCATACTTGGCAGCCTCGGAATACAGTGCAATCGCTGCCTTGGCCACCTGTGCCGTCATATTCTTGCCTATCAACTCCTCCACTTGTGCGACACTGATATTTTCATCATGCTCGCCAACAGCGGCTTTTGAAGAAGGTGTGAATAATGGCTCAGGCAACTGCTGCGCTAGTTGCAAGCCCTTGGGCAAAGCGATGTCACACAGCGTACCTTTTTGCTGATATTCCTTCCAGCCGCTGCCCACCAAATAGCCGCGTACAATCGCCTCCAACGGCAAAGCCTTGAGCTTCTTCACAACAACCGCACGACCTCGCACCTGATCCACTTCATCTGCTGCAACCACGGTCTCTGGTGCAATGCCGGTCAGATGATTTGGCACAATGTGGCCAAGCTTCTCGAACCAGAAATTGGCCATCTGCGTCAGCATGGCACCTTTATTCTGTATGCCCGTTGGCAGAATCACATCGAACGCGGAAAGCCTATCGGTGCTGACTAAAAGCATGGTCTTTTCATCGATATCGTAAATATCGCGCACCTTGCCCTGATGGATCAGCTTGAGGCTTTTGATGGTAGTTTTAAGTAAAGGCTGAGGCATATCGATGCGCTTTTAACTGCTTGACGGATAAAACAGTATTTTAACCGATAATGCGCCACTCACAGAGAACGAGTTATTTCGGCTGTGAATCTGCACCATCCTCATAGGGGAAGCGAACATGCCCAAAGCGTACGACCAGCACCGCCAGTGCCATGATCAGCACAGATGCCGCTACGGCCATTAGCCGGTAGGCATCTAGTTCTTTAATCTCTAGCACCATATAGCGCGCCAGGGCGACAATGCCAATATAAAGCGGATAGCGTACTGGCAACTTACCTGAACCGATGTAGTGCTTGACCATCGAAAGCACCTCGAGATACAGGAATAGCAGGAGCAAGTCCGCTACCGTAACCACGCCCGCACGCCACATGATATAAATCTCATGACACGTTGCGTAGACAGTCGCGATTGCAATAAAGACTAATAACAGCTCTTCGACATGCTCCACGCCCCTCTGTCCCAGAGTGCTAAATTTGGTCACTGGTTTCATGTACTCCCCCTTTCACTTTCAGGGTGCATTATAACCATACTTTAAAAAATTTAGGTTTCGCGGTACTCGCCGATTTTGATAATTTTTAAGGTATTGGTCCCGCCCGGGCAACCGATTGGCTCCCCAAAAGTAAGCAGGACATTATCCCCGTTTTCCACTGCTTGATTGCTCAATAACACCTGCTCCATCTCTCTCAAGATTGCATCGCGATCCTTGCCTGTCTGATCTATGGGGTACGGGAAAACATTACGATGTAGAGTCAGCTTGCGCCTTGCAATCTTATCGGGAGATAGCGCATAAATAGGTACACTACTATCGGCACGTGATAGCCATTGCGCGGCGTTGCCTGATTGCGTAAGCGCCGCGATGACCTTTACATTGAAGTGTTGTGCGGTAAATATCGCAGCAGCAGCAACGGCCTCATCCATCTGATGCAACATATGCCCCCGACGCTCCGCACGGTGTGAGTTTTCGTATTCTTTTTCGGCTTCCATGCATACACGATGCACTGCCTGCACAGTTTCCAGCGCGTATTGGCCAGATGCTGTTTCGGCAGATAACATCACAGCGTCCGTACCATCCAACACCGCATTGGCAACATCTGAAACCTCAGCGCGTGTCGGTATCGGGCTGCTAATCATGGATTCCATCATTTGCGTCGCGGTGATCACCAGCTTGTTCTGCGCACGAGCCATGCGGATCATGCGTTTCTGCAAACCTGGCACCGCTGCATCGCCGACTTCCACGCCCAGATCACCACGGGCTACCATAATCGCATCGCTGGCATCTATCATTGCCTCCAGATGATCTATCGCCTCTGCACGCTCAATCTTGGCTACGATACTCGCTGTGCCCCCTGACTTACGTACCAATGATTTGGCATACTCGACATCAGCCGCATTCTTAGGGAATGAAATTGCAATGTAGTCCGCCTCCAGTGCAATAGCTGTTTTAATGTCTTGCTTGTCTTTTTCCGTCAGCGCATTGGCCGCCAAGCCACCCCCTTGCAAATTGATGCCTTTGTTGTTGGAAAGTACGCCACCAGTGATGACGACGCAATGGATCTTGTTACCTTGCACCCGATTAATTTCCAGCACAATCCGGCCATCATCCAGCAGCAATCTTTGACCTGCCGAAACTTCTTGCGGCAATTGCTTGTAATCCAACCCTACCTTTTCCTGGGTCCCCAAAGGACAATCCGCATCCAGGAGGAATATGTCGCCCATTTTTAGGGTAATCTTTTCTTGCTCAAACTTCCCTATACGAATCTTGGGACCTTGCAGATCACACAACACCCCGATCGGGCGATTCAGTTGTGCCGCAATCTTGCGTACGATGTCGGCCCGCTGGATATGATCCTGTGCACTACCATGCGAGAAATTCAATCTCACCACATTCACGCCCGCTACAATCAGGCGTGCAATCATCTCCTCACTGGAGGATGAAGGCCCTAAGGTGGCCACTATTTTTGTTCTACGTAAAGTCAAAATCTATCCTGTTCCTAATCCTATAAATGCACATGGGGGCAAACGCCCCCATGCTAATGGCTATGTTAGTCTAAGACTAACCGGCACGCTTTTCCAGAATCTCAACAGCAGGCAAGGTTTTTCCTTCCAGGAACTCCAGGAAGGCGCCGCCAGCAGTGGATATGTAAGACACATTGTCATAAATATCATATTTCTGAATGGCCGCAATTGTATCCCCACCACCTGCCAACGTAAACGCTTTTGTATTGGCAATCGCGTTGGCAATGGTTTTGGTGCCTTCTCCAAACTGGTCGAATTCGAACACGCCAACCGGCCCATTCCATACTACGGTACCTGCTTTGTTGATGATATCTACCAAAGCACTAGCAGATTTCGCGCCAATATCGAAAATCATATCGTCCGCTTCGACGGAACCCGCGTCTTTCTTGACTGCCGGCTCGTTGGCATCGAATTTCTTGCCACACACCACATCCACCGCAATAGGCACTTCTGCACCACGCTGGCGCATCTTTTCCATCAGCGCCTTAGCCGTGGGCACCAAGTCATTCTCGCAAAGCGATTTTCCAATCTCATGCCCGGCTGCTTTGAGGAAAGTGTTAGCGATGCCGCCGCCCACGACCAGTTGATCCACCTTATCAGACAGGCTCTCCAGCACTGTCAGCTTGGTCGAAACCTTGGAACCCGCGACAATCGCCACCAGCGGACGCGCCGGTGCCAATAGCGCCTTACTGAGGGCATCGAGTTCTTCTGTCAGCAAAATGCCTGCGCAAGCCACTGGCGCGAACTTGGCGATACCATGCGTACTAGCCTCTGCACGGTGCGCGGTGCCGAAGGCATCCATCACGAATACATCGCATAGCGCTGCATATTTCTGCGCAGTCTCATCCACATTCTTCTTCTCGCCTTTGTTGAAACGGCAGTTTTCCAGCAACACCAGTTCACCTGCGGCAACCTCAAAACCGCCATCCACCCAATCCTTAATCAGGCGCACCGGCTTGCCAAGCTTGGCGGAAATAACGTCTGCCACTGGTTTTAGTGAGTTTTCTTCCGAGTACACACCCTCCTCAGGACGGCCCAGATGTGAGGTCACCATCACCTTTGCCCCTTGTTTAAGGGCATATTCAATCGTCGGCATGGATGCGGTAATGCGTGCATCGGAAGTCACTTTGCCATCGGCTACCGGAACATTCAGGTCGGCGCGAATGAATACGCGCTTCCCGGCCAAGTCCAACTCTGTCATTTTAAGAAATTTCATAGCCGCCCCCTATTTTGAAACGTGCTGAACTAAGCGTATCAAGTTACAGGTATAACCGTACTCATTATCATACCAGCCAACCACTTTGACGAAGGTAGAGTCCAGCATAATGCCTGCATCTGCATCAAACACCCCTGCTTCCGCACTGCCGCGGAAATCGGTGGAAACCACTTTTTCATCGGTGTAACCCAAAACGCCTTTCAGCTCGCCTTCGGAAGCTTTTTTCATGGCATCGCAAATCGCCTCATAAGTCGTTTCCTTGTTAAGTTCTACAGTCAAATCCACTACAGAAACATCTGCAGATGGCACACGCATAGCCATGCCGGTCAATTTCTTGTTAAGCGACGGAATGACTTTGCCTACGGCTTTGGCTGCGCCAGTGCTGGAAGGGATGATGTTCTCAAATACGCTGCGACCGCCGCGCCAGTCTTTCTTGGAAGGGCCATCCACCGTTAGTTGAGATGCGGTCGCTGCGTGGATCGTCGTCATCAAGCCACGCTTGATGCCAAAGCCATCGTGCAACACCTTGACCATCGGTGCCAAACCGTTCGTAGTGCAGGAGGCAGCAGAAACAATCGCCTGCCCTTGGTAATCCTTATGATTGACGCCATAAACAAACATCGGCGTATCATCTTTACCCGGTGCAGACTGCACAACCTTTTTCGCCCCGTTGTTGATGTGCGGCTGACAGGTATCCAGCGTCAGGAAAGCCCCGGTAGACTCTACCACGACGTCCACATTTGCGGTTTTCCAATTGATATTGTTCGGGTCGCGTTCTGCGGTGAGATGTATTTTCTTGCCATTAACCACCAAACTGCCGTTGTCGGCTTTGAGGTCGGCATCAAATCGTCCATGCACAGAGTCGTATCTCAACAAATAAATAATGTATTCAATGTCGTAGGAGCTGTTGATTGCCACCACTTCAATATCGTTGAATTCTCTTTCCTGTATCGCCGCACGCAACACCATACGCCCAATACGCCCAAAACCATTAATCCCTACCCGTATAGCCATTTTCAACCCCTTAAAAACTGCAACTACAAAAAATTCAGGTTTCGGCATCGACCGCATTTCTGCGGCGACGGCGAAACCTGAGAGTAAAAGCAATGCGCCACTCGCGTAGCGACTTAAAAGATTACAGCACGGATTTCACCGTATTTACCACATTTTCCACCGTGAAACCGAAGTGTTTGAACAACGCACCACCTGGAGCAGACTCACCGAAGGTGTCGATGCCAACCACTGCGCCTTCCAGACCTACATATTTACGCCAGAAGTCTGGGTGAGCAGCCTCAACCGCCACGCGTTTTACGCCTGGGGTCAATACGCTGTCCTTGTATGCCTGGTCTTGACGGTCGAACACGTTGGTAGATGGCATGGAAACCACGCGCACTTTCTTGCCCGCAGCAGTCAACTCAGCAGCAGCTTGAATTGCCAAATCCAACTCAGAGCCGTTAGCAATGATAATCACATCTGCTTTACCAGCAGCATCTGAGAATACATAGCCACCCTTGCGGATCAGGTCAAAGTCTTTGGAATCGTGTTTGATGCCTGGAACAGCTTGACGGCTTAATACCAAGCTGGTTGGGCCTTCAGTACGCTCTACTGCAGCAACCCATGCAACAGTTGTTTCTGTAGAGTCAGCTGGACGCCAAACATCCATACGTGGGATGTAACGCAAGCCGGAAGTGTTTTCTACTGGCTGGTGTGTAGGGCCATCTTCACCTTGACCGATAGAGTCATGGGTCAACACGTACACTACACGTTGGTGCATCAACGCAGACATACGCATACCGTTCTTCATATAGTCAGAGAACATGTGGAAAGTACCACCGTATGGCAACAGGCCACCGTGTAATGCCATCCCGTTCATGATTGCAGCCATGCCAAATTCACGCACACCGTAAGAGATGTAGTTGCCTGGCTCTTTACCACTTACGTGTTTGAACTCTTTGGCCGCTGTCAGGTTGGAACCTGTCAAGTCAGCTGAACCGCCCAAGAACTCTGGAAGAATTGGCGCCAAAGCAGTAATTGCCTTTTGTGAAGCTTGACGAGTAGCCAATTTTTCAGCTTTTTCGTTAGTTTCAGCAATGATTGCGTCAGTCAATGCTTTCCAGTTAGCGGGCAATTCGCCTGCCATACGGCGTTTGAATTCTGCAGCTTCTGCCGGGAATGCTTTCGCGTAAGCATCAAACTTGGCGTTCCAATCCCCTTCGCGTTTTGCACCTTTGTCTTTTTGGTTCCAGCCGTCATACACGTCTTGCGGGATAACGAATGGCTCATGTGGCCAGCCGATTTCAGCGCGTGTTGCAGCCACTTCAGCCTCGCCCAATGCAGAACCGTGACAATCATGTGAACCGGATTTGTTTGGCGAACCTTTACCGATGATGGTTTTACAGCAGATGAGAGACGGTTTGTCGGTCACTTTTTTCGCTTCATCAATGGCTTTTTGAATCGCAGCCTGGTCATGACCATCTACGGATTGCACATGCCAGCCATAAGCTTTGAAGCGGCCTGCCGTGTCGTCTGTGTACCAGCCTTCGATGTGGCCGTCGATGGAGATGCCGTTGTCATCCCAGAAAGCAACCAGTTTACCCAAGCCCCATGTGCCTGCCAGTGCGCAAGCCTCGTGGGAAACGCCTTCCATCATACAGCCGTCGCCCAGGAAAACGTAAGTGTAATGGTCAACAATCTCGTGACCCGGTTTGTTAAATTGGTTAGCCAGCAGTTTTTCTGCCATGGCGAAACCAACACCGTTGGCAATCCCTTGACCCAATGGGCCAGTAGTAGTTTCAACGCCAGGGGCATAGCCATACTCTGGGTGGCCGGCGCAACGGGAATGCAATTGACGGAAAGACTTGATGTCATCCATGTTCAGGTCGTAACCTGTCAGGTGCAGCAAGGAGTAGATCAACATGGAGCCGTGGCCATTAGACAACACGAAACGGTCGCGATTAGCCCATTTTGGATTGTTTGGGTTGTGGCTCAGATTGTGATTCCACAACACTTCTGCGATTTCCGCCATACCCATAGGTGCGCCTGGGTGGCCAGAGTTAGCTTTTTGCACGGCGTCCATGCTCAGCGCACGGATAGCATTGCACAAATCATTACGAGTTGCCATTGTTGTCTCCCTGAAAGATTAGAGGCCTTACGCAACACTGCGCAAAACCTATAGTGAATTCGTCGAATTTATTTGGGCAAGCAGGCTATTAACTTTGCTTTTCCATCAAGACTAGATTATTGCCGATATAGGCTTTTTCGGCAAGCGCCAGAGGCGCTTTCAGGGCGGAAAAATCCGTTAAATTTTTATCAGGGTGCCTTTTAAAGACGCCTGCATGGCTGCTGCCAGCGTTTTGCAGTTATTCAACGCGTCAGCAAAGGTCAAAAATGCTGCCTTATCGTTCAGCACGCAATGGCTGAAATGCTCGATCTCCAGATTGAAATGATTAGCTTTAGGCAGCGTTAAAGTCTCAGATTTTCCGCCTGCTTCCCAGCTGATCACCGGGTCGTCGCTCGGGTACGCCCACATGTTGTGGCATTTAATGGCACCTTTGTCGCCAATGATTTCATATTCTGCCTTGCGGGCACGCTCAAAGCTGATGTCAAAATGTCCATAGCGCGCGCGGCCTTGCGCATCCTGCCCGAAATCCAGCACGCCACTCATCACCGTGTCCGCGCCATGTTCGTTCAGCTTGGCTTGCGCAATCACGCTGATTGGCTCAAGCGGCGCTTTATTGCCACCAAAGCACCAGCGCAAAGCGTGAATCGCATACGGCCCGATGTCCCACAAGGCGCCTCCACCTTGGCTCATCGGCCGATTGATGCGATACATACGCGCTGGCGGCATGAGGAAAGAAAAACTGGCGCGGCAAGACAGCACGTCGCCAATCAGGCCAGTGTCAATCAACTCGCGCACTTTGGCATGCTGTGGATGAAAGCGATACATAAAGCCTTCCATCACCTTCACACCAGCTTTTTTCGCCGCCACCTCAATCGCATCTATATCCTGCACACGAATCGCCATCGGCTTTTCAATCAAAATGTGCTTGCCCGCAGCGATGCATTTAAGCGCCCATTCTGCATGTTCCTCGTTCGCCATCGGGCAGTAGATAGCCTCCACATTTTTATCGTTGATGAGCGCATCCAAAACGTCGTAGCAAGTAACATTTTGAGCGCTTGGCGCGTATTTATCCAACGTCGTTTTTGCCGCTCCCGCGCGGCGGCTAGCGATTGCTACCAATTGTGAATTCGACGCTTCGACAATCGCCGGCAGCAAACGCTCATTCACCCGCGCCGCGCCGAGAATGCCCCATTTCAGAATTGATCTATTTGCACTTTTTTCCACGATTTCAAAATTCCTGTTTGCTATTATTGAATACTCAAAGAAGCATAGCCCACAATAGTTGAAATACCCAAACTAGCAAGAGTAATAAACTTATACGCCAAAGAATACTTAGTGTTGCTTTGAATCGCTCTTCCAT
>OEOF01000104.1_pt1 | contig 14364 bp, 11 predicted proteins | sample 1539701 | NCBI WGS metagenome assembly OEOF01 (sample SAMEA3611561, study PRJEB23397) | activated sludge metagenome | biome: Urban; feature: Wastewater Treatment Plant; material: Activated Sludge | place: Slovenia | collected 2012-09-24 | reverse complement strand
GTATATACCTGCCCGATGCATCCGGAAGTGCGCCAGGATCATGCCGGAACATGCCCAAAATGCGGCATGGCGCTGGAGCCTGAGATGCCGAGTCTGGAGGAGGGCGAAGACCCTGAGTTGCGGGATTTCAGACAAAGGTTTATCTGGACGCTACCACTGACCATCGTCGTTACTGTTCTTGCGATGGGAGGCCACCGTTTGCAGTGGTTCAGCATGGCTACGCAGAGCTGGATCGAGCTTGTACTCACATTGCCTATAGTGCTATGGGCAGGCATGCCTTTTTTTCTGCGAGGTGTGCGGTCAATAGTCAATCGCAGCCCGAATATGTGGACTTTGATTGGCTTGGGCACTTTTGCAGCCTTTGTTTATAGTGTAGTCGCCACAGTAGTGCCCGGAGTGTTTCCTGCGTCATTCAAGTCTATGGGTCGCGTATCAGTTTACTTTGAGGCGGCAGCGGTGATTATTTCACTGACTCTGCTTGGTCAGGTTCTCGAGCTTAAGGCACGTTCACAAACCTCGGCAGCGATTAAGTCTTTGCTTGGTTTGGCGCCCAAAACAGCGCGACGCATCACTGCCGATGGCATCGAAGAGGACGTTCCGCTTGCCCACGTGCATGTTGGTGACAAGCTGCGTGTGCGTCCGGGTGAAAAAGTCCCTGTCGACGGTGTCGTGGTCGAGGGTGGAAGTGCGGTGGACGAATCCATGCTGACTGGCGAACCGGTGCCTGTGACCAAACGCATCGGCGATAAGTTGATTGGGGCTACACTAAACACTACTGGTGCGTTAGTGATGCGTACGGAAAAGGTTGGCTCGCAGACTGTACTGGCCAGTATTGTGCAAATGGTAGTGCAGGCGCAACGCTCCAGGGCGCCGATGCAGCGCATGGCCGACCGGGTGGCCGGCTATTTTGTGGTGACTGTCGTCTGTGTGGCGCTGCTGACTTTTTTCGCCTGGGGATTGTTTGGGCCACAGCCAAGCTGGGGCTATGGACTTATCAATGCAGTGGCCGTGCTCATCATTGCTTGCCCGTGTGCGCTGGGGCTGGCCACGCCAATGTCGATTATGGTGGCTACCGGCAAAGCTGCCACGCAAGGCGTGCTATTTCGCGATGCAGCGGCGATTGAAAACTTCCGCAAGGTGGATACGCTCATTGTGGATAAAACGGGCACGCTGACAGAAGGTAAACCGCGATTTGATCGCGTCATAGCCAACACAGGGTTTGCTGAAGATGAAGTGTTGCGCCTTGCGGCGAGCCTTGATCAGGGCAGCGAACATCCTTTGGCCTATGCCGTCTTGCAGGCGGCCCTTGAACGCAGGCTTGCGCTTGATAAGGTTGAACGTTTTGAATCCAGCACCGGCATCGGTGTTCGCGGCAGTGTGGCTGGCAAGCGCATAGCGCTTGGCAACGCCGCGTTGATGCATCAGTTAGGCATATCTGTTGAAAACTTAAAGCCTCAGGCTGAAACATTGCGTGCAGAAGGTGCAAGCGTGATGATGCTGGCGGTGGATGGCCAATTAGCCGGCCTGCTGGCAGTGTCCGATCCAATCAAGGCCAGCACGAAGGAAGCTTTAAACACGCTCAGATCATCAGGCATGCGGGTGATCATGGCGACAGGGGATGGGCTGACGACTGCAAAAGCAATTGCTGTCAAACTAGGTATAGATGAAGTTTATGGCGAGGCAAAACCCGCCGACAAACTGGCTCTGGTCGATAAGTTGCAACGTGAAGGTCGCATTGTGGCAATGGCGGGTGATGGCATTAACGATGCCCCGGCACTGGCCAAAGCAAATGTAGGCGTGGCGATGGGCACGGGCACAGATGTGGCGATGAATAGCGCACCGGTCACGCTGGTTAAAGGCGATTTACGTGGCATTGCTCAGGCAAGAATGATCTCTGAGCATGCGGTGGCCAACATGAAGCAAAACCTCGCCTTCGCATTTGTCTACAATTCACTCGGCGTGCCATTGGCTGCAGGTGTGCTGTACCTGTCTCTTATACACATCTAGATGTGTATAAGAGACAGGTATATACCTGCCCGATGCATCCGGAAGTGCGCCAGGATCATGCCGGAACATGCCCAAAATGCGGCATGGCGCTGGAGCCTGAGATGCCGAGTCTGGAGGAGGGCGAAGACCCTGAGTTGCGGGATTTCAGACAAAGGTTTATCTGGACGCTACCACTGACCATCGTCGTTACTGTTCTTGCGATGGGAGGCCACCGTTTGCAGTGGTTCAGCATGGCTACGCAGAGCTGGATCGAGCTTGTACTCACATTGCCTATAGTGCTATGGGCAGGCATGCCTTTTTTTCTGCGAGGTGTGCGGTCAATAGTCAATCGCAGCCCGAATATGTGGACTTTGATTGGCTTGGGCACTTTTGCAGCCTTTGTTTATAGTGTAGTCGCCACAGTAGTGCCCGGAGTGTTTCCTGCGTCATTCAAGTCTATGGGTCGCGTATCAGTTTACTTTGAGGCGGCAGCGGTGATTATTTCACTGACTCTGCTTGGTCAGGTTCTCGAGCTTAAGGCACGTTCACAAACCTCGGCAGCGATTAAGTCTTTGCTTGGTTTGGCGCCCAAAACAGCGCGACGCATCACTGCCGATGGCATCGAAGAGGACGTTCCGCTTGCCCACGTGCATGTTGGTGACAAGCTGCGTGTGCGTCCGGGTGAAAAAGTCCCTGTCGACGGTGTCGTGGTCGAGGGTGGAAGTGCGGTGGACGAATCCATGCTGACTGGCGAACCGGTGCCTGTGACCAAACGCATCGGCGATAAGTTGATTGGGGCTACACTAAACACTACTGGTGCGTTAGTGATGCGTACGGAAAAGGTTGGCTCGCAGACTGTACTGGCCAGTATTGTGCAAATGGTAGTGCAGGCGCAACGCTCCAGGGCGCCGATGCAGCGCATGGCCGACCGGGTGGCCGGCTATTTTGTGGTGACTGTCGTCTGTGTGGCGCTGCTGACTTTTTTCGCCTGGGGATTGTTTGGGCCACAGCCAAGCTGGGGCTATGGACTTATCAATGCAGTGGCCGTGCTCATCATTGCTTGCCCGTGTGCGCTGGGGCTGGCCACGCCAATGTCGATTATGGTGGCTACCGGCAAAGCTGCCACGCAAGGCGTGCTATTTCGCGATGCAGCGGCGATTGAAAACTTCCGCAAGGTGGATACGCTCATTGTGGATAAAACGGGCACGCTGACAGAAGGTAAACCGCGATTTGATCGCGTCATAGCCAACACAGGGTTTGCTGAAGATGAAGTGTTGCGCCTTGCGGCGAGCCTTGATCAGGGCAGCGAACATCCTTTGGCCTATGCCGTCTTGCAGGCGGCCCTTGAACGCAGGCTTGCGCTTGATAAGGTTGAACGTTTTGAATCCAGCACCGGCATCGGTGTTCGCGGCAGTGTGGCTGGCAAGCGCATAGCGCTTGGCAACGCCGCGTTGATGCATCAGTTAGGCATATCTGTTGAAAACTTAAAGCCTCAGGCTGAAACATTGCGTGCAGAAGGTGCAAGCGTGATGATGCTGGCGGTGGATGGCCAATTAGCCGGCCTGCTGGCAGTGTCCGATCCAATCAAGGCCAGCACGAAGGAAGCTTTAAACACGCTCAGATCATCAGGCATGCGGGTGATCATGGCGACAGGGGATGGGCTGACGACTGCAAAAGCAATTGCTGTCAAACTAGGTATAGATGAAGTTTATGGCGAGGCAAAACCCGCCGACAAACTGGCTCTGGTCGATAAGTTGCAACGTGAAGGTCGCATTGTGGCAATGGCGGGTGATGGCATTAACGATGCCCCGGCACTGGCCAAAGCAAATGTAGGCGTGGCGATGGGCACGGGCACAGATGTGGCGATGAATAGCGCACCGGTCACGCTGGTTAAAGGCGATTTACGTGGCATTGCTCAGGCAAGAATGATCTCTGAGCATGCGGTGGCCAACATGAAGCAAAACCTCGCCTTCGCATTTGTCTACAATTCACTCGGCGTGCCATTGGCTGCAGGTGTGCTGTACCCCTTCACAGGCTGGCTGCTTTCACCCATGGTTGCAGCGCTCGCCATGAGTTTAAGCTCCGTTTCAGTGATCAGCAATGCGTTGCGTTTGAAACAGTCAGGCGGTTGAGGAAAAGGGAATCAGCTTAGGTACCAATCAAGTCAGATAAACCACTTAAAGCTGATGCTTCTCAGGCTTTGAAAGCTATTTCAGTTGCCAGCGCAACCAAGTAAACAGAATGTTGCCGTTACCATCGCCTCCAGGAATATAAGTTGACTGTACCGCCATTTGCTTATACTCAACCGAAAAAAGCGGGGCAATCACAGGAAGGGGCAGGTAGTGGAAATCTTTACGTAGAGTCAAACCAAGCGTATATCCGACCCCCAACCGAAAGTGATCCGCAGGTCGCCACATTTTTTGAAAGCCAAACCCGGCCACAGGTTCTATTTTTCGATGAGAATCTGTAAAAGCCATGGCGTAGAAACCGTTCCAGTCGCCATCATTATCGAATCTGTATTTTCCCACACCCAGTCCCCATGGGTGTTCATTGTACCCATCAATTTTTTCTGAGCTATAGTAATTGCGGTTGTGCCATATGTTTACAGGAATGTATAACTCGTAGTTTTTAGACTGCCAAGTTTGGGATAATGATTCTTGGATGCTCAACCAAAAGCCGGTGTTAGCGGCACCTTCTGCATATGCAGCTGTTGTGATTGCTGACATCGTCAATGTCATCAGCAGTTTGTGTGGCTTGATAGCAGTAACCCGAAAAGTTACAAGATTCGGCATAGCGGTTATGGCAAGCATGCCTTAATGGTAAGGCTGAAGAAAAAAACCGGCGCTCGCATTTTCAACACATTATTTTTATTGGGAGGTAGCATGTTGGATGTCTGTAAATATTTTACTGATCTCGGCTTCTAAAGCCATTTTATTATTTATCTGACCGCAGACCAGATCGCAAAGTTCGTAAACGCTAGGGTCAGCAATGCTGTAATACACGCAGTTTCCCCGGGATTCACGCTTGACCAGGCCATACTGTGCGAGCAGCGAAAGATGCTTGGAGACATTTGCTTGCGTGCTGCCTGATATTTCCGTTAACTGGTTAACATTCTTTTCGCCATCTTGTAGTGCATTTAACACTTTAAGCCGCATTGGCTCGGCCAACGCTTTGAAATATTTAGCGACATATTGAAGTACTCTTTCATCAAGTTTGCTCATATCTTTTACCATCTATATTTCAGATAAGACTAATTATACATCATATTAAATTATTGACTATATAACCATATAGTAATATAGTAACTAAATAGCAGCCAGCTTTAGAAATGGCTCCAGGATTTTTTAAAGGAAAATGCGCTTGATTAAACAATTTCACTGGATGTTTGTCCTGATAGTCGCCATAACAAATATGGCCTTATCAAACGCAGCTCATGCTCGCGGCCTTGCGACGGCGGCTGTGACGCAATCAAATGACGAACTCGTTTATACCGCGGAAGGCGTGGTTGAGGCGGTGAAAGCTAGCGTGATTGCACCGCAGGTTGCGGGAAGCATTACGGCTTTGCCAGTAAAAGCAGGGGATCATGTCAAAGCTGGTCAGCTGCTTGCGCGTATTGACACGCGCATGGCCACGCAACAGACCATGACAAGCCAGGCGCAGGTAGCGGCTGCGCAGGCGCAACTGAACGCCGCGCGTAAGGAGTATGAGCGCAAAAGCCGCTTATATGAGAAACAATACATCAGCCAGGCTGCACTGGAACGTGCCGAGTCGGATTATAAAACCGCTGAAGCACAGACCAAAGCCCAGTTGGCACAAACCGGCGCGGCCAGTGTGCAGACTGGTCTGCATACCATCAATGCGCCGTATGCCGGCGTCATTGCCGAAGTGATGGCCGAAGTAGGCGATATGGCTATGCCGGGCAAGCCCTTGTTATCCATATATGAGCCAGGGCATTTGCGCGTACTAGTGAATGTCCCACAGAGTCAGCTTGCCAATCTAGAACAAAGCGCTGAAGTTAAGGTGCAAATTTCTTCAGCAAATGAAACAGAGCGCAGTTTGACTAGTGCGAAAATGACGGTGCTGCCGACTGTGGATGCCATCAGCAATATGACGAAAGTGCGCTTGTCACTCCCATCAAACCTAGTTAGCATCGCGCCTGGTATGTTTGCGCGCGCGCTGTTGCCTGTTGGCAAATCAGGCAGCAAGGGCCAAATTTTAGTGCCGGCGAAAGCTGTCATCAAACGTAGCGAACTGATGGCTGTATATGTGGTTGATAAGCAAGGTCGCCCGCAGTTGAGGCAAGTGCGTCTGGGCCGTCAGCAGGGCGAAAACATTGAAGTCTTTGCTGGCTTGCAAGCCGGTGAAAAAGTGGCACTCGACCCCATCGCCGCGGCGAACTTCAAGTAGCGTGAATTTTAAGAAAAAACACCGTGATCACAAATACAGATAATTTAGGCGTTTCCGGACGTATTGCCAGGTTCTTCCAGTCAGCGCAAATCACGCCGTTGATTGCCTTAGTAGCTTTGCTGCTCGGCGTATTTGCCGTATTGGTCACGCCGCGCGAAGAAGAGCCGCAGATCAATGTGACGATGGCGAATGTATTGATCCCGTTTCCCGGAGCATCAGCCAAGAATGTAGAGCAAATGGTATCAGTGCCTGCCGAGCAGGTGCTTTCACAGATTGCGGATGTAGAGCACGTGACTTCGGTTTCCAGCCCGGGCATGGCGGTGATTACGGTGCAGTTTGAAGTCGGCGTGCCGCGTACCGAAGCACTGGTGCGGCTCTACAATACCATTCAGTCCAATCAGGACTGGTTGCCTAAAAATCTTGGGGTAGGTGATCCGATTGTCAAACCTAAGGGCATCGATGATGTCCCCATTCTGACCGCCACTTTATATACCAAAAACAATCAGCAGGGTGCCTACGAGCTGGAGCGCGTCGCGCATGCGCTGGAAGCCGAAATCAAGCATGTGAAAGGCACGCGCGAGGTGGTTACGCTTGGCGGTCCAGGCCGCGCGGTGAATATTGAAATTGACCCTGTGCGCATGGCGGCCTCCAATATTACTGTCGCAGATATGCGGCGCGCATTGCAATCAGCCAACCTCGGCGCGCCATTGGGGGAAGTGGTCAATGCCAACCAGTCCATTGCAGTCGAAGTTGGGAAGTATTTCACCGATGCCAAAGATATTGCCGAACTGGTAGTAGGCTTGCATGCAGGTCACCCGGTTTATCTGGGCGAAGTTGCTCATATCAGCGATGGGCCGCCCCCAGCAGAGCGTTATGTCTGGTATGGCGAGGCCGGCAAAAAAGCAACTGATAACATTGCTGAGTATCCTGCCGTGACTATCAGCGTCACCAAAAAACCGGGCCAGAACGCGGTGGCGGTGGCTGACGCAGTCATTAAACAGATTGACGGTTTGAAGAATGTGCTGATTCCTGCGGGAATCGAAGTGAACATTACCAGAAACTATGGTGAAACAGCGAATGATAAGGCGCAGAAACTTATTCAGAAGCTGATTTTTGCCACATCTGCTGTTATTTTACTGGTATTTTTTGCGCTGGGCCGTCGCGAGGCAGCAATCGTCGGCATAGCTGTGATATTAACCTTGACCGCTACTTTGTTTGCCTCGTGGGCATGGGGCTTTACGCTGAATCGTGTTTCCCTGTTCGCACTGATTTTTTCGATCGGCATTCTGGTCGATGATGCGATTGTTGTCGTCGAGAACATTCATCGCCACATGAAGCTCAAGCCATCAGCCAGTCTGGCAGAAATCATTCCTGCTGCGGTGGATGAAGTTGGCGGACCAACCATCCTCGCCACGCTGACGGTGATTGCAGCGCTATTGCCCATGGCTTTTGTGAGCGGCCTGATGGGCCCTTATATGAGCCCGATTCCCATCAACGCCAGCATGGGTATGTTGATTTCACTGGCGGTGGCTTTTACCATCACGCCTTGGTTGTCCCGTATCTGGCTACGCCATGCACCACATGGCGATGTGCTTTCTGCTCGCATGGCGCCTTTGTTTACACGCATGTTCACACCGCTGCTGCGTGATGCTGATGGCAAAAAGAATAGACGAAAACTGGGTTTGGTCGTGCTGCTACTCATTATAGTCTCGCTCGCGTTGCCGGTAGCAAAATTGGTGGTCATGAAGATGCTGCCATTTGATAATAAATCCGAGTTCCAGGTGGTAGTGGATATGCCCGCCGGCACTCCTCCAGAAAGAACAGCCAGCGTACTGCATGCGATGACGGCCTATCTGTCTACCGTGCCGGAAGTGACCAATTATCAGGCTTATGTGGGTCTTTCAGCGCCGATCAACTTTAATGGACTAGTGCGCCAGTATTACTTGCGTAGCGGCGGCGAAGTGGGCGACATTCAGGTGAATCTGGTAGACAAGCACCACCGCAGCGAACAGAGTCATGCCATTGCCAGCCGCGTGAGGCCAGAATTGCAAAAGATTGCGCATGAAATGGGCGCCAAACTGAAAGTAGTAGAAGTGCCACCTGGGCCGCCAGTGCTTTCCCCTATTGTGGCTGAAATCTATGGCCCAGTTGATGCTGACAGGTTGAAGCTGGCGCGGCAGGTTCACCAGGTATTTGATCACACTGAAGGCATTGTAGATACCGATAACAGTGGCATTGCCGATGCCAGAAAAATAGAGTTGGTCGTAGACAAGAAAAAGGCTGCGCTACTCGGTGTGTCGCAGGCGGCAATTGTCAGCACCCTGCGCACTGGACTGGCCGGCGAAGAGGTCACCTACCTGCATGATGCAAGCAAATATCCGGCCGGAACGCGTTTACGCTTGCCAGTATCCGCACAAGGCGATATTGAGGAGCTCCTCAAACTGTCAGTATCGACATCCAGCGGGAAGCTGGTACCGATCCGCGAACTGGTGACGATAGAAGAAACCTTGCGTGAGCAGCCGATATATCACAAAGACCTATTGCCCGTGAATTATGTGGTGGGCGATATGGCCGGCAAGCTGGATAGCCCGCTGTACGGCATGTTCGGCATGCGCGCGGCCGTTGGTGAAATACAGGTGCCCGGTGGCGGCAAGCTCGGTGAGTATTTCATCAGGCAGCCCGATGATAACCAGCGTGGCTACGCGCTTAAATGGGATGGCGAATGGCAGGTCACCTATGAAACCTTCCGCGACATGGGCGCTGCTTATGCCGTTGGTCTGATACTTATTTATTTATTGGTGGTTGCGCAATTCGGCTCATATTTGACGCCGCTGATCATCATGGCACCGATTCCGCTCACCATTATAGGCGTGATGCCGGGGCATGCACTACTAGGGGCGCAATATACTGCCACCTCCATGATCGGCATGATTGCGCTGGCAGGAATTATCGTCAGGAACTCGATTTTATTAGTAGACTTTATCAATCTGGAAGTCGCAGCAGGCAAGCCGTTCAAAGAAGCTGTGATCAATTCAGCGATCACGCGTGCGCAGCCGATTATGCTGACGGCATTATCCGCCATGCTGGGGGCGTTCTTTATTCTGGATGACCCGATTTTCAATGGCCTGGCCATTTCGCTGATATTCGGTATTTTTGTCTCGACCCTGCTGACGCTGATCGTAATTCCGCTGCTGTATTTTGTGGCGTATCGCCATAAGTTTAACTAGGTAAATTTAATTAGGAGAAATATGATGACTTCATGGAAACTGGTTCGTGTGATTGCTGGGTTATTGATACTGCTGTCGCTAGCGCTCGGCGTGGCAGAAAGTCCGCTGTTCGTGAGTAAATACTGGTTGTACTTTACCGCTTTTATTGGGGTGAACCTCTTTCAAAGCGGTTTGACCAACTGGTGTCTGATGGAAAATATTTTGCGCAAACTGGGCGTCCGCGCAGGCTGTTAATGATGCATATGAACAAATCTGCCAAGGCTTCACTGCTATTGCTGATACTGACAGCAAGCCAGGCACAGGCTTTTGATCTACTGGAAGCCTGGCAAGCTGCACGTACGCATGATCCGCAGTTTGCATCTGCCCGTGCAGGTGCCGAGGCCGGCCGCACCAAAAGCCTGCAGGCTCAGGCGCTGAAAAGCCCGCAAGTGACGCTTAATGCGGGCATGGCGGGTGTAAACAGCGATAACAAGATTACCGATGCGCAGTTTTCTAATGCGCAATTCGCTGGAGGCGGTGCGGGCGCAAAAGGAACAACGGACTTCCGCACCAGAACCGATGGCGGCCTCGATCTGAACCTGAATCTGCGTGCTGAATATCCGCTCTATGATGCCACGCGCAATAAATCTGCAGTGCAGCTCAATAAACAGGCGCAACTGGCCGAAGTGCAATTGACTGCAGATGAGCAGCAGCTCATGCAGCGCGTGGCACAGGGCTATTTCGACACGCTGCTGGCAGCAGATACGTTGGCAACGCTCAAAGCACAGCAGGCGGCCGTAGCCGAGGCGCTGGCCAGCGCAAAAGAGCGGTTCAGGGAGGGCGATGTCGCGATTATCGATACGCATGAAACACAGGCGCGCCACGATATGTTGGCTTCGCAGGTACTTGAAGCCGAGAGCAATCTGCAGCTTGCCCGCGCAGCCTTGGCTGATATGACCGGCAACCAGGATGCAGCACTGGCGCAATTGCCCCGGAAGACTGATTTGCAGCATTATGTAGGTGGAGATTTGCAGAGCTGGCTTGGCCGTGCGCAAAGTAATCATCCACTGGTGCAGGCACAGCAGCTGCAGCAGGATATTGCGCAGGCCGAAAGTGATAAATTTCAAACCAGATACTCCCCAGTGCTTAATCTGGTGGCCCAGGCGGGCGGCGAGCGCTTGCAGGGCTTAAGCGGCAATGATGCCGATTTGACCAATCGCCAGCTGAGTCTTGGCGTGCAATTGACCATCCCCTTATATAGCGGCGGTATGCGTGGAGCTAAATACCAGGAAGCGCTGGCGCTGGAAGACAAAGCCCGCAATCAAACTGAATTTGCACGCCAGCAGGCGGCGCGTGATGCCAGGTCAGCCTGGATGGCCGTGACCGTGGGGCAGGGGCAAGTCAAGGCGCTGGAACAGGCAGAACATTCCGCCGAGATCAAACTGGATTCCACCCGCCTCGGGCGTGATGTGGGCGACCGGACGACACTCGATGTGCTCAATTCGGAGCAGGAGCTTTACAACGCGCGTCTCGCCCTTTATCGCAGCCGCTATCAGGTATTGCTGGCATTGCTTAACCTTTCAGCTGCAGCGGGTGAATTGAATGAACCGCGTTTGCAGGAAATTAATCAGTTGCTCATTAGCAAGTGATTTTGCCCCATATAGTTTTTGTTACGGAATAGGAAAATAGTCATGATAAAACTAGATGTTCATCAAAAATTTATTCACTGGATGTTGATTGGGGCCGCCTCGGTCACCCTGTTGCTGGCAGGCTGCCAACCTTCAAACCTTGCGTCAGTCACTCCCAAAGAGGCTGCCACCATGTTCTCCGAGCAACAAGCCATTATTGTGGATGTGCGCGAAGACAGCGAATGGAATGAGGGACATATCGCAGGCGCGATACATATTCCATTAGCGCAGGTTGAAAGCCGGCTCAGTGAGCTTGCACAATATAAGAACAGCACCGTTATCACGCAATGCCGCAGTGGCAAACGCTCGGCAAAGGCCGCTGGTATGCTCCAAGCCGCAGGGTTCAATAAGGTACTCAACCTGACAGGCGGCATTGTCGCTTGGAATAATGACGGGCTGAAAACTACGAAGTAAACTAATTGATGCCTAAGCTTCAGGAGACAAAAAAATGAACCGCATTTTTGTAAAAGGCAGTTTGCTATTACTGGCGCTTACAGCGTCAGCCTGCGCCACTAAAGTCCCAAACGAGGCAGCACAGATGCAGCATCTGGAAGAAAGCCGCAAGACAGCGCAGGAGTTCATGCAGACATTGGGCGGAGCGTTGAAAAAGCAACTGGAAACTGGCGGCGCAGAAAGTGCTATTGGGGTATGCAAGCAAATTGCCCCCGCGCTGGTAGCGGAATATTCCAAAAATGGCCGGGTCGTTAAACGCGTATCACTTAAAACACGAAATAAAGTACAGGGAACGCCAGATAATTGGGAAAAAGAAGTGCTAGATGGCTTCGACCAGGGACAGCGCGAAGGCAAGCCCGCAGCCAGCATGGAAATGGTCACCACCACTGAAGAGACCAATGGACGCTGGTTCCGCTACATGAAAGCGATTCCCACCCAGCCAATGTGTCTGCAATGCCATGGCAAACCGGCTGACATTTCCGCCGGGGTGAAAACCGTGCTGACAAAGGAATATCCAGAAGACAAGGCAACAGGCTATAGCGCTGGGGAAATCCGCGGTGCGATTTCCATCAAGCGCAAGCTGGATGTAGTATCAAAATAAGATATTGATCAATCAAGGGTGTTTACAGGGAGATAAAAAATGGCACATATCGTAATCATTGGCGCAGGTATCGGTGGCATGCCCACTGCTTACGAGCTTAAAGCAAAGATTGGCAATAAACACCAGATTACTGTGGTCAACGCCGTCGATTATTTTCAGTTTGTGCCATCCAACCCTTGGCTGGCGGTGGGCTGGAGCAAGCGCGAGAAGATTACTTTTCCAATTCGTCCCTATCTCGAGAAGAAAGGCATTAATTTCGTTGCGCAGCCGGTAACCAAGCTTGATGCGGACAATAACAAACTGCAACTGGCCAACGGAGAATATCTGAATTATGACTATCTGGTGATTACCACCGGGCCTAAGCTCTCGTTTGACGAAGTGTCGGGCTCTGGCCCCAACGGTGGCCATACGCATTCGATATGCACGGTGGATCACGCGGAAAAAACCCGGGATGCCTACCAGGAATTCCTAAAAGATCCTGGCCCCGTGGTGATTGGAGCCATGCCTGGCGCAAGCTGCTTCGGCCCAGCTTACGAATTTACGTTTATTGTGAACAGAGATCTGCGCAAGAAGAAAATTCGCAACAAAGTGCCTATTACCTACGTGACCAGCGAGCCTTACATTGGTCATTTAGGCTTGGGCGGCGTGGGCGACTCCAAAGGCATGCTGGAATCCGAGTATCGCAATAATGACGTTAAATGGATTACCAATGCTAAGGTAACCAAAGTTGAGGCTGGCAAGATGTTTGTGGCCGAGCACGATATGAACGGAAATGTTGTAAAAGAACATGAGTTGCCATTTAAATTCTCTATGATGCTGCCGGCATTCAAGGGCGTTGATCCGGTTGCCGCCGTGGAAGGCTTATGTAACCCTAGAGGCTTTGTGCTGATTGACGAACATCAGCGCAGCAAAAAGTATCACAATATTTTCGCCGCGGGCGTATGCGTAGCCATTCCGCCAGTGGAAGTTACACCAATTCCGACAGGCGCGCCCAAAACGGGTTATATGATTGAATCCATGGTGACCGCCATTGTGCATAACATTGCTGCCGATCTTACTGGACAAGTAGCTGATGCAAAAGGCACCTGGAATGCAATCTGTCTGGCCGACATGGGTGATACCGGTGCCGCTTTTGTTGCCTTGCCACAAATCCCGCCACGCAATACAAACTGGATCAAAAAGGGCAAATGGGTACATTATGCAAAAGTTGCCTTCGAAAAGTACTTTATTTACAAAATGAAAAAAGGGAGCTCTGAACCAGTTTACGAAAAGTATGTCCTTAAGGCGATGGGGATTGAAAAGCTGGATTAATACTTAGGCATAATGGAATTTGCCTGATGCCTGCGCGAGTAATAACCGAAGGCAGGCAGGGGTGCTTATGCGCTATATTGCTGTTCGCCGGCATAGGCAGCCGAAATGCGCCGCTCATGCTAAGGTGGTTGCGCGAGAAAGGTCTCTCCCATGCATACATTCTGTCTGTAGGAATTGCGTTCATGGTATTGCTGAATTTACTGGCTTCAACGCTGTTGATGCAACTTGGCGTTGGGCTACCCGCCATTGTGCGCGTCGTGGTCGTGACAGCACTCATTGCGCCGCTTGCTTTCCTGATGGGTATGCCGTTCCCGATTGGAATGGCTCGACTTGATGCGACAGCCCCAGCCCTGTTACCGTGGGCATGGGGCGTTAATGCCTGCGCAACAGTGGTGGGGGCGGTAGTAGCTGCACTGCTCTCCCTGCATATGGGATTCACCGGAGTCGCAACGCTTGCCATACTTTTATATCTGTCCGCCGCTTCAGCATTTAACGATATTGTCGGCAATCCAAAGAAAACAGGCTTGCTATCCGCTTGAGTGGTCGTGGCCAGCATTTCTGATTGTAGCTGAAATATATCCAGCAATGGATCCCGAAATGGCGGCATAACTTATTGATTATGTGAACTTTATTGCGAATCAACCACTTAAGGTTGTATTGGCGTCCCCACGGGGATTCGAACCCCGGTCGCCTCCGTGAAAGGGAGGTGTCC
>OEOF01000103.1_pt1 | contig 14547 bp, 7 predicted proteins | sample 1539701 | NCBI WGS metagenome assembly OEOF01 (sample SAMEA3611561, study PRJEB23397) | activated sludge metagenome | biome: Urban; feature: Wastewater Treatment Plant; material: Activated Sludge | place: Slovenia | collected 2012-09-24 | reverse complement strand
GGTTGAAGGTGTCGATTCAGAATCGGAAACCAGAGCATGGGGGCAGATTAGAACTGAGTTTTAGAAAAAATAATAAAACTTGGGAGCAGGACATGAGCAAGATGATGAAACCACAGCAGCAGTTTAATTTAACTCGGCTTAGTTTAACAAAACAAGCGCGCATGAGAGTCATGCTGACTGTTGCTTTTTGCATGGCTTTTAATCAGGCGCAAGCACTGCCGACAGGTGAGCAGGTGCAGGCAGGTAATATTGGTTTTGTTCGCGATGCGCAATCATTAAACATCAACCAAACCAGCCAGCAGGCTATTGTAAACTGGCAGTCTTTCGGCATCGCTGCCAACGAGGCGGTGAGGCTTTATCAGCCGAATCAGGGCATAGCCTTGTTCCGGGTCGTTGGTTCCGATCCATCACAGATTTTCGGCAGCTTAAGCGCGACAGGCGGCCTGTTTCTAAGCAATCCCAACGGTGTGCTGTTTGCGCCCGGTGCACAAGTCAACGTGGGCAGTCTGCTGGCCACGACCATGCAAATAAGCGACCAAGACTTTTTGGCTAGGCATTATCAGTTTAATGGCGATTCAAATGCAGCAGTCATCAATCAAGGCGTGATTCGTGCTGAAGATGGTGGCTACATCGCATTGCTCGGTAATGCAGTTGAAAACAGCGGCACGTTGCAAGCCAACAACGGCAGCGTAGTGCTGGGTGCAGCACAATCCGCCCTGCTGGATATTTATGGCGATGGTTTGGTCCGCGTGAAATTAAGTGGCGACGCCCTCAATGCCGCCATTAAAAATACCGGCAACATCACAGCCGATGGCGGTGCTGTGCAGTTGGCTACAAGCGCCCGCACTGCTGCGCTTAATGTGAATGGCGTGGTGCAAGCCAACAGCCTGGTTGAGCGTAATGGCGTGGTTCGCCTTGAGGGCGGTAAAAATAGCACCGTTCAGGTATCGGGTAATATCAGTGCAAAAGGCAATATAACCGGCCTTAAAGGCGGGGAAGTGAATATTACTGGCGAGCGTGTGGCTTTGCTCGACGACGCCAGCGTTGATGTGAGTGGTCGTGCGGGCGGCGGCACTGCCCTTATAGGCGGCGATGTCCAAGGTAAAAATGCCAATTTTCAGAATGCTGAACGTACTTATATTGCGAGCACTGCCACTATTAAAGCTGATGCTTTAGATTCCGGCGATGGCGGTAAAGTGGTAGTGTGGGCAAACGACATTGCCCGCTACTACGGCAGCATTTCAGCGAAGGGCGGTGCAAATGGCGGTAATGGCGGCTTTGCAGAGGTTTCCGGCAAGCGCTTGCTTAACTTTTTGGGTAACGTCGATTTAAGCGCCACACAAGGCGTTGGCGGCAATCTGTTGCTGGATCCGCTCAATATCACCATCAGTACAGGCGCAGATACCAATACGACGGGATTCACTCCGCCAGGCGATATTACAGAAGCCTTTGCTGACGATGCCGGTTTGAATAGTATTTTCAGGGTGAATGCAGGCGGCAGTTTTGCGGGTATCACCGCAGGCAGCACGATTACTTTGCAGGCCACCAATAATATTACTGTGGCAAATGCGTTCAACCTGGCTACAGCAACGGGAAGTGCGAATAACAGTTTGGTGTTGGAGGCGAATAACAATATCACTGTAAATGCGGGTGCTACTGTGACGGCAAGTGGAACAGGTAGCGTGACTATGCGGGCGGATGCTGATAATTCAGGCGCTGGCGCTGTGGCGTTGAACGCGGGTATTGTCACAGCGGGCGGAACGGTCACTTTATCGGGTGCCACCATGTCTTCGAATGCCGCGGGTGCAATCAATAGTGCAGGCGGTGCTGTTAATTTAAGTACATCTACCGGCACATCAACGCTTTCAGGCGTGATTTCAGGCGCTGGCACATCAATTAATAAAAATGGCGCAGGCACAGTTAACTTAACTGGAGCGAACACTTATACCGGCGCTACCAATATTAACCAGGGCACTTTGGGCGTGAGCGGCGGCGCTATTCCCAATGCAAGTGCTGTCAATGTGGCTGCGGGGGCAACATTTTCTGTGAATGCGGCAGATATTATCGGCTCCCTGGCTGGTGCAGGCAATGTCATATTGACCGGCAACTTGACAACCGGCGGTGATAATACCAGCACGACATTTTCGGGGGTGATGAGCGGTGCAGGCGGCCTTGCCAAAGCAGGCACAGGGAGCATGGCGCTGTCAGGTGCCAACACATATACAGGTACGACCACCGTGAGCGCGGGTACATTAGTTGCCGCGAATAATACGGCGCTTGGCGGAACAGGCGCAGGCACGACAGTGGCTAACGGCGCAACGCTTGCCTTGCAAGGTGGCATCAGCGTTGGCGCAGAAGTATTGAGCATTAATGGGGCTGGAGTGGGGGCTAATGGCGCCTTGCGTAACCTGAGCGGTAATAACAGCTTTGCAGGTACAGTCACCTTAGCGGCTGTCTCTTATACACATCTAGATGTGTATAAGAGACAGGGTTGAAGGTGTCGATTCAGAATCGGAAACCAGAGCATGGGGGCAGATTAGAACTGAGTTTTAGAAAAAATAATAAAACTTGGGAGCAGGACATGAGCAAGATGATGAAACCACAGCAGCAGTTTAATTTAACTCGGCTTAGTTTAACAAAACAAGCGCGCATGAGAGTCATGCTGACTGTTGCTTTTTGCATGGCTTTTAATCAGGCGCAAGCACTGCCGACAGGTGAGCAGGTGCAGGCAGGTAATATTGGTTTTGTTCGCGATGCGCAATCATTAAACATCAACCAAACCAGCCAGCAGGCTATTGTAAACTGGCAGTCTTTCGGCATCGCTGCCAACGAGGCGGTGAGGCTTTATCAGCCGAATCAGGGCATAGCCTTGTTCCGGGTCGTTGGTTCCGATCCATCACAGATTTTCGGCAGCTTAAGCGCGACAGGCGGCCTGTTTCTAAGCAATCCCAACGGTGTGCTGTTTGCGCCCGGTGCACAAGTCAACGTGGGCAGTCTGCTGGCCACGACCATGCAAATAAGCGACCAAGACTTTTTGGCTAGGCATTATCAGTTTAATGGCGATTCAAATGCAGCAGTCATCAATCAAGGCGTGATTCGTGCTGAAGATGGTGGCTACATCGCATTGCTCGGTAATGCAGTTGAAAACAGCGGCACGTTGCAAGCCAACAACGGCAGCGTAGTGCTGGGTGCAGCACAATCCGCCCTGCTGGATATTTATGGCGATGGTTTGGTCCGCGTGAAATTAAGTGGCGACGCCCTCAATGCCGCCATTAAAAATACCGGCAACATCACAGCCGATGGCGGTGCTGTGCAGTTGGCTACAAGCGCCCGCACTGCTGCGCTTAATGTGAATGGCGTGGTGCAAGCCAACAGCCTGGTTGAGCGTAATGGCGTGGTTCGCCTTGAGGGCGGTAAAAATAGCACCGTTCAGGTATCGGGTAATATCAGTGCAAAAGGCAATATAACCGGCCTTAAAGGCGGGGAAGTGAATATTACTGGCGAGCGTGTGGCTTTGCTCGACGACGCCAGCGTTGATGTGAGTGGTCGTGCGGGCGGCGGCACTGCCCTTATAGGCGGCGATGTCCAAGGTAAAAATGCCAATTTTCAGAATGCTGAACGTACTTATATTGCGAGCACTGCCACTATTAAAGCTGATGCTTTAGATTCCGGCGATGGCGGTAAAGTGGTAGTGTGGGCAAACGACATTGCCCGCTACTACGGCAGCATTTCAGCGAAGGGCGGTGCAAATGGCGGTAATGGCGGCTTTGCAGAGGTTTCCGGCAAGCGCTTGCTTAACTTTTTGGGTAACGTCGATTTAAGCGCCACACAAGGCGTTGGCGGCAATCTGTTGCTGGATCCGCTCAATATCACCATCAGTACAGGCGCAGATACCAATACGACGGGATTCACTCCGCCAGGCGATATTACAGAAGCCTTTGCTGACGATGCCGGTTTGAATAGTATTTTCAGGGTGAATGCAGGCGGCAGTTTTGCGGGTATCACCGCAGGCAGCACGATTACTTTGCAGGCCACCAATAATATTACTGTGGCAAATGCGTTCAACCTGGCTACAGCAACGGGAAGTGCGAATAACAGTTTGGTGTTGGAGGCGAATAACAATATCACTGTAAATGCGGGTGCTACTGTGACGGCAAGTGGAACAGGTAGCGTGACTATGCGGGCGGATGCTGATAATTCAGGCGCTGGCGCTGTGGCGTTGAACGCGGGTATTGTCACAGCGGGCGGAACGGTCACTTTATCGGGTGCCACCATGTCTTCGAATGCCGCGGGTGCAATCAATAGTGCAGGCGGTGCTGTTAATTTAAGTACATCTACCGGCACATCAACGCTTTCAGGCGTGATTTCAGGCGCTGGCACATCAATTAATAAAAATGGCGCAGGCACAGTTAACTTAACTGGAGCGAACACTTATACCGGCGCTACCAATATTAACCAGGGCACTTTGGGCGTGAGCGGCGGCGCTATTCCCAATGCAAGTGCTGTCAATGTGGCTGCGGGGGCAACATTTTCTGTGAATGCGGCAGATATTATCGGCTCCCTGGCTGGTGCAGGCAATGTCATATTGACCGGCAACTTGACAACCGGCGGTGATAATACCAGCACGACATTTTCGGGGGTGATGAGCGGTGCAGGCGGCCTTGCCAAAGCAGGCACAGGGAGCATGGCGCTGTCAGGTGCCAACACATATACAGGTACGACCACCGTGAGCGCGGGTACATTAGTTGCCGCGAATAATACGGCGCTTGGCGGAACAGGCGCAGGCACGACAGTGGCTAACGGCGCAACGCTTGCCTTGCAAGGTGGCATCAGCGTTGGCGCAGAAGTATTGAGCATTAATGGGGCTGGAGTGGGGGCTAATGGCGCCTTGCGTAACCTGAGCGGTAATAACAGCTTTGCAGGTACAGTCACCTTAGCGGGCAACGCTGAAATCCAATCAGATGCAGGAGTGCTAACCCTAAGCGCTGCAAATTCAGTCACAGGCGCGACTAGAACACTCACTGTTGATGGTGCTGGCAATACCACTATTAACGGCACCATTACCACGACCACTGGCGGCCTCACTAAAAATAACACCGGAGTATTAACGCTTTCTGGGGCTAATACCTATACAGGCGCAACTACAATTAATGCAGGTACGCTCAGGTATGGCGCGAATAATGCCATCGCGACAGGTGGCGTGACTGTGAACAATGGCGGCACTTATGATCTGAATGGTTTTTCTGACACGATAGGCGCGCTGGCCGTGAATAGTGGCGCAACCGGCGGTTCTGTGACCACTGGCGCGGGCACACTGACTTTGGGTGGCAACATTACCTCAACTGGCGGCGCTGGCAATGCGTTAATCAGTGGGAATTTGAACCTGGGTGCAGCTGCGCGTACGGTGGCCGTCACTAATGCGGCGGATGGCTTGGCAATATCTGCTGTAGTCAGCGGAGGTGTTGGCTTGACCAAGGCTGGCAATGGTGCAGTGACACTCGCTGGTGCGAACACATACACTGGTGCGACCGCGGTAAATGCAGGTACCCTGGTAGCCGCCCATGCCAACGCGCTGGGCACTACGGCTACTGGCACGACAGTTGCCACAGGCGCGACATTAAATGTAAACAATGTAACGTTGGCGAATGAAGCGATTACGATTAACGGCACGGGTGTCGGCGGTGCAGGCGCTCTCACAGGAACGGGCGCCGCGGCAGCCGGCGGGAACGTCACGACAGCCAGCAATAGCAGCATCGGTACGGCTTCTGTTGCTTCATCGCTTAGTTTAAATGGCGTGGTGACCGCAGCCAATAACTTAGGCATAGTTGGCACTGGCGATGTCACAGCCACCAACGCCAGCAATAACTTGACTACGGTGAATATTAACGGCGCTAAAAATGTCAGTCTGCGTGATGTTAATGCCATTACTTTAGGTAATGGTGTGTCTAGTCTGACTGGTAATTTAACGGTGCGGGCAGGCGGAAATGTGACGGTGGCTAATAATATTGCTACAACTGGCGGCGATATTACTTTGGCAGGCATCAACTTTATTAATGCCGCAGGCGTTTCTGCACTTTCAGCCAGCGGACGCTGGCTGGTATATGCCAACACGCATACCGGCAATACGTTCGGGGGTCTGAATAGTGCGAATCAAGCGGTTTGGGGAACTGCTTTTCCAGCCGCGGTTTCTCAAACAGGCAATCGCTATGTGTTTGCCAACAGCCCGGCTTTAACAGTTACTTCAACCAATCAGAGCAAAACTTACGGCCAGGATGGCGCGCCGACAGTCGCGAATGCTTATACGGCATCAGGGTTTATTAACGCGGCGACTTTTGGTAACGTGTTTACGCAAGATATAGCCGTTAACTCGTTATCAGGTTCGGCAACCTCAACAGGATCGCCGACCACGGCCAATGTCGGCAGTTACGCGATAAGCGTCGCACCAATCACGGCCACAACTGGTTACACGCTCACTAAAAACTCCACCGGTTTACTCACTGTAAACCCTGCTACGCTCACCGTCACTGCCAGCAATCAAACCAAAACCTACGGTCAAACCTTTAACTTTGCTGGCACCGAATTCACCAGCAGCGGCTTGCAGAATGGCGAAACTATCGGCAGCGCAACCCTGACCAGCGCCGGTGCGGTTAATACGGCTAATGTCGCTGGCAGTCCCTATGCAGTTTCTGCCAGCGCCGCGACAGGCGGTACGTTTAATGCCACTAACTACAATATTAACTATATCAATGGCGCGATGACGGTAGGCCCTGCCGCCATTAACTTAAACGGAACGCGCACTTACAATGGCACTACTGCCTTTAACGCAGGTGACTTTGGTACTGTCAGTGGCGTGTTGGGCCAGACACTCAATCTGTCAGGTGCGGGCTCTGTGGCCAGCGCCAACGCTGGCGCTGCACAAGCCGTGTCACTGGGTTCGCTGGCCTTGGCTGATGGGTCAGGCTTGGCTGCTAATTACACACTTACCGGCGGGACACACACGGGCACCATTAATCAGGCCGATCTCACCATCGGCACGGGCAATGTCGTAAAAACCTATGACGGTACGTTAGCCGCCGCAGGCACTGCCATTGTCACCAGCGGTAGCTTGTTTAACAACGCCAGCAATGGCGGCGTGCTGGATAGTTTGTCTGGAGGAACGTTTGCCTATACTGATGCTAACGCAGGCGCGGGCAATAAAACCGTGACCGTAGCGGGTGTTACGGTCAGTGACGGTAACGCCGGTGGCAACTACAATGTTACTTATGTCAATAACACTACCAGTACCATCAATAAAGCCAATCTCACGGTGAGCACAACAGATGTGGTTAAAACCTATGATGGCACGACCACGGCAGCAGGCACAGCAACGGTTACGTCCGGCATCTTGTTTAATAATGCCAGCAACGGCGGTGTGTTAGATAATTTAAGCGGCGGTACTTTTGCTTTTGCTGATAAGAATTTTGGCATTGGCAACAAGACAGTAACTGTAAGTGGCGTGACAGTGAATGATGGCAACGGCGGCGGCAATTACGCAGTCACTTTTGCCGATAATACAACCAGCACAATTAATAAAGCCAGCTTGACGCTTGATGCTGCAAGCGATACACGCACTTATAATGGACTTACTGACTCGGCAGGATTGGTGACCTTTAGTGGACTGCAACTAGGGGATGCACTCTCTGGGCTCACCCAAAGCTTTGACAGTAAAAATGCCGGTAGCCGAACTTTAACTGTAGATGCCGGTTATGTCTTAAATGATGGCAATGGCGGTAACAATTATAATGTGACGACCAACGCAGCAGCTGGAACCATTACGCCGCGCGCAATAACAGTAACGGCAAATCCAGGACAAAGTAAAGTCGCAGGCAATGCCGATCCGTTACCATTCACCTTTACGATTGGCGGCCTGGGATTGGTGGGTAGCGATACGCTCACTGGCGCGCTTAGCCGCATTGCGGGTGAGGCAGTAGGCAGTTATGCGATTAACCAAGGCAGTTTGGATGCCGGCAGTAACTATGCTTTGAGCTACATTGGCAACAATTTTACCATTCTTGCTGCACCTACTGTTCCTGCGCCGAATAGTGGGGCTAGTGGAAACCCTCGTAATGCGGCGGGTCTAGTGGACTTGAACCCAATGCTCAACAACTACACTAATCAGCAACTGTTTGTGCTGAATGTCGGCTTTACAGCCGCCGGCAACGATTCGGCTGGCAATCAGCAAGCCTGCGAGGAAGATCCTGAGGTGCTGGCCAAAGATAAAGATTTCATCCTGATGCTGAATTATGGCCTAAAATTGCCTAAGGGCGTCAATACGAGCTGTGACAAGGCTTCTATTTAACAGGATGGTTGCCGCTGAGGCCAACATAATTTATATTGTAGATAATTACATTCATAGAGCAAAAAGTGATGAAAATAATCACCACACCGACACAGCCCTTTTCAGATCAAAAACCCGGCACCTCAGGTTTGCGTAAAAAAGTTAAGGTTTTTCAGCAGCCACATTATCTGGAAAACTTTGTGCAAAGTATTTTTGACACGCTGGATATTCCTGCCAGCGCAACGTTGACGGTGGGTGGGGATGGTCGTTTTTACAATGCGCAAGCCATTCAGACCATCATCAAAATGGCGGCCGCCAATGGTTTTGCCAGAGTGATTGTCGGGCAGGGTGGTATTTTGTCTACCCCGGCTGCATCGCACATCATTCGCAAATACCAGACTTTCGGCGGCATTATTCTGTCTGCCAGCCATAATCCGGCCGGACCAGAGGAAGATTTTGGCATCAAATACAATTCAGCGAATGGCGGTCCTGCGCCAGAAAAAATCACCGAAGCGATTTTTGCGAAAAGTAAAATTATTACGCAATACAAAGTGGCTGATTTGCCTTCGATTAACATCAATACTATTGGTGAAACGGATTTGGGCGGATTCACCGTGCAAGTGATTAACCCGGTCGCCGACTACGCAGATTTAATGGCCGAACTGTTTGATTTTGATGCAATTAGGTTATTGCTAAAATCAGGATTCAGGCTGATGTTTGACGGCATGCATGCAGTGACAGGACCTTATGCCAAAGAGATTTTTATGAGCCGTTTAGGCGCGCCTGAAGCCAGCCTGATGAACTATGAAGTGAGCGAGACTTTCGGTGGCGGCCATCCAGACCCGAATCTGACCTATGCGCATGAATTGGTGGATATTTTGTACGGGAGCGATGCCCCTGATTTTGGTGCGGCTTCCGACGGCGATGGTGACCGCAACATGATTTTAGGCAACCATTTTTTTGTGACGCCTTCGGATAGCCTGGCAATTATTGCAGCCAACGCAAGGCTGATACCTGCCTACAGGCAAGGTCTGGCCGGCGTTGCACGCTCCATGCCAACCAGCGGGGCGGTAGACCGGGTGGCACAGAAACTGAATATCCCTTGTTATGAGACACCTACCGGATGGAAGTTCTTTGGCAACCTGATGGATGCCGGCAAAGTGACTTTATGCGGCGAAGAAAGTTTTGGCACAGGCAGTAACCATGTGCGCGAAAAGGACGGTCTGTGGGCAGTATTGTGCTGGCTCAATATCATTGCTGCCAGAAAGCAAGGCGTAGAAGCTATTGTGAAAGCGCATTGGGCGGAATATGGCCGCAACGTGTATTCCCGGCATGATTATGAGGCAATCCCCAGCGAGGCCGCCAGCGGTGTGATGCAACACCTCAAAAACCAGTTTGGCACATTGCCAAACCAAGGTTTCGGCAAATACACGGTTAAAACATGCGATGATTTTAGCTATACCGACCCGGTAGACGGCTCCGTCAGCACTGGGCAGGGCATCCGGGTTCTATTCGCCTGCGGCTCGCGCATTGTGTTCAGGCTTTCCGGCACCGGCACCGAAGGCGCGACGCTACGCATCTATTTGGAAGCGTTCGAGCCGGATGTAAATAACCACCACTTGGATGCCCAAGTGGCGTTGGCTGAGATGATACAGATTGCGCTTGAGATTTCTGAATTAAAACAACGCACTGGGCGTGAGAAACCGACGGTAATCACCTAAGTTAAGTGAAAAATTAGTTTAGTGAACAATTACAAAAATAAAGCCAGCAATAAAAAGCTGGCTTTATCATTGTACATTTTTATGTCAGTTACTTGCTGAGCAACCCTTTGGCCCATTCTTGAGCATCTAATTGCTGGTCAGTTGAAGTGTCAAGCTTTGCAAACACAGCACGATGATGGTTTAGAAATTCCTCGCGCGTGACTTTATGATCGCCATCGGCGTCCATCATTTTCATCATCTTCATTGAGCGCAGTTCACGGCTATAACCGCCAGTGGCGAAATCGATTTTGGTTTTATTGCTTGGGCCAGCCCATTCACTGGCTTCCAATGAGTCGTCACCATCCTTGTTGAGTACGTCAAAAACACTGTTGTAATAAGAATCTGCTTCTGCGGCAGTGACCATATGGTTACCGTCTGCATCCAGCATTTTCATCATTTCCATTTTCTGTAACTGGCGAGCATAACCGCCAGTAGCCAGCATGGCGTCTGCAGCAAAAGCCGTAGCAGAAACAGACAGTAACATGCTGGCAGCAAGCGCTGCATTTTTAAGTTGAAAGTTCATTTTAAATCTCCTAAAAGTTCTAATTGGCGAGTAAGTTAAGTTTGCTAGCTAGCCACCATTAGTCATGGCCTAACTAAAATTACTTACAATTTTTTAGAGATTTAAAATAAATGCTTCAAATACAATTTGTTAGAAGGTAAAAAAATGATTCAGCCAGCTTAATCGCTTACCTGTTTAATGATCATCTGGCCTTTGTATAATCGTACGTCCATACGGCCTAAATAGCTCATGCCTAGCAGCACATCGCCATCAAGCCCGGGCGCAATCATGGCCGAAACATTGCGTGCTTCTACGCCGCCCACTTTTACCGAATCCAGCCGCACCATATAGCCGATACTATCACCATTGGCGGTGCTGGTGCGTATGGCCTCGATGCTTTTCAAGTTGAGTTTGTCGGCGACAGCCTGCGAGATCGCCACGCCAGTGGCGCCAGTATCCACCAGCACGTTCACTTTCTGGTTGTTTATGAGCGCTTCGGCACGGTAGTGGCCATCCGTGCCGCGTTTAAGCACGACAGAATTAGCATTGTCTCCTAGTCGCCATGCCTTATTGGGGTTCTGGATGTTATCGGCCAAGATGTAAATGATGAAAGCGAGGCTAAGCCAAATGATGGCGAAAACAATAGAGCTGCGTGACATGCCTTTCAATTAAGCTAGAAAGGCAGGGCGACGTGAGGCGCTGCACTCCAGATCACCTCACGGAACTGTGCCTGAATGCGCTTTAGCGCAGCTTCGTTGTCTGCCTCAAAGCGCAGCACAATCACCGGCGTCGTGTTGGAAGGGCGCATTAAACCAAAGCCATCGGCATATTCCACGCGCAAACCATCGATGGTGATGATTTTGGTTGCACCTGCAAATTTGGCCGAGGTATTAGGTTGGTTTTGTAATTGTGCAATAAGCGCATGCGGTTCGCCTTCCTGCATCTGAATATGCTGCTCAGGCGTGCTGACGCTATCGGGCAGGTTGTTGAGCACTTCGGATGGATTGTCAAAATGGCTTAAAATCTCCAGCAGACGTGCGCCGGCATACAGGCCATCGTCAAAGCCATACCAGCGTTTCTTGCCGTGGCTATCGGCATCGTTAAAGAAGATGTGCCCGCTCATCTCGCCCGCCAGCGCGGCATCGGTTTCTTTGATTTTGGCTTTGACCAGCGAGTGGCCCGTTTTCCACATGATCGGGTTGCCGCCAAGTTTGTGTATCCACGGACTCAGGTTGCGCGTCGATTTCACGTCAAAAATAATGTTAGCCCTGGCATTGCGGCTCAGTACGTCTTCTGCGAACAGAAGCAATTGCCGATCCGGGTAAATAATGTTGCCATCCTTGGTGACCACGCCCAGCCTGTCGCCATCACCATCGAACGCCAGGCCGATTTCTGCATGCGTTGTTTTGAGCGTGTCAATCAAGTCATTTAAATTTTCAGGTACAGAAGGGTCAGGATGGTGATTCGGAAAATGCCCGTCCACCTCACAAAATAGCTCGTCGACATGACAGCCGATGGCATTGTATAGCTGTTTGGCAAATGCCCCGGCAACCCCATTGCCGCAATCCACCGCTATTTGTAATGGACGCGCGAGGTTGATATCAGCCTTTATTTTTGCGATATAGTCTGATGCAATGTCGTAATGGCGCTCGAGGCCCTCGCCATAGGCAAAATGATTCTGTTCGATACGGTTGCGCAAACTCTGGATACTTTCGTTGGAAAGCGTTTCTCCTGCTAGCACCATTTTCAGGCCGTTATAATCGGGCGGGTTATGGCTGCCCGTGACCATGACGCCGCAGTTGTTGTTTAGGTGATACGCCGCAAAATACACCATCGGCGTGGCGACCATGCCTAAATTCACTACATTCACGCCGGCTTTGCGAATGCCTAGCGACAAGGCCTCGGCCAGCTCGGGGCCTGATAAGCGGCCATCGTAGCCGATGCAGATTTCATGCTGCATGCGCTGTTTTGCCTCGCTGCCCAGTGCGTGGCCAATCGCTTCAACGATTCTTGGAGTTAAGGTTTTGCCGACGATGCCGCGAATATCGTAGGCTTTGAAGATTTCTTTAGGTGGCAACATAGTTTTATAGACTTAAGTTAAAAGCAAAGTAAACAATCGCAAAATAGGTGATGTGGTGCAGCAACTGATCAAATCCCAGTAATATCCAGAAACGGTCGCTGTTATTAGGTTGTAAATCATAATGCTTGCTCACATTCATTTTCGCCCAGTCGATGTGGTAATGCAGCACCATGTCAATTGCGGCATACAGCAGGCATGCGCTGCCTATATACGGGGCCAGCACCAATAGCGTACCAATTGCGTGTATGCCGGCATGCGTGATGCCGCCCGGATGCATGTAGGTGCCTTTGTTGCGGTAGATCCACGGGTTGGCCTGCAGGGGAAAGTCGCAAATAAAATGCTTGATAAACAGTAGAAACAGGGCCTCGAACATGGCTATTCAGCCTCCTCTATCCATGCAAGCTGAATCGCCTCTAATATTTTTTCGCCACAGTGTTTAGGGTCATCGTCAAAGCCCTCTAGCGCCATGACCCACTCCATTAGGTCGGTAAAACGGATGGTCTTCGGGTCGATATCCGGATACTTGTCAAACAGTTCTTCGGCAATTCTTTGGCTGTCCGTCCACTTCATCATGCTGCCCTCAAAACTTTGTAGCGTGATTATAGCGCGCACCTCGACTGCTGGCATCAGCATAGTTGCGCAGAATGTAAAAAATTTGGCAAAAAAAGCCCAGCGGGTGCTGGGCAAATGGGGAGCGACATTGGAGATATACGCTAATTGATATTAAGCAATCTGTATGCCAGTTATTTAATTCAATTAAAACAATAAGTTAATATTTTACTGCTCAATGACTGGGTGCCAAGCGAAACCAAACCTGTGTTTATTGAACCAGTTTGGTGCACATGATTTGAATGTTAAGTCGTAGAGATTTTAGCAACAACAACTTTATGTAAAGCTGCAGCGTGTTAAAATGCAGCATTCAATTCTTCAAATATTTTTGGAAAAAATTACAGTCATGTTCAGCACTTCAAAAACTCTAACTATCGCCGACCCAGCACTCGCCCAAATGATTGATGCTGAAGTGGTTCGCCAGGATCAGCACATCGAGCTGATTGCCTCAGAAAACTACACCAGCCCAGCCGTGATGCAGGCGCAGGGCTCGCAGCTTACCAATAAATATGCCGAGGGCTATCCAGGCAAACGTTTTTATGGCGGCTGCGAGTTTGTGGACCAGGTAGAGCAGATTGCAATCGACCGCCTGAAAACCTTGTTCGGCGCAGAGTATGCCAATGTGCAGCCGCATTCCGGCTCGCAGGCCAACCAGGCGGTGTATTTTTCTATTCTCAAACCAGGCGACACGGTGATGGGCATGAACCTTGGCCATGGCGGGCATTTAACGCATGGTTCACCAGCTAATTTGTCAGGCAAACTATTCAATATCGTGCCGTATGGCCTGAACGATAAGGAAGAGATTGATTACGACGAGATGGAGCGCATCGCGCTGGAATGCAAGCCAAAACTACTGATTGGCGGGGCTTCCGCTTATGCTTTGCGGTTCGACTGGGCGCGCATGAGCGAGATTGCAAAAAAAGTCGGCGCATATTTCATGGTAGACATGGCGCACTACTCTGGCTTAATCGCAGCTGGCGTGTACCCCAATCCGGTGCCGCATGCGGATTTCGTGACGTCTACCACGCACAAGACCCTGCGCGGTCCGCGTGGCGGCATCATTCTGGCCAAGGCCGAATTTGAAAAGTCGCTCAATTCAAGCGTATTCCCGGCTTTGCAGGGCGGCCCGCTGATGCACGTGATCGCAGGCAAGGCGACCGCTTTCCTGGAGGCTGCACAGCCCGAGTTTAAGGCGTACCAGCAACAAGTATTAAAAAATGCGCAGGCAATGGCTGAAACGCTGACAGCGCGCGGTTTGCGCATCATTTCCGGCCGCACC
>OEOF01000100.1_pt1 | contig 14644 bp, 6 predicted proteins | sample 1539701 | NCBI WGS metagenome assembly OEOF01 (sample SAMEA3611561, study PRJEB23397) | activated sludge metagenome | biome: Urban; feature: Wastewater Treatment Plant; material: Activated Sludge | place: Slovenia | collected 2012-09-24 | reverse complement strand
CCGCGCCGGGGTCGGCCGTCTGGAGCAGGTCGTCGAAAGTGAGATCGGTGATGAGCCGTCCTTCGGTGAGTGCCTCTGAAAGAACCTTATAGCACTCCATCTGATAACGTATCACATCCTCGCGAAACTCCGGCTTTACCCGATCCGCGTTAATACCGAATAGGAATCCACTTAAGTAGTCAAGCGGGATAGATAATGCTTCTTGCCGGCCCCCGGGTGTTTGTATTACACAAACACCTTGCACTTTCCCAAGCACCGGATCTCGCTTTATGCGAGAGTATTGACCACTCCAGTTGAGGCCAAGTCGCTCAACAATCGGCCTTATCGGCACAAATACAGAGCCATCTTCCATTCGCACGGCCAAAATCTCATCGTTGTAGAACAGGACCGCTTTTTGCTCGATCGGCATTATTGCTCGCGTCGTCATATGCGCCTCCGCAATCTTATCCCGCTGCCTACTACATATCTTTACCTGGTATTCGTAATGTCTGCTTCTTAAGCATACCGTGCGAAGATGGGTTAATAATCACTCCCAATCTGTCGCTCCCCTTCCGTACGTGTAACACGTACAGTTGCGGCTACCTGAGTAAGAACAGCGTCCCAATTAATCCGTTCTCTCTACCTACTCCAGCTTAGACCAAGGAGTTCGATAATTAGCCGAACCGGAATAAGGCGTGATTTTCAATGTCACACAATACTTATTCATACCGCGCGAAGATCCGCTGATAATCACTCGACCGCGCCAACAACTCCTCATGCGTCCCCTGATCGACGATCTCGCCCGCCTTCAGGACGAGGATGCGGTCGGCCCAGCGGATTTGGCTCAGGCGGTGGGTGATGAGAAAGGTCGTGCGCCGGCGGCTGATGCGGTACATGGCCTGCTGGATGAGGTCCTCGGTGGCGCTGTCGATGGCGCTGGTGCTGTCGTCGAGGATGAGGATGCGCGGGTCGGTCAGGAAGGCGCGGGCGATGGCGACGCGCTGCCGCTGGCCGCCGGAGAGCGTCACGCCGCGCTCGCCGGCCTCGGTGTCGTAGCCCTTATCGAAGCTCATAATGAAGTCGTGGGCCTGGGCCTCGCGGGCGGCGGCCTCGATGTCGGCCTGGGTTGCCCCGGGCACGCCGAAAGCGATGTTCTCGGCGATGCTGCGCGAGAAGAGGAAGACGTCCTGCTCGATGGTCGAAATCTGCGACCGTAGCGATTCCAGCTTCCACTGGCGCACGTCCACGCCATCGACCAGCACCTGGCCGCCGTCGGCATCGAAGATGCGGTTGATGAGCCGCGTCATGGTGCTCTTGCCGCTGCCCGTCTGGCCGACAATGGCTACCGTCTCGCCCGGCTTGGCGGTGAAGCTGATGTTGCGCAGGACGTGTTGGGGCGCAGGGGGGCGGGGGTGCAGGGGAGCAGGGGCGAAGGTGTCGTCTTGCGATTCACCTGCGCCACCCCTTTCGTGTCCTTGCGCCGGCAGAGAATCCTGCGCCAAAGGCTCCCTTTCTCCCCTGCCCCCCTGCTCCCCTGCCCCCCTGCTCCTCCGCTGCTCCCCTGCGCCATAACCAAAACTCACATTACGAAACTCCACCGCCCCCACAATCGGCTGGGCCACGCCGCCCTCGTTCTCGTCCAGTTGCGTCTCGGTGTTGATCAGCTCCAGGATGCGCCGGGCGCTGGCGATGCCCAGCTGGGCCAGTTGGAAGGAAAAGATGGAGATGAACGTGGGGAAGCGCAGGAAGCCGAAGAGGCCGACGTAGCTGATGACCTGGCCCAGGCTCAACCCCCCGTCGCGCCACAGCAGCATGGCATGGAGAAAGGCCAGCCCCCAGCACAGGCTGAAGACCAGCATGGGCAGATAGCGGGCCTGAATCTCCCCCTCGCGCACGGCGAAATCGCGGTAGACGGCGGCGTTGCCCATGAACTTTTGGCCTTCCTGCTCCTCCTGCGCGCCGCCCTTCACGACTTCGATGCCGTTGACCGTCTCGGCCAGCCCGGCGTTCATCACGCCGAACGACTCGCGCATTCCCTCGCTGACCGGGGCCAGTTGGCGCGAGTAGCCGCGGATGGTGATGGCGAACAGGACGACGAACACGGCCGGCATCAACAGCAGGCGCGTGTCGATCTGGCTGATGAGCACAAACGGGGCCACCAGGCCGACCAGCGAATCGGTGATGAGCATGAGGCCGGGGCTGAACATGATGTTGAGCATGCGCACGTCGTTGGTAGCGCGGGCCATGATGTCGCCGATGCGCTGGCGGCTGTGGAACGTCTGGCTCTTGCCCAGCAGACTGACGTACAGCTCATCCCGGCCGTCGCGCTCCACGCGCTGGGCCATAAACTCGAACGACGCATTGCGCCCCAGTCCGAACAGCCCTTGCAGGGCGGCCGAGATGAACACCGTCAGGGCCAGCAGCGCCAGCGAGCGCGTCGTCCAGCCCGGCGTATTCAGCAGGTCGAAGCCGCGGCCGATGAGCAACTGGATGTAGCTGGCGGCGAAGTTGTTGACCACGGCGGCCAGGATGGCCGCCAGCGGCAGCCACGGGTATTGGGCCAGATGCGAGGCGATCCAGCGCACCGGGCCGCGGCGGTCGAACTGTTTCTCGTTTTCCAGACGGAATTCGCGGTTGATCATAGGGGTTTCTCTAGACCTTCCACGTCGGCCGGTGAAAGTCCATGAAGGTTAATTGTTGCCGGCCGGCCAGTCAGGTCCGGTAGGTGCAAACATGCGTTCTATTGGCAAGGATTGTACATGGGGCGGGGATTCGGGCAAGAACGTGGTAGAATAGAAAAGTATATAATCTCGATGGAGATTGTCTCATGCAATTGGAACCCGGCGGACAAATAACTCATATTGACCTTGAGTTGATGCGCTTGAAGCTGGCACTGTCACCCGGCCAACGTCTTCTAGCCATGCTTGACACGCACCGGTTCGTCGTGGCCGTCATTCGTGGTCGATTGAGAGAACAGCGGCCGGAGCTTTCCGATCACGAAATCGGCTTTCTGATCATCGAGGAAATTGAACGCGCCAAACGTCATGAATTTCGACCTCTCCCTCTATTTTCTCGTCCTGCGCAAACTTGAAGAGCTTAAGATCCCCTATGTAGTGATCGGCGCTTTTGCTGGGACGATGTACGGCATTATGAGAACCACGCATGACGTGGACATCCTCATCGATCTCGACGAAAGCCATGTAAATCCTTTGGCTGAGGCCTTTCCTTTGCCGCATTATTATGCCGATCCGCATCAGATGCTGGCGGCCATTCGCGCCAACAGCACGTTTAATATCATCGACATCCTGAAGGTCGACAAAGTCGACCTTTTCATGCTCTCCATGGACCCTCGTTATTTTACTGCTTTCGAGACAAGAGTTCGTCGCACTGTGGCCGAAGCCGAACAAAACCCTCTCGAAATATGGGTGGCGCGGGTAGAAGACGTGATCGTCGGTAAATTGATGGCTTGGGCCGAGGGTCGCTCCTATCGACATCTAGCTGACATTTACGAGATGATGGTATTCCATTATCTTCAGGCCGGCCTCGGAACAAGCAGTTTTGATGAAACCTATGTCAATGATCGCGCGGCTGCTCTTGGCGAGGATGTCGATCTGCAATGGCGATTCCTTAATGAGTCTGCCCGCGAGTACGCTGAAACCGCCGCCTCCTAGATAGCCGGTTTTTAGGATTAGACGATCTCCCCCCTCATCTCCTGACTACGGGCGTCACTCAGCCGAACAAGCGTCACCCGCCGCATCAGATCGGCCGGTCCCACGCCCATCACGCGGATGTAGTTGTCGGTATAGCCCGCCCAGCGCAACCCCGCCGGCTCCGCGCCGACCACGCTCTCCCACAGCACCGGCCGGATCGTGCCCTCGTAGCGGCGGTGGAAGGCCAGGCTCAGCCGCTCGCCCAGTTCGATGAGCCGCGCCGTGCGCTCGCGCTTCACTGGGCCGGCAACCTGGCCGGGCAGCCGCGCTGCGGCCGTGCCCGGCCGGGGACTATAGCTGAAGACGTGGAGCCGGGCGAAGTCGATCTCGGCCACGTAGGCCAGCGTCTCGCTAAATTCGTCCTCTGTCTCGCCCGGAAACCCGGCGATCAGGTCGGTGCTCAGGTTGAGGTCGGGGATGGCGGCGCGGGCGGCGGCGGCCAATGCGCGAAAGGCGGCGCGGCTGGTGCGGCGGGCCATGCGTCGCAGTACCCGGTCGCTACCCGCTTGTAGCGGCAGGTGCAGGTGGGGCATCAGGCGCGGGTTAGCCCATAGGCTGAAGAATTGGTCATCGATGTCCCACGGCTCCAGCGACGACAGGCGCAGGCGGGGGATGTCGGTGTCGGCCAGCAGCGCGGCCACCAGTTCGCCCAGCCCCGCCGGGCGGCCCAGGTCGTGGCCGTAGCTGCCCAGGTGGACGCCGGTCAGCACCGCCTCGCCATAATCGGCGGCGGCGAAGCGCTGCACCTCGGCCACCACGTCGGCCAGGGGGCGGCTGCGGCCCACGCCGCGGGCGATGGTCGTCACGCAGAAGGTGCAGCGGTTGTCGCAGCCGTCCTGCACCTTCACGAAGGCGCGCGTGCGGCCGAAGCTGCCCGGCTGGGCCTCGCGGGCAATCGGTTCGCGGTCGTAATCGGCGTCGGCCGGCAGCGCCGGGTCGATCAGGATGGGTAGCCGCTCCTTGTCGCCATTGCCCACGACGCGGGCCACGCCCGGCAGCGCCGCGGCCGTGTCCGGGGCCAGCGTGGCATAGCAGCCGGTCAGCACGATCTGCGCCGTCTCGTTGGCGCGGTGGAAGCGGCGCGTCAGGCGGCGGGCGTCGCGCGTGGCCTCGGCCGTCACGGCGCAGGTGTTGAGGACGATGGCATCGGCCGCGGCGGCATCACCGACGATCTCGTGGCCGCCGGCCTGGAACTGGCGGCCCATCGTCTCGATCTCGGCCTGGTTGAGGCGGCAGCCGATGGTGTGGAGGTGGATTTTCATCGGAAGATAACCACAGATTACACAGATTTCGCAGATTTCAGACAATGAGATACCTATTGTAGCCTGCTTGACCAGGTGGTGCGACAGCCCCCGGTGGCTCTGCTATAATTCCCCACAGACGCGCCGGAGGTATGCCGTGCTGGAAGCCGCCCGATTTACTGTACCCTATGCCCAACATACCCACTTCGTCGGCCGGGACGAGGACCTGGCTCGCCTGCACGCGGCGCTGGGCGGCGGCGACCCGGTGGGCATCAACCCCGCCGCGCTGGGCAACGCCACCGGCGTCACCGGGCAGGGGGGCATCGGCAAGACGCAACTGGCGGTTGAATATGCTTATCAGTTCCAGGATCATTACCCCGACGGCGTTTACTGGTTGAATGCGGCCGTCGATTTGCGGCAGGAATTCGCCGCGCTGGCCGAAAAGCTGGGCCTGCCCTTGCCCGGCACCTCAGCAACTAGCTTGACTGTTCCCGACCGGCAGCGATTGGTCGATCTGCTGGCCGGCGGGCCGTGGTTGCTGGGCGACGCGACAGCGCGCCGGGCCTTGCTGGACATTGCCGGGCTGGGGCGCTTCGCCGCCGGCCTGAATCTGAACGGCGCGGCGCGCGAGGTGGCGGCCATGCTGGTGACGCGCCTGGAACCGTATGGCTTCCTGCCCGACCGGCCGACCCACCACGCGCTGGGGGCACTGCTCGACTACCTCGCCGGGCTGCCCGACACGCCACCGGACGACGGGCAATGGCTGTCGTCGATCATCCGGCGTTACGGCTTGATCGCCGCCACCGCGACGACGCAATCGCAGGATGAGCGCGTCCTGGCTGCCTTCGCCTGGTTGCGCGAGCATCCCTTTAGCTTGCTCATCCTCGACAACGTGGCCGACCCGGCGGGGCTGGATCAACCGCTGACGCGCGATTGCGTGCCGGGGCGTCTGCCGTGCCGATTGCTGTTCACAACTCGGCGGCGCGTCCTGGGGCGCTTCCGGCCCGTTGAACTGAAAACGCTGCCACCCGACGCGGCGCTCGCGCTGCTGTTGCGCGACCCGCGCCGGCAACCCGCGCTTGAGCCATCCCATCTTGAATACGCGACTGCGGCTGACATCTGCGCCGTGCTCGGCTATCTGCCGCTGGCTGTAGAGATCGCCGCAGCCCACCTGAGCCGCAAACCGGCGCGATCCCTGGCCGACTACCGCGACTACCTGAGACAGCATGGGGCGCTGGACGTCATCAGCGGCGGGCGGGTTGACGTAGCCACCCGCCACGAGGCCGGTTTGGCGGCGGCGCTGGCGACGCAATGGGCGACACTGGGCGAGGAGGCGCGCCTGCTGTTGCGTGTCGCCGGGCAGTTCACCGAGGCGGCCTACCTACCAATGACGCGGTTGGGGCTGCTGGCTGGGATCGATGATGGGGGCGACGATTTTTTCGCCGTATCTCTAGCCGATGCGCTGGCGGAACTGGACGACGCCTCACTGATCGAGGAACTGGCCGGCGACCGGGCGCGGCTACATCCGTTGGTACGCGAATTCGCCCACGACCGGACGCCTCCAACAGAAAAAGATGCCTTTATAGAGAAGTGCGTGCGGCGGCTGCTGACCGCATTTAGCGACATCGGAACGCTGGAGAGGCAGTGTGACCGGCGAGGAATAGATGCCCTAATATACGACCTGCTGGCCGCGGAGGTACTACTGTATGAGACCTCCCCGTTCGTCGTGGCCATGAATGTTGATCTATTGAGCTATCTCGCTGTGCTACGGCGCGAAGCCCACAACCTGCGCGGTTGGCAACAAAGTGACGCGCCGGCCTTCCTGGCCCAACAACTCCATCTGCGGCTGTTCGACAGCGCCACACCGAACCTGTTCGGCGATCTGGCGGCCCATCTGCGGGCAAGCGGCCAAACCTGGTTGCCACGTTGGGCCGCGCGCAACACATCCCCGGCCCTAGAGATGACGCTGACTGGGCATGTAGGTGTGGTGAATGCCGTGGCGCTAACGGCCGATGGGCGACGAGCCGTCTCTGGCGGGGATGATGGGACGCTGCGCGTGTGGAATCTGAAAACGGGTGAGGTAGAGCGGACGCTCACGAGCCACGCGGATAGGGTGAGAGCCGTGGCGGTGACTGCTACTGGGCGGTGGGCCGTCTCCGGCGGAGACGACGGGCTGCGACTGTGGAATCTTGAGAAAGGTGAGGAGGAGCGGACGCTAACCGGTCACGTCGGATCAGTACATGCCGTTGCGGTGACGCCTAATGGACGGCGGGCCGTCTCCGGCGGGGACGATGGGCTGCGTGTATGGAACTTGGAAACAGATGAGATGGAGTGGGTGACTGACCAGGCGGCTTGGGTAAATACTGTGGTGGTGACGGCTGATGGGCGACAGGCCTTATCCGGTGGTCTCGATGGGATACTTCGTCTGTGGAACCTAGATACGGGCAAAGTAGAGCGAACGCTCGCCGGCCACCTAAACTGGGTAAATGCTGTGTCGGTGATGGCCGATGGGAGGTGGGCTGTCTCCGGCGGTCGCGACGGGATAGTGCGTGTGTGGAACTTAGATACTGGTGAGGCGGATCGAACTTTGACAGGCCACACGGACGAGGTGCTGGCCGTGGTGGTAACAGGTGACGGGCGACGCATGGTCTCTGTCGGGTTCGACGATCTACGAGTATGGAACCTGACCACTGGTCAGGTGGAGCGGAAATTGACTGGTCAGACAGGCGGGGCGAATGCCATTGCGGTGACGGCTGACGGGCGGTGGGCCGTCTCCGGCGGGTACGGTGGCACATTGCAGGTGTGGAACCTGGACACGAGCGAGGCGGAGCGGATGACCGGCCACAATGGTGGTGTGAATGCAGTAGCAGTAATGACCGGCGGACGACGGGCCATCTCTGGCGGAGAGGATGGGCTGCGTGTGTGGAATCTAGAGACGGGTGAACCAATGCGGGCGCTGACCAGCCAAGTGGGATGGGTGCGGGCCGTGGCAGCGACGATTGATGGCAGGCGAGCCATCTCCGGCGGCTATGACCGGGAACTGCGTGTCTGGAATTTAGACACTGGTGAGGTGGAGAGAGTACTCACTGGTCACACGGGTGGAGTCTGGGCTGTGGCGATAACTCCTAATGGACGGCGGGCCGTCTCCGGCGGCTCTGATCGGGAGCTGCGCGTCTGGAATCTGGAGACGGGAGAGGCAGAGATGACCTTAACTGGCCACGTGGATTGGGTGCGGGCAGTAGCAGTGACATCTGATGGGCGGCGCATTATTTCTGGAGGCGATCGGACGCTTCGCGTCTGGAATTTCGACACAGGTGAGGCGGAGATGATGCTGACAGGCCACGCAAAATTGGTGCGAGCCGTAGCCATTACGTTCGATGGGGAGCGGGCTGTCTCCGGTATTCGCGATGGGACACTGTATGTCTGGAATCTGGTCACCGGCAAATTGGAGCGGACGATGATTAGCCACGAGGGAACGGTACGGGCCGTAGCGATGACAGCCGATGAGCGGCGCGTTGTCTCAGGCGGGCGTGACCGGACGGTTCGCCTGTGGGAGTTGGATACTGGTCGTGAACTGGGGCGCATCGCGTTGGACACCGATATCACCTGTGTTGCCATCGCCCCTGGCCGCCCTCTGCGCGTCATTGCCGGAGACGGCGCCGGCGACATCTACTGCCTGGAGTGGGTGGAATAGGCGAGCAGCAGCGCAAATCAACCGATCAGAGCTTCAAACGCTTGAACCAGCTTTAAATCCGTCTTTCCCGTCCCCATCCGTAGCTAATTCTTCTCTCCTCCCGATCGTAACTCCTCTATTACCCCAGGATTAACCAAACTCGACATATCGCCAGGGTCTTCCCCCAAATACGCGCTACGAATAACCCGCCGCATGACCTTCGCGTTGCGCGTCTTGGGCAGGTCGCTGACGAAGCGGATCGCCTTGGGGCGCAGCGGCTTGCCCAGTTCGGCGGCCACCTGCCGCCGTAGCTCGCCGGCCAGCGCGTCCGACGGGACGAAGCCCGGCGCGAGGACGCAGAAGCAGACCAGCGCGCTGCCCTTCAGCGCGTCGGGCACGCCGATGGCCGCCGCCTCGGCCACCGCCGGATGGGCCACCAGCACCGACTCGACCTCGGCCGGGCCGAGGCGCTTGCCGGCGATCTTGATCGTGTCGTCGGAGCGGCCGAGGATGTACCACAGCCCGTCCTCGTCCACCGCCGCCCAGTCGCCATGCGCCCACACCCCCGGCCCTGTCTCTTATACACATCTAGATGTGTATAAGAGACAGGGCCGGTCCCACGCCCATCACGCGGATGTAGTTGTCGGTATAGCCCGCCCAGCGCAACCCCGCCGGCTCCGCGCCGACCACGCTCTCCCACAGCACCGGCCGGATCGTGCCCTCGTAGCGGCGGTGGAAGGCCAGGCTCAGCCGCTCGCCCAGTTCGATGAGCCGCGCCGTGCGCTCGCGCTTCACTGGGCCGGCAACCTGGCCGGGCAGCCGCGCTGCGGCCGTGCCCGGCCGGGGACTATAGCTGAAGACGTGGAGCCGGGCGAAGTCGATCTCGGCCACGTAGGCCAGCGTCTCGCTAAATTCGTCCTCTGTCTCGCCCGGAAACCCGGCGATCAGGTCGGTGCTCAGGTTGAGGTCGGGGATGGCGGCGCGGGCGGCGGCGGCCAATGCGCGAAAGGCGGCGCGGCTGGTGCGGCGGGCCATGCGTCGCAGTACCCGGTCGCTACCCGCTTGTAGCGGCAGGTGCAGGTGGGGCATCAGGCGCGGGTTAGCCCATAGGCTGAAGAATTGGTCATCGATGTCCCACGGCTCCAGCGACGACAGGCGCAGGCGGGGGATGTCGGTGTCGGCCAGCAGCGCGGCCACCAGTTCGCCCAGCCCCGCCGGGCGGCCCAGGTCGTGGCCGTAGCTGCCCAGGTGGACGCCGGTCAGCACCGCCTCGCCATAATCGGCGGCGGCGAAGCGCTGCACCTCGGCCACCACGTCGGCCAGGGGGCGGCTGCGGCCCACGCCGCGGGCGATGGTCGTCACGCAGAAGGTGCAGCGGTTGTCGCAGCCGTCCTGCACCTTCACGAAGGCGCGCGTGCGGCCGAAGCTGCCCGGCTGGGCCTCGCGGGCAATCGGTTCGCGGTCGTAATCGGCGTCGGCCGGCAGCGCCGGGTCGATCAGGATGGGTAGCCGCTCCTTGTCGCCATTGCCCACGACGCGGGCCACGCCCGGCAGCGCCGCGGCCGTGTCCGGGGCCAGCGTGGCATAGCAGCCGGTCAGCACGATCTGCGCCGTCTCGTTGGCGCGGTGGAAGCGGCGCGTCAGGCGGCGGGCGTCGCGCGTGGCCTCGGCCGTCACGGCGCAGGTGTTGAGGACGATGGCATCGGCCGCGGCGGCATCACCGACGATCTCGTGGCCGCCGGCCTGGAACTGGCGGCCCATCGTCTCGATCTCGGCCTGGTTGAGGCGGCAGCCGATGGTGTGGAGGTGGATTTTCATCGGAAGATAACCACAGATTACACAGATTTCGCAGATTTCAGACAATGAGATACCTATTGTAGCCTGCTTGACCAGGTGGTGCGACAGCCCCCGGTGGCTCTGCTATAATTCCCCACAGACGCGCCGGAGGTATGCCGTGCTGGAAGCCGCCCGATTTACTGTACCCTATGCCCAACATACCCACTTCGTCGGCCGGGACGAGGACCTGGCTCGCCTGCACGCGGCGCTGGGCGGCGGCGACCCGGTGGGCATCAACCCCGCCGCGCTGGGCAACGCCACCGGCGTCACCGGGCAGGGGGGCATCGGCAAGACGCAACTGGCGGTTGAATATGCTTATCAGTTCCAGGATCATTACCCCGACGGCGTTTACTGGTTGAATGCGGCCGTCGATTTGCGGCAGGAATTCGCCGCGCTGGCCGAAAAGCTGGGCCTGCCCTTGCCCGGCACCTCAGCAACTAGCTTGACTGTTCCCGACCGGCAGCGATTGGTCGATCTGCTGGCCGGCGGGCCGTGGTTGCTGGGCGACGCGACAGCGCGCCGGGCCTTGCTGGACATTGCCGGGCTGGGGCGCTTCGCCGCCGGCCTGAATCTGAACGGCGCGGCGCGCGAGGTGGCGGCCATGCTGGTGACGCGCCTGGAACCGTATGGCTTCCTGCCCGACCGGCCGACCCACCACGCGCTGGGGGCACTGCTCGACTACCTCGCCGGGCTGCCCGACACGCCACCGGACGACGGGCAATGGCTGTCGTCGATCATCCGGCGTTACGGCTTGATCGCCGCCACCGCGACGACGCAATCGCAGGATGAGCGCGTCCTGGCTGCCTTCGCCTGGTTGCGCGAGCATCCCTTTAGCTTGCTCATCCTCGACAACGTGGCCGACCCGGCGGGGCTGGATCAACCGCTGACGCGCGATTGCGTGCCGGGGCGTCTGCCGTGCCGATTGCTGTTCACAACTCGGCGGCGCGTCCTGGGGCGCTTCCGGCCCGTTGAACTGAAAACGCTGCCACCCGACGCGGCGCTCGCGCTGCTGTTGCGCGACCCGCGCCGGCAACCCGCGCTTGAGCCATCCCATCTTGAATACGCGACTGCGGCTGACATCTGCGCCGTGCTCGGCTATCTGCCGCTGGCTGTAGAGATCGCCGCAGCCCACCTGAGCCGCAAACCGGCGCGATCCCTGGCCGACTACCGCGACTACCTGAGACAGCATGGGGCGCTGGACGTCATCAGCGGCGGGCGGGTTGACGTAGCCACCCGCCACGAGGCCGGTTTGGCGGCGGCGCTGGCGACGCAATGGGCGACACTGGGCGAGGAGGCGCGCCTGCTGTTGCGTGTCGCCGGGCAGTTCACCGAGGCGGCCTACCTACCAATGACGCGGTTGGGGCTGCTGGCTGGGATCGATGATGGGGGCGACGATTTTTTCGCCGTATCTCTAGCCGATGCGCTGGCGGAACTGGACGACGCCTCACTGATCGAGGAACTGGCCGGCGACCGGGCGCGGCTACATCCGTTGGTACGCGAATTCGCCCACGACCGGACGCCTCCAACAGAAAAAGATGCCTTTATAGAGAAGTGCGTGCGGCGGCTGCTGACCGCATTTAGCGACATCGGAACGCTGGAGAGGCAGTGTGACCGGCGAGGAATAGATGCCCTAATATACGACCTGCTGGCCGCGGAGGTACTACTGTATGAGACCTCCCCGTTCGTCGTGGCCATGAATGTTGATCTATTGAGCTATCTCGCTGTGCTACGGCGCGAAGCCCACAACCTGCGCGGTTGGCAACAAAGTGACGCGCCGGCCTTCCTGGCCCAACAACTCCATCTGCGGCTGTTCGACAGCGCCACACCGAACCTGTTCGGCGATCTGGCGGCCCATCTGCGGGCAAGCGGCCAAACCTGGTTGCCACGTTGGGCCGCGCGCAACACATCCCCGGCCCTAGAGATGACGCTGACTGGGCATGTAGGTGTGGTGAATGCCGTGGCGCTAACGGCCGATGGGCGACGAGCCGTCTCTGGCGGGGATGATGGGACGCTGCGCGTGTGGAATCTGAAAACGGGTGAGGTAGAGCGGACGCTCACGAGCCACGCGGATAGGGTGAGAGCCGTGGCGGTGACTGCTACTGGGCGGTGGGCCGTCTCCGGCGGAGACGACGGGCTGCGACTGTGGAATCTTGAGAAAGGTGAGGAGGAGCGGACGCTAACCGGTCACGTCGGATCAGTACATGCCGTTGCGGTGACGCCTAATGGACGGCGGGCCGTCTCCGGCGGGGACGATGGGCTGCGTGTATGGAACTTGGAAACAGATGAGATGGAGTGGGTGACTGACCAGGCGGCTTGGGTAAATACTGTGGTGGTGACGGCTGATGGGCGACAGGCCTTATCCGGTGGTCTCGATGGGATACTTCGTCTGTGGAACCTAGATACGGGCAAAGTAGAGCGAACGCTCGCCGGCCACCTAAACTGGGTAAATGCTGTGTCGGTGATGGCCGATGGGAGGTGGGCTGTCTCCGGCGGTCGCGACGGGATAGTGCGTGTGTGGAACTTAGATACTGGTGAGGCGGATCGAACTTTGACAGGCCACACGGACGAGGTGCTGGCCGTGGTGGTAACAGGTGACGGGCGACGCATGGTCTCTGTCGGGTTCGACGATCTACGAGTATGGAACCTGACCACTGGTCAGGTGGAGCGGAAATTGACTGGTCAGACAGGCGGGGCGAATGCCATTGCGGTGACGGCTGACGGGCGGTGGGCCGTCTCCGGCGGGTACGGTGGCACATTGCAGGTGTGGAACCTGGACACGAGCGAGGCGGAGCGGATGACCGGCCACAATGGTGGTGTGAATGCAGTAGCAGTAATGACCGGCGGACGACGGGCCATCTCTGGCGGAGAGGATGGGCTGCGTGTGTGGAATCTAGAGACGGGTGAACCAATGCGGGCGCTGACCAGCCAAGTGGGATGGGTGCGGGCCGTGGCAGCGACGATTGATGGCAGGCGAGCCATCTCCGGCGGCTATGACCGGGAACTGCGTGTCTGGAATTTAGACACTGGTGAGGTGGAGAGAGTACTCACTGGTCACACGGGTGGAGTCTGGGCTGTGGCGATAACTCCTAATGGACGGCGGGCCGTCTCCGGCGGCTCTGATCGGGAGCTGCGCGTCTGGAATCTGGAGACGGGAGAGGCAGAGATGACCTTAACTGGCCACGTGGATTGGGTGCGGGCAGTAGCAGTGACATCTGATGGGCGGCGCATTATTTCTGGAGGCGATCGGACGCTTCGCGTCTGGAATTTCGACACAGGTGAGGCGGAGATGATGCTGACAGGCCACGCAAAATTGGTGCGAGCCGTAGCCATTACGTTCGATGGGGAGCGGGCTGTCTCCGGTATTCGCGATGGGACACTGTATGTCTGGAATCTGGTCACCGGCAAATTGGAGCGGACGATGATTAGCCACGAGGGAACGGTACGGGCCGTAGCGATGACAGCCGATGAGCGGCGCGTTGTCTCAGGCGGGCGTGACCGGACGGTTCGCCTGTGGGAGTTGGATACTGGTCGTGAACTGGGGCGCATCGCGTTGGACACCGATATCACCTGTGTTGCCATCGCCCCTGGCCGCCCTCTGCGCGTCATTGCCGGAGACGGCGCCGGCGACATCTACTGCCTGGAGTGGGTGGAATAGGCGAGCAGCAGCGCAAATCAACCGATCAGAGCTTCAAACGCTTGAACCAGCTTTAAATCCGTCTTTCCCGTCCCCATCCGTAGCTAATTCTTCTCTCCTCCCGATCGTAACTCCTCTATTACCCCAGGATTAACCAAACTCGACATATCGCCAGGGTCTTCCCCCAAATACGCGCTACGAATAACCCGCCGCATGACCTTCGCGTTGCGCGTCTTGGGCAGGTCGCTGACGAAGCGGATCGCCTTGGGGCGCAGCGGCTTGCCCAGTTCGGCGGCCACCTGCCGCCGTAGCTCGCCGGCCAGCGCGTCCGACGGGACGAAGCCCGGCGCGAGGACGCAGAAGCAGACCAGCGCGCTGCCCTTCAGCGCGTCGGGCACGCCGATGGCCGCCGCCTCGGCCACCGCCGGATGGGCCACCAGCACCGACTCGACCTCGGCCGGGCCGAGGCGCTTGCCGGCGATCTTGATCGTGTCGTCGGAGCGGCCGAGGATGTACCACAGCCCGTCCTCGTCCACCGCCGCCCAGTCGCCATGCGCCCACACCCCCGGCC
>OEOF01000099.1_pt1 | contig 14693 bp, 13 predicted proteins | sample 1539701 | NCBI WGS metagenome assembly OEOF01 (sample SAMEA3611561, study PRJEB23397) | activated sludge metagenome | biome: Urban; feature: Wastewater Treatment Plant; material: Activated Sludge | place: Slovenia | collected 2012-09-24 | reverse complement strand
ACTTCATGCACCAGGTGACGGTCGATATAAAGCAAGCATGTACCGTCTAATTCCTCACGGACGACGTGCGACTCCCATAATTTGTCGTAAAGCGTTTTTCCCGCCATGACTCACTCCTTAGCTAATTTTTAAAACAGTATCTTTTAGTACTAAATTCTGAAAACTTGTGCAGAATAAACATTATTTAATACTCTTACAAGACTATCAGTTATACTAGTATTAAGACTACTAGGGAAAAAGCATTCTAACGGCAAATTTCGGCGTTGCGCGGTGCTCGTAGCCTCGCTGTACAACCGCGTACTATCTTGGCTCCTGCGCTCCGTGCGCCTTGAACTTTGCTCGTTATAATGTTTTTTTCAAATATTGGTGGAAAATGGATAACAGACGAAAAGAATTGGGCGAATTCCTGCTTGCCCTCCGCCAGCGCGGCACGCCAGAAGCATTTGGCTTTCCCTCAGGCGCACGCCGCCGCACCCAAGGCCTGCGCCGTGAGGAAGTCGCCCAACTCGCCAGTATCAGCGCCACCTGGTACACCTGGATAGAACAAGGCCGCGAGGTCAATATCTCGTCCGATGCGTTGGACAGGCTTGCACAGGCACTCAAGTTATCACGCACCGAACGTGCCTACCTGTTCGACATGGCAGACCGCCGCGACCCACGCGCCAGCGCGGCAGAAGAAGACACTGTGCCGGAAACGCTAGTCAGCATGCTCGGCAATATCAACATCCCCGCCTATATCATGGGCCGCACATGGGATTTACTGGCCTGGAACAAACCTGCGCAAACATTGTTTTCCGGCTGGCTGGATAAAATTGCGCCAGGCGACTTGCCGCCCAATCTGCTGCGCTTTGTGTTCACGCACCCGGATGCAAAACAATTCGTCGTTAACTGGGAAATGCGCGCTAGACGCTTGGTGGCAGAATTTCGCGCAGATTGCCGCAGTCGGCTGGAAGAGCCAGAACTACAAAGGTTGGTGAGCGAGCTTTCGCAAGCCAGCCCGGAATTCGAACGCTTTTGGAAACAACATGACGTGCTGGAAAGGCAAGGCGGGCAACGCGAATTCAATCATCCAAAACTTGGCCTGATTAGTTATCAACAAGTGACTTTACGGCCTGTAGAACAAGAACAGCTCAAGCTAGTTTTACTTCAACCTACTTAATTTTCATTCATTAGAATAAACACCGGCCTGTAAGCCGCATCCAGACTGGCTTCCAGAGCAGGTGTTTTAATAATGAACGCGCGCGTAGCTAACCAGCTATTGCCTGATCAAGTGTAATAATACGTTCCTGATCACGCATCAACTTATACTCAATCGCATCCATCATAGCGCGCCATGAAGCATCTATCACGTCGGTGGAAACGCCTGTGGTCGTCCAGCTTTCATGATGATCGGCAGATTCCACCAGCACACGCACTTTGGCGGCTGTGGCGCGGTCGGAATCGAGCACGCGCACTTTGTAATCGGTGAGTTTAACTTCTTCGATGGATGGATAGAAACGCTGCAGTGCGCGCCGCATGGCTTTATCCAGCGCGTTGACCGGGCCGTCGCCTTCTGCAGCTACCATTTCCTCGTGCCCATCCACTTCCACTTTAATCATGGCGGAGGAGTTGATACCGTTCTTGGATGGCTCGTGGATGTTGACTTGGTATTCTTTGAACTTGAAGAATGGCTTGAATTTACCCAACTGCTTGCGCACCAGCAGTTGAATGGAGCCTTCCGCACTCTCGAACTGATAACCTTCATGCTCCAGCGCCTTGATATGCTCCAGAATGCGCTTGGTATCGGGCGAATCCTTATCGAGTGACGCATCCACCTCACGAATCTTCGACAGCAGCGCGCTGCGTCCAGCGACTTCTGACACCAGGATATGACGCACGTTGCCGACTTGCTGCGGGTTGATATGCTCGTAAGAAATCGGGCTCTTGCTCACTGCATCGATATGCATGCCGCCCTTGTGCGAGAATGCGTCGTTGCCGACATAGGGCGCCTTGTCATTGAACGGCATGTTGGCGACATCGTTGATATAGCGCGCGGTAGCGGTGAGTTCGGTGATGTTTTCCTGTGGAATACAGGACAAACCAAGCTTAAGCTGCAGATTGGGGATAATGGAGCACAGATTAGCATTGCCGCAACGCTCGCCGATGCCGTTGATGGTGCCCTGCACTTGGGTTGCGCCCGCTTGCACGGCGGCGACGGAATTAGCCACTGCCATTTCGCAATCGTTGTGGCAGTGAATGCCGACTTGAACTTTTGGGAAGCGGGTAACGACTTTTTGCGTGATCTCGAATATCTCATTCGGGAACGTGCCGCCGTTGGTGTCGCACAGCGCCAGCACATCTGCACCCGCGTCCGCCGCAGCCTGCAAGGTTTTCAGCGCATAGTCGGCATTCGCCCTGTAGCCGTCATAAAAGTGCTCCGCATCGAACACCACCTCTTTGCCCTGCCCTTTGAGAAAGGCAATGGTGGAGGCGATCATGCGCAGGTTCTCGTCTAGCGTGGTACGCAGAATATCGGTGACCTGATAATCCCAGCTTTTGCCGAAAATCGCGACGGATTGAGTATTCGCGCGCAGCAGTGATTGCACGTTCCTGTCTTCTGCCGCGTCCACACCTACTTTGCAGGTACTGCCGAACGCGATGATTTTGGCGTGCTTCAGCTTAAGCGCACCTGCGCGTTCGAAGAACTCCAAGTCCTTGGGATTGGAGCCGGGATTGCCAGCCTCGATATAGCCGATGCCCAGCGCATCCAGACGCTCGACTATCTTGAGTTTATCTTCTACGGTAAACGACACTCCTTGCGCCTGCGCGCCATCGCGCAGGGTGGAGTCATAGGCAACAATTTGTCTCGACATACAACAGCTTATTTTTTCCGGTTGCGCAAATTGGCGGCGATACGCATACGCAAAGCATTCAATTTGATGAAGCCGCCTGCGTCTTTCTGGTCATAGGCGCCTTTGTCATCTTCAAACGTCGCGATGGAAGAATCGAACAATGAGTCGGTTTTACTATCGCGCCCGGCGACGATGACGTTGCCTTTGTAGAGTTTCAGGCGCACGGTGCCGTTGACCGATTTTTGCGTATGGTCTATCAAGGTTTGCAGGGCGATGCGCTCCGGGCTCCACCAGTAACCGTTATAGATCAGGCTAGCGTAACGCGGCATCAAGTCATCTTTCAAGTGCGCGACTTCCCTATCCAAAGTGAGGCTTTCGATGGCGCGGTGCGCTTTGAGCATAATCGTGCCGCCCGGCGTTTCGTAACAGCCGCGCGATTTCATGCCCACATAGCGGTTTTCCACCAAATCCAGACGACCGATACCATGTTTGCCACCCAGCTTGTTCAACTCGGCCAGCAGGTCGTGCGGTTTCATTTTTTTGCCGTTCAAGCCAACCGGGTCGCCGTTCACGTACTCCAGTTCGATATACTCTGCCTGATCCGGCGCGGCTTCCGGCGACACTGTCCAGCGCCACATGCTTTCCTCGGCTTCTGCGTTCGGGTCTTCCAAATGGCGGCCTTCGTAGGAGATATGCAGCAGGTTCGCATCCATGCTATACGGGCTGCCGCCTTGCTTATGTTTCATATCCACCGGAATACCATGTGTTTCTGCATAAGCCATCAGCTTTTCACGGGATAGCAAATCCCATTCGCGCCATGGGGCAATGATCTTGATGTTTGGGTTGAGTGCATAGGCGCCTAACTCAAAGCGCACTTGGTCATTGCCCTTACCGGTCGCGCCATGGGAAACCGCATCCGCATTGGTTTCGCGGGCAATTTCGATCAAACGTTTGGCAATCAACGGACGCGCAATCGAAGTGCCTAGCAGGTATTCACCTTCGTAAACCGTGTTGGCGCGGAACATCGGGAACACGAAATCACGCACGAACTCTTCGCGTAAATCATCGATATAAATTTCCTTCACGCCTGCTGCTTTGGCTTTGGCGCGTGCTGGCTCAAGCTCCTCACCTTGCCCTAAGTCGGCAGTAAAAGTCACCACCTCGCATTGATATTCGTCTTGCAGCCATTTCAAGATGACTGAAGTATCCAGACCGCCCGAATAGGCTAGCACTACTTTTTTAATGTCGTTCATCGACTACCTTTTATTTAATCCCTAAAACAATTCAAATGCTACTAAAAAATTGATTCCCACCATAAACAGCATGCCGGCCATAAAGCAGCGGTCGGCCAGTTTCTCAATCTTTATCAAGTTCTCTTCGTGCCGAATCGACCAGTAAGATAAGATTGTACTTATCAGAAAAAACAAGCTATCCAACGCAATCAGATTATCCGCCCAGGCTGACACATTATTTTTCGGCGCCAATTGCAAAATGGTGATGACCGTCATACAGACCCCCACCATCGTGGCTGAAACAGGCAAGATATGTTTCGACAAATCTTCCCTGCTATTCATCTAAGCAGTCACTTTGCCCAACAACAGATACTCCATCAGTGCCTTTTGCGTATGAAGGCGATTCTCTGCTTCATCCCAAACCACACTTTGCTGGCCATCAATCACTTCAGCAGCCACCTCTTCCCCGCGATGGGCTGGCAAACAATGCATGAACAGCGCGTCCTTATTGGCTGCACGCATCATGTCCGCATCTACCTGCCAATCGGCAAAGTCGCGCATACGCTCTTCGTTCTCCGCCTCGAAACCCATGCTTGTCCAGACATCCGTGGTCACCAGATCGGCGCCTTTCACCGCATCCATCGGGTCGGCGAAGGTCTCGAAATGGTCGTTGCCATACAGATTGGCGCGCTCCGGCTCCACTTCATACCCGGGCGGCGTGGAGACATGCACGTTGAAATCCAGCAGTTCCGCAGCTTGCAGCCAGGTATTGCAGACGTTGTTGCTGTCGCCAATCCATGCGACTGTTTTACCTTTGATACTGCCACGGTGCTCGATGAATGTGTAAATATCTGCCAGAATCTGGCAAGGGTGATATTCATTAGTCAAACCATTGATCACCGGCACACGCGAGTTTTGCGCAAAGCGCTCGATGATACTTTGCTCAAAAGTGCGAATCATGACGATATCGCTCATGCGCGAAATCACTTGCGCCGCATCTTCCACCGGCTCACCGCGCCCCAACTGGGAGTCGCGCGTATTCAGGTAAATAGCCGAACCGCCGAGCTGGTGCATGCCAGCCTCAAAAGACAAGCGTGTACGTGTGCTGGCTTTTTCGAAAATCATCACCAGCGTTCGGTCAGTCAAAGGCCAATATTGCTTGTAGTCTTTAAACTGCGCCTTGATCCACTTGGTACGCGCGAATATGTGATTCAGCTCGTCCGTGGTTAGATCGTTAAACTGTAAAAAGTGTTTTATTTCCATCGCATTACTGATTCAGAAATTGTTCGATGAGTGGCGCCAGCCGTTTCACCAATTCCCTCGCTTCAGCCTCGTTAATCACCAATGGCGGCAACAAGCGCACCACATTTTCTGCTGTGACGTTAATCAAAATTTTGGCTTCCAGCCCGATTTTCACCAATTCGGTACACGGTTTTTCCAACTCAACGCCTATCATCAAGCCCGCATGGCGTATGGTTCTAACACCAGCCACGTCAGCCAATGCCGTTTTAAGCTCGGCCACAATCAAATCGCCCATTTTCTCAGCATTTTCGCGCAATTTTTCTTCGGCAATGATATTGAGCGTTGCCAAACCCGCTGTAGTTGCCAAAGGATTACCGCCAAACGTCGAACCATGTTTACCCGGGGTGAATGTGTCCGCAGCCACACCTTTGGCCACGCAAGCCCCAACAGGCACGCCAGACCCCAGCCCCTTTGCCAACGTCATCACATCCGGCGTAATGTTAGTATGCTGAAAAGCGAACCAGGTTCCAGTGCGGCCAATACCGCTTTGTACCTCATCGAGCATGAGTAGCCAGCCATGTTCGTCACATATTTTGCGCAGGCCTTCCAGATAATTTTTGCCATCATGCGGAATATTGATGCCACCCTCACCCTGCACCGGCTCCACCAACACAGCCACGACATTATTCTTGCGCGCAGCAATCTGTTTGACAGCGTCAAGATCATCGAACGGCACGCGGATAAATCCGCCCACCAACGGCTCGAAACCAGCCTGAGTTTTGCGATTGCCCGTCGCGGAGAGCGTTGCCATCGTTCTGCCGTGAAAAGCTTTTTCCATGACGATGATCTCGGGGGTCTCAATTCCCTTGTTATGCCCGTATAGACGTGCGAGCTTGATAGCTGCCTCGTTCGCCTCACAGCCGGAATTGCAGAAAAACACTTTATCCATACCCGAAAGCTCGGCAAGCTTATCCCCAAGCGCTGCCTGCTCCGCGATTTGGTAGATATTGGAAACATGAATCAGTTTGGCGATTTGTGCCTGTAAGGTTTTCACCAAATTGGGATGCGCATGACCAAGACCATTCACCGCCACGCCAGAAAGCGCGTCGAGGTACTTACTACCCTGATCGTCCCATAACCACACACCCTCACCATGGGTAAAAGTGACGGGTTGCCGACCATATGTGTTCATTAAATGTTGTGACATAAAAACTCTATTCCAAAAAAACAAAAACGGCGGCTAAGGCCGCCGTTAGTGCCTTTAGCCGAATCAAGCTATTGCTGCCTCTCGGCGCTTGGACGCGCGCGCAGCCTTAGCCGCAATAATAATTCGCGTGTCACGTGTCGCTGATAACTGCAATTTGTTCACCTAAAGACCATTTTGGTATAAAAACAAGAACGTTGAAGGTTAGCTCAAAACCGCTGATTTGGCAAGGTTTTCAGCTTGCACAGGCTGGCTTGGCCTGTATAAACGGTTTTACGCGATCCAAAGAATCCGGATGCGTAGAAAGGATGTCGCTAAGCGGCACTTCATTTCGTCTTTGCTTGCCGGATTTTGCGCTTCCAGCCTGCTGGTTCAGTCGCAGCAAAATATCTGCAAACGCTTTGGGCGGCAAACAGGCTTTTTGCATTGCGTGCAAGGCAAAACCATCCGCTTCCAGTTCATGCGCACGCGAATAGCGCATTTGTAACAAGGCCGCCGGCAAGCCGGAAGCCACCGAACTCACATCCCCGGTAACCGCCGCCAGCACCAGCCCTGCCAGCACGCCCTGAATGCTTTGCCTGTATGCATGCCGCTGCTTCACATGCCCCATCTCGTGCGCCAGCACGGCAACCACTTCAGTATCGTTTTTCGAAAGTTTGATCAGGTCATCCGTCACCACCATGATACCTCCGGGCAAGGCAAATGCGTTGGGGCCTATCATGCCGCCATTGCGGAATTCCAGGCGGTATTGTGGGCACTGTTGGATTTTGCCGCATAAGTCTGTCAGCCCTTGGCGGATTTCCTGCTGCTTCTGCGATGAGGTTTTGCTTGCGGACAAATAGTGCATTTTGTGATCGAAGGTATCCAGCACTTGCTCACCTAGCTTGAGTTCCATACTCAGCGGTGTGGACTGCGCGACATACTCTGCAAGCTTTGGAACACCATATTGCAAAAACATCCAGCCAGCAAAAACCGTAGCGATCAAAGATATCATCACCCAGCCAAGATGGTTTTCCAGGTAATGCACGAACCCCCAAAAGGCATTACGCCTCGACTGCATGGCAGCCTCAAGTTCCTGCAACTGATTGGCTTCCAAACGGCCGCCATCTGGCAGATCGACTAACCGCCGGGCTGCCCCCAGTCTGGCCTGCACATGGATTTCCGAAAAAGCATAGCGATATTGTCGGCCTTCGGATTCAAACATGATGACAGCCTCCGGCGCTGGCAAAACACCTACCAGCACCGACCTGGCACGCGCACTGTGCCCGTCAAAGAAATCCGCCTGGAAAGTCATGTCTAACCGAATGACAAATCCACATCGAACATATCTACGATTTCTTCACCAGTCGCCTTGATTTCAGCTTTCTTGTCACCAACAAACTGGTCGAAATCCACATCGCCCAGGATTTTGAGCCTGGAAGTACGATATTTAGCCAAGCGCACCTGCGCCCAAGGGGTCGCCAACCCCAAAGTCAGTGCGATGACAATAATATTGCTGATGTATATCCAGATCAGGTCGCGCGCGCGCAAGCTGCTATTGAACGACAACTTATCCAGCGTAGTATTGTTCCAGACCAGGTTGCCGATACGTGCCTGCATATAACCCCAGAACCCGAAGATAAACACAAGGTAAGCCAGCACGGCGACCACCATGCCCGCCAGCATCGCGGGATGGCTCAGCATTTGGCGCAGTTGCTCACGGCGTTTCTGGTTGCGCTCCTGCACCATCTCTTCAAATGTTTTCTCCTGGGCTTGCTCAACTACCTGCCCCCCATCTTCCATAGTCGCCACAGGCTTCTCATCCATTGTTTCCTGTTGCGCCTCCTCCATTACCACCCCATCTGCCTGTTGTGCCGCATCGGGAGGCATTTTATCGGAATAGACCCGCTCGACACGATAGGCTTTCTCAACCGGGGCTTCTACCTCCATACCGGCATCCACTCCTTGCTCTTCAGCCGCAGCCCGACTAATAAAACTCATGGTTCCGGGCACGGTCATATGCGAATGCTGCTGCGCACGATGTGAATATTGATAGTATGCTGGTATAGCCACCGCAGCCAAAATACCAACGATCGGTATCAAAAACAGCTTAAGATAGATCTTGTAAAAATCTCTCACCTTGGCTTCCAGATGGAATGGTGACAAGCCAAAACGATGATTATCCACCAGGAATTTATTTTTCAAATAGGCCCCGTAAGGAATAATCAACCCAAGGGTAACCAATGTCAGTATAGGCACCGCCACAAACACGCGCACGGCCTCGCGCGTGGTGCCAACAAAATTGAAGCGCAAGCCGCGATGACTGGTGTTGCGGGCATTGAACGTGGCAGAGCGCACCACTAGCCATGGCAGCGCAATCAGAAAAATCAGCATGAACAAGAACGGCAGGAACAGATTAACATTGCCGCTAAACGAGTACCCCAAGAAGAAAACCAGTGCGATAGCACGGCCTTTCAGGATGGAAATAGGGTTGGCGTGATAATCGAAGGCGGCGTTCTCAATATAGGTATTGTTGTAAAAGTATTTCTTTCGCCGCACTTTTGCCCATGCGGAAAAAACACCCAGTGTTACCAGCGACAACAGCAGATTGACTATCCAGATACCGAAGTATTCTGAGGCTTTTCCTTGAAAAACAATCGGGGTTTCTTTTTGTTGGCTCATTCTTACAATTCGCTCCCTTTTTTACCTAACTCAAGTGTACCTGAATTTACCATCCGAACAAGCCGGTCTTTTTGTAATATTTGCAATCATCCATGTTTGGGGCAAAATTACACTTTTGCATTTGCTTGAACTATGAGTGTGATCACAACTACCGAAGAAACCTTGCGGCAATCGACCGCGCAATTGCCAGTAGATTGGTACGTAAGTGAAGAGATTTACGCGCTGGAAACCGCACATTTGTTTTCTCGCGCCCCAAAATATATCGGCCATCAACTGATGGTACCGAATCCAAACGATTATTACACCATTGACTGGATGGACAACGCCAAGGCGCTAGTGAACCACGATGGAGAAATCTCTCTTGTCAGCAATATTTGCCGTCACCGCCAAGCATTGATGCTGGATGGCCGCGGCTCCACCAGCCATATCGTCTGCCCATTACACCGCTGGACTTACGCCCTGGACGGCAAGTTGCTTGGAGCGCCTCATTTTAGCAAAAATCCCTGCCTGCACTTAAACAAAACGCCATTGTACAACTGGCACGGTATGCTGTTCGAAGGGCCGCAAAACATCGCAGAGATTCTGGACTCTGTCAAATGCAAAGCGGATTTCGATTTCTCCGGTTACCACTATGACAGCACGCATGTGGATCATTATGATTTCAACTGGAAAACCTTCATCGAAACCTATCTAGAGGACTACCACGTTGGGCCATTCCACCCGGGGTTAAACCAGTTCGTGGACTGCGATAAACTCGACTGGCAATTTGCCCAGGACTACAGCATGCAAACTGTAGGCTACAAGGATTTGCCCCACCATTTCCTGTCGCCGACATATCAGCGCTGGCAAAATGCCGTGGCGCGTTACCATGGTCAGAAAAAACCAAAACATGGCGCCATTTGGTTTGCCTACTACCCATTCTTGATGATCGAATGGTATCCGCAAGTACTGGTAGTGTCTCACTTGGTGCCAACCGGGGTGCATAGCTGCAGCAACGTTGTGGAATTCTATTACCCGGAAGAAATCGCGTTGTTTGAACGTGAATATGTCGCTGCACAACAGGCTGCCTATATAGAAACCGCAATAGAAGACAAAGAGATTTGTGACCGCATGCACCAAGGGCGCCGTGCACTGCACAAGCTCAGCATAGATGAGCGCGGCCCATATCAGCACCCAATGGAAACCGGTATGGCGCACTTTCATGAGTGGTATCGCCACAACATGGGACCCCACCTGAGCAAGACCAAATGAAACTGCCCAATCTGGGCAGCCTCTGGATGCTCGTCGCTGCCTTCGGCTTTGCCGTGATGGGCGCCTTGGTTAAGGCTGGGGCTGCCAAATTCAGCAGTGTCGAACTGGTGTTTTACCGTTCGGTGTTCGGTTTAGCCACTATTCTTGGCATCGCCATGTTGCAAGGCCACACACTTAAAACACCCGTAATGGCCAAGCAAATGTCACGCGCCATCGTCGGTTTTCTGTCGCTAGTGTGTTTTTTCGTCGCGCTGGCACACCTGCCACTCGCAACCGCCATCACACTCAACTACACCTCTCCCCTATTTGTTGCGATCTTACTGCCGTTCACATTGAATGAACGGCCTGCCAAGCCATTGTATCTGGTGGCTATCTTGCTGGGCTTTATTGGTGTGGTGCTGTTGCTAAAACCCAGCCTCCATAGCAGCGATGCCCTGTATGGCATTCTTGGTTTGCTATCCGGCTTTGGCGCAGCTTGGGCTTACATTTATATCAAACAACTGGCTAACATGGGCGAGCCGGATTGGCGCACCGTGTTTTATTTCACACTGCTATCCACGATTGGCGCGGCGGTGTGGATGTTACCCTACAGTTTCACCCCGATCACCTGGGACGACTTACCCATCATCATCGGCCTTGGCTTCTCCGCCACCTTAGCTCAATTGGCCATGACACGCGCTTATCGCACCGGCAACACGCTCACCGTCGCCAGCCTGGCTTACGCCACCGTCATCTTCGCCAGCTTGTTTGGCGCATGGATATGGCAGGAAACACTCACATTATCCGAATACGCCGCGATTGGCATCATCATACTCGGCGGACTTATCAGCTTGCATTCCAGTCGCATTTAAACAACACCGCAAACAATATGCAGCATATATGCGACTCAAAATCACCAAGCACTAGACATTTGTTTTTCCGCGCAGTAATCTGGATTTCCAGCGTTAAAAATACGTTCTTACTGATTGAATGTTAAACTGTTTTTATCTGAAACGACTCCTGATTGGTATTCTGGTTTTTGCCTTGTGCGGATGCATGGGCGGCACGGTTGCGCAACAAATTGCCCGTTCTATCGCAACCAGCGTAGCTGATAAGGCAGTGGCACAAGCCATGGATGTGGATGAAGACAACAACAATAACGACGACACCCAGGCACAAAGCGCATCACTCTCACAGAACCCCTTAACCGAGCCACCAGCCCCGTCGGCATACGCGCCTGGCTACATGCAAAATACGCAACAATCTCAATTGCAACTGCCCTCTATTGAGACCTTGGCGGCCAAATCTTCGATGCCTAGCCAAGAAGAGCTGGACGAATTTAACGAAAGATACGTGTTAGCATCTTCTGGATTCAAGACGGTAGAACAAATTCAGGCCGAGGCAGAAACACCACCACTCAACACAACCGCCCAGTTAGTCAAAGAACCGGAAATCGTCGCAGAATCCCGCCCGCTGGTTCGGGTGGAAATCCTGAACATGCTCGCAGCGGAAGAGAAGCAGGCCATCTATGAAACAGCCCGTTTGCTGGGCGCGCTCAACTTACCACAGGCACAAGAATGGAAGCTTTGGCGGGTTGCCACCGGTCGTACCGAGCACGACCAGAAGCTAATTACATTTCTGATCCCACCGCAGTTTGGCAAACTGCCCAGTGGTACCAAAGCCATGGTGGAGCTCGCAGGCAAGGGTGATCTGAATGTCGCCCGCTATGCCATGAATTAAGGATCTATCAACCCGCTGCGCATCGCAATCAGCGCAATCTCTGCGGAGTTATTGGCGTTCAGTTTCTGTTTGATGTTATACAAATGCGTGCCTACTGTGCGCGGGCTTAAAAACAGCGCTTCGGCAATCTCGTTCGTCGTTTTTCCTTTGGCCAGCGCCATGAACACTTCAAACTCACGGTCACTCAACACATCTACCGGGTTCTGTTCACCCGTCAGTTGCTGGATCGCCATCTGCTGCGCCACATTCGCCTCGATGTACTTTTTGCCACCCGCGACGGTACGTATCGCTTTAATCAACTCTTCAGCCGCACTGCGCTTGGTTAGGTAGCCCATCGCGCCTGCGTTCAGCACGCGCTTGGGATGCACGGAATCCTCGTGCGCCGAGAGCACCAGAATCCTAGCTGCAGCGTCTTTCGCTAAAATCCGCTCGATCGCCTCCAAGCCTCCCATGCCAGGCATAGTGATATCCATTACTACAACATTAGGCTTGCAGTCCATATAGGTTTTGATGGCGGTTTCGCCGCTGTCAGCTTCAGCAATCACCTTAATGTCGCTATCGGCCTCAAGCAGCATCTTGAAACCCATGCGCACCACGGCGTGGTCGTCTACTAGCATCACATCAATCTTGCTCACGTATTATCCCTCTGTTTTCATCGCTTGCGGAATGTTGATATAAATCGTCGTACCTTGTCCAGCCTTGGAATCCACATTAAAACTGCCATGTAGCGCCTGCACACGCTCGCGCATGCCCAGCAAGCCAAAATGGTTGGTCTGGTCAACAGTGTGGATATCCATTCCCTTGCCATTGTCGTGTACCACCAATTGTAGTTCCCCGGCTTCTGACATAGACAGCCTGATTTCCAATTGATTCGCTTCTGCGTGCTTGACCGCATTGTTAAGCGATTCCTGTACGATGCGGTAGATATTGATGTTCAGCGTCTCGCCCAGCGCATCCAACTTGCCGTCCAGCATCAAGTTTATCTTCATTTCCGGATGCTGCTGCTGCACTACATTCACCGTATCTCTCAATGTTTCCGCCAATCCCAGATTATCCAGCGATCCCGGTCTAAGCTGGCGGATAATATCGTGCATCCCATCGTAGATATGATTGGCCGCCGCAACGATTGTTTTGGCGCTCGCTTCTATATCCGGCGCACTGCCTTTGCTCTTGTTCACAATCGCCACTGCAAACGTTTTAATTGCCGTCACGTATTGCCCCAGTTCGTCATGCAGTTCGCGTGCCAGGCTACGCCTCTCTTCCTCGATATGACTCTGAATCAAATGCGTCAACTGGCGGTTCTCTTCCAGCTGACGTTCCGCTGCCAAAGATTCCGCCATGCGGTTCAGGCTATGTCCTATTTTTTCGAACTCCGGCAAACTAAATTCCGGCAAACGCGTATCCAGATTACCTCTTTCCATACGGTTAATAGCACCTAAAATTGGCTGTAACGGCTTCAGCCAATGCCCTAGCATCCAATACACCACGCCATTGAGCACAATAAAGAAACCCAAACCTATCCACATAATTTGCTGCAAGCTCACCCACGCCTCACGAATAGAGCCTTCCGCACTGGATTCGATGGAAAGCCTGCCGAACCGCACCAAACGCTCCACTTTTTCTGGCTTGGGGGCTACCCAATTGGCAAACCATTGTGGCGGATGGACATCCGCACGGAATTTGGAAGGCGGCGACTCATACAACAACCTGCCCTGTAAATCCGTCAACGTGATCTTGTTGCTGCGCACATAACCCAAGCGTTCCAGGAAGCCTTTGAGCACCTCATGGGTAAAGCCGAATTCCGGGTTCATAACCGAGCTGGTAATCACAGTATCCATCAGCTGCACGGTCACGCGAGTAGCGGCTTCCACCCGCTCGCGGATAGAAACGCGCGTCTCTTGCATAATCACCCAACCCAATGCCACCATGAACAGTAGCATCAGTGCGGTAATCAGCAAATTCAAACGTAAGCGTAAGCTCATGCAGTTGTCAGCAAGTTAGGAGATGTGTAGAGTTTAACAACTTTAGCCAAAACGCAATATAGTAAAAAATTTATTCGTCACCATGAACACCACATTCATTCTTTTCGCCAGCCAGGCCATCCACAACGCCATCATCGCCCATGAAGCCGAAATCGAATCGCTAGACCGGGCAATTGGCGACGGTGACCACTACGCCAATATGAAACGCGCTTCCGAAATGATTGCCAATATGCATGGCGAACTGGACGGACAACCTGTAGATGTCGTGCTGAACAAAATCGGCATGAAGTTGCTGAGTACGCTAGGCGGCGCATCCGGGCCATTGTTCGCCAGCCTGTTCATGGCGATGGGCAAAGTCGCCAAGGAAAACGGCGCGGAGAGCAAACTGGAAACCGCCGCCGCCTTCGCCGCGGGCGTGCAGGCCATCATCCAGCGCGGCAAGGCCGGCTTGGGCGAAAAAACCATGCTCGACGTACTGATTCCCGTCTCCACCACCTTTACCACCATGGCCGCACAGGATAACACCAGCAAAGAAATTGCCGACGCGCTAAAAGAAGTGGCCGATGAAGGG
>OEOF01000094.1_pt1 | contig 15053 bp, 15 predicted proteins | sample 1539701 | NCBI WGS metagenome assembly OEOF01 (sample SAMEA3611561, study PRJEB23397) | activated sludge metagenome | biome: Urban; feature: Wastewater Treatment Plant; material: Activated Sludge | place: Slovenia | collected 2012-09-24 | reverse complement strand
CGCGCCTTTGCCAGAGCCGACCCCGACAATCAGCCAGCCATCCGCGCCTTGTAACCTGTCTCTTATACACATCTAGATGTGTATAAGAGACAGCAGCGAGAGATCACCGAGCTAGGCAAGCAGTTGGCGCGCTTGCCGCTGGATCCGCGAGTGGCGCGCATGATTGTTGCGGCCAAAAAGGAAAACTGCTTGCGCGAGATACTCATTATCGCGGCGGCGCTGGCGATACAAGATCCGCGCGAAAGGCCGATGGATAAACGCGAAGCGGCCGATCAGGCGCATGTTAAGTTTGCGGCAGAAGACTCCGACTTCATGAGCTTTCTCAAGTTGTGGGATTGGTTTGACCAAGCGCTGAAAAACAAGAAATCCAATCGCGATTTGTTGAATCAATGCCACGTGAGCTTCTTGTCTTTCCTGCGTATGAAAGAATGGCGCGAGTTACATGCGCAACTGACGGAAATGGTTGAAGAGCTTGATCTGAAGCCTAATTCGGACGAGGCAAATTATGCTCAAATTCATCGTGCACTTCTTTCGGGTTTGCTTGGCAATATCGGCTTCAAAGATGGCGAGGCAGAATCCTATCTCGGCGCGCGCGGTATACGCTTCCACATTGCCCCGGGCTCCACGCTTAAAAAGCAGCGTCCCAAATGGGTGATGGCGGCGGAGCTGGTGGATACCACCAAGCTCTATGCCCGCTGTGTGGCCAAGATTGACCCGGACTGGATTGAGCCGCTCGCCAAAGGCCTGACAGAAAGCCATTACAGCGATCCGCGCTGGGACAGGCGCATGGGGATGGTAAATGCGTGGGAACGCGTTTCGCTTTATGGTTTGACGGTGATTCCCAAGCGCCGTGTGCATTACGGGCCGATAAACCCTCAGGAATCGCGCGAGATTTTTGTACGCGAAGCGCTGGCGAATATGGAATTCGATACGAAAGCAACGTTTTTCGCGGAAAATAAGCGCCTGATTGCAGAAATTGAAGAATTGGAGCACAAGGCCAGAAGGCAGGATGTGCTGGTGGATGAGCATCAGCTGTTCGCATTTTATGACGCGAAAATCCCCGCGGGTATTTACAATGCTGCGAGCTTTGAGAAGTGGCGCGCCGATGCTGAACGCAGCAACCCTAAGCTGCTTTATCTTGCCCGTAACGATTTGATGCGTCACGGCGCGGATGCGGTAACGGAAGTGCAGTTCCCTGAACAGATGGTGCTGGATGGTGGGAAAATCCCGCTCAAATATCGTTTTGAGCCGGGGCATATACTGGATGGTGTGACGGCGACGATCCCGCTGGCTTTGCTTAACCAGCTTGACCCGACACCTACGGAATGGCTGGTTCCGGGCATGTTGCGTGATAAATTAACTCATTTAATCAAGGTGTTGCCGAAGGCGTATCGCCGCGTCTGTGTGCCCGTGCCGGAGTTTGTGACCGGGTTTCTGGAGCAAATCGAACAGCATGACGTGCCCATCTTGGAAGCGCTTGCTGCCTATATCCAGCAAAAAACCACGCTTAAAATCAGCAAGGACGACTGGAATATGGCGGACATCCCCACGCATCATTTGATGAACTTCCGCGTGGTGGACGAAAAAGGGCGCGAGTTGGGCATGGGGCGTGACTGGAACGCATTGAAAAAACAATTGGGTTCCGCTGCGCAGCTCACCTTCAGGAACACTTCGCCCGGTATTGAAAAAACCGGCTTGAAACAATGGGATTTTGGCGATTTGCCCGCCACGCTTACTTTCAGCAAGGATGGCCGTCAACTGACGGGCTACCCGGCGCTGGAAGATAATACCGACAGCGTTTCGGTCAAACTGTTCGATACGCAGAATGTGGCGGAATCGGCACATCGTAAGGGCGTGAGCCGCCTGATGCGCTTTGAGCTGAAAGAGCAGATGAAGCAATTGGAAAAGGGGCTTCCTCAGTTTAATCAATACGCCATGCTTTTGCGCAACCTGATTTCACCGGACGACTTGCGCGAAGAGATGTTGCTGGCAATCGCCGACCGGGCTTTTGTGGGCGAGGATGACTTGCCGCGATCCAATCAGGATTTTATGACCCTGAAACAGCGCGCCAGAACGCGCTTGCCAGCTGTAACAGACGGCGCAACCAGATTGGCAATCGCAATCGCAGCGGAATATCAGGCGCTGATGCAGAAGCTGGGGGCATTGCCGAATAACATGGCAAGGATAAAGCGCGAAGTGGAAGAGCAATTGGCTCAACTGTTGCCCAGGCGCTTTATGAGCCAAACGGCATGGGAGCGCTTGCAACACCTGCCGCGCTACCTGAAAGCGCTCAAGCTGCGGCTGGAAAAATACCCCAACAGTATCGAGCGCGACACGCGCAGCGGACAAGCTATGCAGCTTATCTGGCAACGTTGGCAGGATAAGGTGAATACGCTGCATAAAGCGCACCTGGAAGTGCCGCAAGCGCTGCAGGATTATCGCTGGCTGATTGAAGAGCTGCGCGTTTCCTTGTTTGCGCAGGAGCTTAAAACACCATTCCCGGTATCGGTGAAACGGCTGGATAAAGCTTGGGAAGAGCTTAAGGTATAACTGTGAAAACGCGAACCATGCCGGAAATCGATATGAAGCTGGAAGCGTCATGGTTGCTTTCCGCGTTGTTGCTCATATTCGCGATGGCTGGATTGGCAATTGTTGTTGTCTATATTGCTGACTGGCGCGTGCAGCTTACTATGACGGCATGGTTGCTTGCTACGACGGCTTATCACGTGTTGCGAGACGGTGCGCACACATTGCCAAGTTCTTGGAAGCAGTTGCATGTTCCCACACAAGGTGGATTACAGCTAATCAACAGGGCGGGGCAGGTGTACAGTCCAAAGCTGGCGGGCAGTAGCTGGGTGCATCCGTGGCTGACAGTGCTTTATTTTGAAAAGCCCACCGATGATGTGTGGTGGCATCTCAGCTTACCTCCCGTGATTTTATTGGCCGACGCAAATGCGGATGATTGCAGGCGGCTAAGGATGTGGCTACGCTGGTGGCGGCATTCGGATGTATCTCAGGCGGATTCTAGCGATTTAGCTACGTAATTGGTTTCAAAGTTGCCCTCGGATGCATTTCTTCGAGTATTCCACCATTTCTTGAGCCATCGTGGTTTGCAACGCGGTAGGTAGATGAGCAGCAAGGAACCCCCAGCCAGTCCAGCAGCCAGCCAGTCTATCATGTAAGCAGACCATTCCCGACGCGCGGGTTTTTGTTTTTTCATGGCGGAAAGCAAATCTTGTACATCATTGGCGCGTGTATAGGCGGCACCGATTTCTTTGGCGATGGCCTGCAGATGCGTCTCTGCCAACTTGGAAATGTAACGATCCTGAACGCTTTCAGCGGTGTCGCTTTTGCGCTTGAGGATGCCAGCCGCTGCAATGGGCGCGGCACCGGGGGCAAGTTGCATGCTCTCGTGAGACCAGTAGCCAACCAGTTGATTGTTATGGTCGTATCTGGGAATAGGCGCGCCTTTGCCAGAGCCGACCCCGACAATCAGCCAGCCATCCGCGCCTTGTAACGTGCTGAGGTCGCGGGTATTAAAGGTGTGAAGTTTAGGCGCTTCTTCGCCATCGGTAAAGAACACGACTTGTGCGGGCTCTGGAAAGTTGTTCAGCACCTGTGTGGTGGAGAGCATGCTTTCGCGTACACGGCTGTCCGCCGTCCATGCGCTGCGCCAGTCAATATGATCCAGCGTATCGCGGATGGATGCAAAATTGGTGCAGACATCGATTGGTGTGTAGAGCGAAACCACGTTGACGCCGGAAAACATGCCGATGCCGATTTTGGTGCCGCAGGGCAGCGATGAGATGGTTTGGCCAAGAATATGCTTGGTATAGCCAATGCGGCTGGCTGGTTTACCGTTTATTTGCATGTCTACCGCATTCATGCTTTGGGTGATGTCCAGTACAAAGAAATAGCTATGAATGTTGTGTTTGACCTGGATGGTGGGGCGCAGCATTGCAAGTAGTAACAGGCACAAGGTTGCGATGAGCAGAGCCAGTTCCTGATGGCGATGCAGCCATATGCGCCTAGAATTGATTGTCGTGAGCGGTGGCGTTTTCGTGATCATAGGTTTTGGCGCGGAACTCTCGTCTGTACAGCTTAAGTGTGTGTCGTATCTGGCGTAGAGGATGATGCCCGATGTAAGCGCCGAGCAAGGCTAAACCCGCGACAGTAGCCAGTATCCAGTCCAGGCCGAATGGCGCAACATCACGCCGTGCGGGCTTTTGTTCTTTCATGGCGCTTAGCACGGTATGGGCGTTATCGCCATTAATGTAATGTGCGCCAATCTCTTGAGTGACAGATTGCAGGTACTCAGCTGCAAGTTTGGATATGAAACGATCATGCGTGCCGGAGGCTACATTGTCATCACGTACACCCAAAGTGCTTTCGGATATTTGCGCGATTCCAGGCTGCATGGCAAAGCTTTCGTTGGACCAGTAGCCGATGACCTGATTATTTTCGCTCAGCTTGGGGATGGCGATGCCTTTTTCTGAGCCTATGCCGACGAATAGCCATCCATCACCCCCTTGGAATTCCGCCAGACTTTTGGTGTTAAAAGCATGCAGCTTGGGTGCTTCTTCGCCGTCGGTGAAATAAATCACCTGAGCAGGTTCGGGGAGTGCGCGTACTACTTTGGCGGTGACGAACAGGCTCTCTCGCACTCGACTGTTGCCAGACCATGCCATGCGCCAATCCAGATGGTTGATGGTGTCCTGGATTGCAGCGAAGTTCTGGCAGACTTCAATGGGGGTATACATGGCCGCGACAGCATTGCCCGCAAACAGGCCAATGCTGACTTTGGTGCCACATGGCAGCGATGCTGTCACTTCCCGCATTAACTTTTGCTGGTATTCCATACGTGTTGTAGGCTTGCCGTCAATCTGCATATCCTTGGCATTCATGCTTTGCGAGATGTCGGCGATTAACAGGTAGGTGTAAATATTATGTTTGACCGGAATTGTTGGCCGAAACATCGCAGCAATTAAGCATAGCAATGCCATGGATAACAAAATGGTGTCTTTATGCCGGAAAAAATAAGTCAGTTGTTTGTTCATTTGCACGCTTTATTTACACTAGGATAGTAAACAAGTCAGCTAGGGCTCGTTCATGTTCTCATGGCAGCCCATTGGGAATGTTGCCCATAATCAGGCCAGGGTTTTCCGACTCACCCACGCCCGGCGTGGGTTTTTCAGGTAGCAGAATAATGACGCGATCCATATTGCGGCGCGTGCCCCAGTTGCCATTGTCCAGCTTCAAGGCGTTTTTATATGAACTATACGCCTGTGTCAGCAGGTATTCGGTTTCATCACGCGCCTTCGGGTCGCTGGTGCCACCAACCTGCAGACTTTTCAGAAAGAACATATTGCCGATGTTATGGTGTACAGCCGCCCGTTGCTGGAGGCTGCCTTTGTCAGTTAACTGGGAGAACAATAAAGTCGCTTCTTTGAAGCGCTCGTTCTTGGCCAGCCAGTAAGCGGTGGAATACTTGGCTTCCAAACTTTGCTTGTCGGTACTCGGGTTCTTGCCTGTGCTGACCGCATTGTTGAACGCATCGATTTGCTGGATGCGCTTATGTTGGTAAACCGCGCCAACTGCACTGCCGATTGCAGTTGCAAGCAGAAACAAGGTGAGTTTTTTTACGCTGAATGCCATGTTTTAACCTCCAGATACTTCACAGCCAGCAGTAGCGCTATCATCAATGCGGCCAGTAAATAACAGATGCGGGTAAAGTCTTTGCCAGGAATTTTTTCCATATATTTAATGGGTTTCTTTTCCTTGCGGTTGATGTCGGCAATCGCGGCGGCCAGCGATTTCGGGTCAGATGCCTCATAGGCGCTAAAGGGTGTTTGCAGGGTCTGGAAATACTGGTACAGCAGCACTTCGGTCGGCAAGGCTTCTTGGTAACTGGAATCATATTTCGGGTCGAAGATGGTTACGCCACCAGGCTGGCGTAGCACAACCCAGTACAGCGTAATGTTGTAGCGCTGTAGCCAGTCACGCAGCTTTTGTTGTATCTCGTCACTCACGCGCCCGGCGCCATCCGAAATCAGGATAATTACGCGCGAGCCGGAATCCGGCACTTTTTCAAACAGCCCAACCGCACTGGTAAGGCCACCGCCGATATTGGTCTGGAACAGGGAGTTACCCGCGGTGGCTTTGATGGCAGCTAACACGGCTTCCTTGTTTTCTGTCAGCGGCAGCACATACATGGCGGAGTTGCTGAAGGTGATGACACCCATCATGTCATTGGTACGTTTACTCACAAAATCGGTCATCAGGCGTGCGGCGGCAACCGATTTTGTCTCGCCCACGCGGCCATCCGTACCGCCCGCAAAGGGGTCATCCATACTGGCGCTCCTGTCCAACACAAGGCCGATTTGTGCGCCGACACCCACACGCTCTTCCTGTTGCTCCAGGCTGTGTGGGCCGGCCAGCCCTAAGATGATGGCCAGCAAGGCGATGGATGCCAGTATTTTTAGCAGCAGACCTATCAGGCTGGAGAGCGGGTCTGGCGGCAGCATGGATAGCCATGAGTAGGTGCGGCTATGCGAGCGTTCCAGCAGGATAGGTAGTAGTGCCAGCGGCAACAACCAAAGTACCCAAGGGTAATTAAACGCCATTTACGCTTTTACCTCGGGTTTTAGGCCGCGCTCGCAATCGCGCATATGGCGGCAGAATTTCAGCAGCCAATCTTTGGGTTTGTCACCCAAATCTACAGCGGCGTTTGGGTCAAAGAAGATTTGCCTGGATAATGCGAAAAAACGTTCCATCTCCGGCTTGGCGGCCGCATAGGCCGGTTTGGCGGCAAACAGCTCACTCAGTGTGTTGTGGAACACGCTGGTTCCCGCAGTAAGGTTGATGGCTTGATGCATGCGCGCTACACCTTGTTGCAGCCCCTCGGTGCTATCAGGCAGTTTCTTGATGTCTCGGTAGGCCTTGGCAAAGGCACCACCCATGCGCGGCAGCCAGCTACGTGTGCCGTAGATATACAGTAAGCCTAGCAAAGACAAACCTAACAGGCCAGCCAACAACCTCAGGTATAGCTCATGTCGGTTTTTATCCAGTAGGAAAGGCGAGCGGAAGGGGCTCATGTCATCTTTCAGGTCAACCTGCCCGAAAACTGATAGCGGCGAGATTCGGAAATAGAAGCTCGGGATGCGGTATTGCAGCACGTCTTTAGTTTGCATGTTGCGAATCTTAACGATCTCGGCACGCAATATGGCGGGTTTGACCAGCTTGCCGACAGTAAATACCTGATAAGTCAGGTTTATCGTATGGGTTGTGCTGTCTTTATGCTCAGCCTCACTGCTGCTGATGTCCGCAAGCTCGACGCCGGAAATCTGGCCGCGGTAGCGATGCTCATAGCCCACGATAGGCAAGGACTCTTTGACCAGTTGGTACGGTTTCTTGATAGTCAATATCACTGTGCGATCCAGCTTGTCGCCCACGACATAGCCGCCATCGCGCTGCGGATTAGCCAGACGCAGGGTCACGTACTTGCTATCTATGTCGGGCAGCGTGGCTTCGGCGGCGTGCACCATGTCTGTCAACAGGCTGATACAGGCCATCAGGCAGATTGTCCATTTAAACATTGTGAGTCTTCTCATTTTAAGCGGCCACATATTGATGGAAATATTCGGTCAGCAAGTCAGCATCAAAGCTGTTCTCGACGAAGAACGGTTGCATGTCGAAGCGCAAAAACAAATCGGCAATCGCCTGCTTGCGTGCAGCAAAATGCTGCAGGATGCGCTCGCGGTAATTCTTGCGCAGAAACAACGTTCGCCTTTCGCCGCTTTCCGGGTCAACCAGGCTGGTAATGCCGAATTCCGGCAGCTCGGCGTATTCGGAGGTATTCCACAGTACGACAGGTACGATGTGATGTCGCAGCATCAGGATCAGCGCATCTTCCAGTTGCTGGATCGGCATGTGGAAATCCGACACCAGAAAAATCAGTGAGCGTTCACGCGGCAACAAGCGCACAGTGTCAATCAGCGCTGCGCCGCCCACCTCGTCGGGAACGTAGTCATCCAGATTATCAGCCATCTCAAACACCGCATGTGGCCGGGCGGAGAGCGTGCAAAGCCAGTCTTCGCGCAGTTCATCGTCAAAGCCGATAAAACCTACCGGGTCAGCATTACGGGTGGCTGATTGCGCAACCGAGCGGGCGATGTCCGCAGCAATCGAGAGTTTGCGCTGCTTGTTACCGTATTGCATGGAGCCGGACATGTCGCACAGCACAAATACCGGCGTGGCGCTTTTTTGGTTAAAAATGCGCACATAAATCTGCTCCAGCGGGTCGCGAATCGTCTGGCGAATGTCGATGCGGCGCGGATCGGGATAGGAAAGCAGCGTCGTGTGGCCGCGAAACTCCATGCCCATGCCGCGCTGGGTGCTTTTATGCCGCCCTGGCCTGCGCGAGCGCGAGCGCCACGCGATGTGGTAGCTGAATTCTTTGATAAATTCAGTGGACATGGTTAAGGAGCCGCTATTGCATTGATAATCCCACTCAGCATTTCTCGCGCAATCTCAGTACGGCGCATCTCATAAACCGGGCTGAACACCACACGGTGTGCAATCGTCTCGTGGAACACGGTATGGATGTCTTCGGGCAGCACAGCCTCGCGGTTGTTCAGCCAAGCGTTGACGCGCGCTGCGCGCAGCAGCATGCCCATGCCACGAGGGCTGGCGCCGGAAAGCACCAGACGCTTCATATCGACGTTGGAGACCTTGACGCCGTAATCGGTAGGCGTTTTAGTAGCGCGCCACAAATCCAGCGCATATTTGCGCAATGTCTGGCTGGCACCGATGCTGTTTTGCACCAGTGCGCCAAACTTGTTCAACTCGTCGAACTTCAGGATGTCTTGCTCCACGCCGGTAATCAGCGTGTCCACGTCGTGGTAGCGCGTATCAAACACCAGTGATTCCATAATGTCCGGCTCACTCGGCACCATAATCGGAATCTCCATCATAAAGCGGTCACGCGCGGCGGATGGAATATCGAACGTTTCTTCCTTTTCCACCTGGTTGCGGTCGGCAAACACCAGCATATGCGGGAAGTGGTGCTCTTTGTTGAACGCCGTCAGCGTGCGTTCGGCCATCACTCGCAGTAGCAGCGAGTGCACTTGCGGACGGGCACGGTTGATCTCGTTGAAGAAGAAAATCGACAGGTTCTCACCTGACATCAGGATAGGCCCCGGGCTGACGTGCGGCTTGCCATCCTCACCCAGGTAGGTGTGATATACCAAATCGTTAGGCATCAGGTCAATGGTGCCTTCGATACGCTGGTAGCCACCGCCGATGCCACGGGTAAAGGCGCGCAGCAGGGTGGTCTTGCCCACGCCCACATCACCTTCCAGCAGCACGTGGCCACGTGCAAATACTGCTGTGGTTATCAAACGCACGGCTTTTTGCTGCCCAACCACCACCTGATTGACTTCTGATTCCAGTTTCAGCGCATGCTCGCGCCAATCGGCAAGTTGACGATCGCTCATTGAATTTTTCCTAAAGAGTTATGTGAGTGACAGATGCAATAATTATAGTTATAAAATCGGTAGATTACAGGTATCAAACATGGTTGATGCGTGATACTAAACCAATTTTCAAAAACTGTAAGCAGTTTTATATTTTTAATGATTATCTGCAAAAAACGCGCCTATGGCATCGAGCATGTTTTCAAAGGGTTTTTTGTTTTCACGCATGGTTGCTATCAGCCGATATGGTTATATACAGCCATGGTTGATTTGTTGCAAAATGTGAAATTGCAAACGGTTAGCCAATAATCTGCCAATCGGACAAGTGCATGGCAAAATCTTCGTGTCCTGGATCATTGTAAAAAGAGATGCTCTGCAACCCAGTCTGGAGGCTGCTTTCAGGCAGGTGCTTTTGCTAACTAAAGCATGCTGTCACAATTTCGGTCACATTTTGTCTGGCTTTATTTGCCTGACATTGCATGCCGGGGCTTTCGCTAAATGCGTTTTCCGGCGAAAATAGCGGTAGCACATCATTTCTACAACTTCAAGATAGACAACATGACAAAACAAAACAGTTATACCAAGGAAGAATTGCTGGCCTGCGGCAGGGGAGAGATGTTTGGTGAGGGCAATGCGCAGCTGCCGCTGCCGCCGATGCTGATGTTCGACCGTATTGTAAAAATCACCGATGAGGGTGGCAGATATGGCCAAGGACAGATTGTTGCCGAGCTGGATATTCATCCGGACATGTGGTTCTTTGATTGCCACTTTACCGGTGACCCGGTAATGCCAGGTTGTCTGGGTCTGGATGCGATGTGGCAGCTGGTGGGTTTCTTTCTGGGCTGGATGGGCGGCCCGGGCCGCGGCCGCGCTTTGGGCGCTGGCGAGGTGAAATTTACCGGGCAGGTATTGCCGACAGCCAAGATGGCGGTATATACCATCGACTTAAAACGCGTTATCATGCGTAAATTGGTGATGGGTATCGCGGATGCTACGATGACACTGGATGGTCGCGAAATATATGTTGCCAAAGATTTACGTGTGGGCTTGTTTACGCGCACGGACAATTTCTAGAGGGAGATGACGCTATGCGTCGTGTAGTAGTAACCGGGTTGGGCATTGTATCCAGTCTTGGTAATAATAAGGCCGAGGTAAAGGACAGTTTGTACCACGGCCGCTCCGGCATCACGTTCCAGCCGGAGTATGCGGAACGTGGGTTCCGCTCGCAGGTGGCAGGTAACATCAAGAATCTGGATATCGAGGCGCTTATCGACCGTAAGCTGATGCGCTTCATGGCCAAAGGCCATGCCTATGCCTGGATTGCCTTGCAGGAAGCGATTGCGGATTCACAGCTGCCACCAGAACTGATCTCCAATGTGCGTACCGGCATGATTGTGGGTGCGGGCGGCACTTCTACCGAGAGCATGCTGCAGGCGACCGATACCTTCCGTGAGAAAGGTGCCAAGCGTGTGGGCCCATACATGGTCACCAAAACCATGTCCAACGGCATCATTGCCTGCCTGGCAACGGGCGCACAAATCAAGGGCATCAATTATTCCATCAGCTCGGCATGCTCCACCAGTGCGCATTGCATTGGCAACGCGGTCGAGCAGATCCAGTGGGGCAAGCAGGACATCGTGTTTGCCGGCGGCGGCGAGGAAGAACACTGGACCATGAGTCTGCTGTTTGACGCGATGGGCGCCATGAGCAGCAAATACAACGATACGCCAGAAAAAGCATCCCGTACTTATGACGTCGATAGAGACGGGTTCGTGATTTCCGGCGGCGGCGGCATCGTCGTGCTGGAAGAGTACGAGCATGCCAAAAAACGCGGCGCCAAGATATACGCTGAAGTGGTGGGTTACGGCGCGACTTCCGACGGTTATGATATGGTCGCCCCAAGCGGCGAAGGTGCGGAACGCAGCATGCGCATGGCACTGCAAGGTATCAAGGATGTGGATTACATCAACACGCATGGCACCAGCACACCGGTAGGTGACACCAAAGAGCTGGAAGCGATTCGTGCTGTGTTTGCTGGCGGCGAGTATGGCAAATTGCCTGCTATCGCGTCCACCAAGTCACTGAGCGGGCATGCTTTAGGTGCTGCAGGTGTGAACGAGGCGATCTACTCGCTCATCATGATGGAGAACAACTTCATTGCCGCGTCAGCCAACATCGAGAACCTTGACCCCGCGGCAGAAGGCTTGCCGATCGCGACCAAGCGCATCGATAACGTCAAAGTGGAAACCGCGCTGTCCAACAGTTTCGGTTTTGGCGGCACCAACGCATCGTTGACCTTCTCTACCAAAAATCTCTAAAGGTAAGTGAAAGACACGTTAAAGCCCGGCTTGACGTATGAGCACCAGTTTACGGTGACAGACGCCAAGCTGGTGCCCGCCTTGTATCCCGAGGCAGATGAATTTCTGGCGATGCCCAAGGTATTTGCCACTGGCTTCATGGTGGGATTTCTGGAATGGGCGTGCATCAAACTGCTGCACCCGCATCTGGATTGGCCCGCGGAGCAGACGGTCGGCACGCACGTCAATGTCAGCCACGAGGCAGCTACGCCTGCAGGCAGAGTGGTGACTGCCAAAGTGGAACTGGTGGCGGTGGATGGCCGCAAGCTGATGTTCACGGTCGAGGCGCATGACGGTATCGATGTTATCTCCAAAGGTACGCACGAGCGCTTCATCATCAACCGCGAGAAGTTTGACGCAAAGCTACAGTCCAAGGCGGTCTGACAAATATTCGGACAATAAAAAACCAGGCAGATGCCTGGTTTTTTACATTTCAGCCTAAATCATACTTTCTTGCGGCTGTTGGTCATGCAGAAGCCTGCCAGGCCGAAAGCGAGTATGCTGGTTGCCGTTTCCAGACTAATTATCTTGGATACATCCTGTTTCTTTTCAATCGTTTCTGGTTTGGTTTCCCATACATAATCGAAAGCAATCTGGTTTCCGACCGCCCTAACCACGCCTAGCCCCAATCCAATCGTTAACACCAACATCGCAATTCTTTTTTTTGACATCTTTGTATATCTCCCTTGTGCTTGTATCGTTATAGGGGGATATTGCAGATTGCATACCAACTGCATGTTGATTTTAACCATATGAAATTATTATGTTTTTTATTTTGTTGGTTAATAATTCATGCAAGAAGAGTCGAATTTTCGACAATAGTGTGAAGAACTGTGTTATTTTTTGGACAGGTGTATCAGGAAAGGTACAAAAAATGAGAAATCTATGGCTGAGCTGGCTGCTGGTGCTAACGGCATGCGCTACGCTGGGCGACCGTACCGTCAACGTTACCGAGGCGGATATCCAGAACATGCTCAACAAAAAGCTGGATGTGCCGGTTCAGCTGTTGAAGATATTCGATGTCAGCCTGAGCAATTCCGTGGTGAAGTTCGACCAGCAAACCGGACGCATGCACACCACGCTGGATACGATGCTGCAGAGCAAGCTGTTCGATGAAAGTCTGGCCGGTAAGCTGGGCATCTCCGGCAAGCTCAGGTTTGATGCGGCAACGCAGTCTATCGTGCTGGATGAGCCGCAAATAGAGCAGTTCAACATTGCCGGGGCAGATAGTAAGCAGAACGAGATGATGAATGCGCTGGCCAAAGTCATTGCCGGGCCATTGCTGAATGGCCTGACACTCTACAAGGTGAAGGAAGAAGACCTGAAATTTGGCGGCACGAGTTATATGCCCAAGGATATGCAGGTGACCGGCAACGGCCTGCAGATTACCCTAAGCCCGACCAGATAGACGGGTTGATTCACTGCATGCAAAAATGGCTGCCCCCCGATTAAAGCACTCGAGGGCGGGCTCTGCAGCCCAATATCCATGCGGGTTGCAGGGCATCGAAACAAAGATGCCTAACATAAAATAGGCATCCTATTTGACGGAAAGTTTTCCGTCAAAGGTGCTTTTTTGGTTGAAAAAATGTAGACTGTTTTTAATGTTTTCATATAGTTATCTGTTTTTAGTGCATCCTAAAAATATTCATCATATACATCATGCTTTTCCGAATGCTCAGTTAAAGAAATATTAATGCAATCTACAAGAAAAAACTATTTCCATTCAAGCAGCAACGCAGCTACTACGCTGCGGCCTTCGCTGACCAGGATGTTGTAAGTGCGGCATGCGGCGGCAGTGGTCATGCAGTCCAGCGAGATGTTTTGCTGCGTCAGCGCCTGGTAATGCTTGGGGTGTAGAAAGCGCTGTTTTTCGCCGGTGCCCAGCAGCACGATCTCCGGCTTGAGCGACAGGATGGTTTCCATCTCCTGCGCGCTTAGGTTATCGAACCCTCCAGTCACCCAGTCTGTATGGATAGCCTGCGCTGAGACGATGAGGTGGCTGGAATAGCGCGCCTGGTTGATTTCCACAAAGCCGCTGCCGCAGGCGGTGATCAGGTAATTGCCATCAGCTTGTGTCAAATTGAGTTTCATGTCTTTGCGCGCCTGTTTGTGCCGTGTTTCATTGAATGGTTTCATTGAAGCAGAGTAGCATTCTAATGTAAACTAGCGGCTTTATACATTGCGCCGGTGGCGCTTATTTTGCGATATGCAACCTCTAGTAAAATCCAGTAAGCTCAATAACGTCTGTTACGATATCCGCGGCCCTGTACTGCAGCGCGCCCGCGAGATGGAGGACGAAGGCCAGCGCATCATCAAGCTGAACATCGGCAACCCGGCCGCCTTTGGCTTTGAGGTGCCGGAAGAGATGCTGCAGGACGTGATTCGCAACATGAGCAAGGCGGGCGGCTATACCGATTCCAAAGGCTTGTTCGAGCCGCGCAAAGCTATCATGCATTACACGCAGAGCAAGCATATCCACGGCGTGACGGTGGATGACATCATCATCGGCAACGGTGTTTCCGAGCTGATTGTGATGGCGATGCAAGGTTTGCTGAACAACGGCGACCAGGTGCTGGTGCCGATGCCGGATTACCCTTTATGGACGGCTGCTGCGACCCTGGCAGGCGGGACGGCAAGGCATTATCTATGTGATGAGAATAACGACTGGTTGCCTGATCTGCAGGACATCGAGAGCAAGATCAATGCGAACACGCGCGCAATTGTTGTGATTAACCCCAACAACCCGACCGGTGCATTGTATCCGAAAGAGACGCTGGAAGGGATTGTCGAAATCGCGCGTCATCACGGCCTGATCATTTTTGCCGATGAAATTTACGACAAGGTGCTGTATGACGGCAATACGCACACCAGCATCGCCTCGCTTGCGGATGATGTGCTGTTCGTTACGTTTAACGGTTTGTCCAAGAACTATCGCACCTGCGGCTATCGCGCTGGCTGGATGGTGATTTCCGGTGACAAGAAGTGCGCAGCCGATTATATGGAAGGCCTGAATATGCTGGCCTCCATGCGCCTGTGCGCCAATGTGCCTGGGCAGCTGGCTATTCAGACGGCGCTGGGCGGATACCAAAGCATCGAAGATCTGGTCGCGCCATCCGGCAGGCTGTGCAAGCAGCGCGACCTGGCTTACGAGATGCTGACGGCGATACCGGGTGTGACCTGCGTGAAGCCAAAGGCGGCGATGTATCTGTTTCCGAAGCTGGAT
>OEOF01000093.1_pt1 | contig 15080 bp, 14 predicted proteins | sample 1539701 | NCBI WGS metagenome assembly OEOF01 (sample SAMEA3611561, study PRJEB23397) | activated sludge metagenome | biome: Urban; feature: Wastewater Treatment Plant; material: Activated Sludge | place: Slovenia | collected 2012-09-24 | reverse complement strand
TGCTGGTGATGTAGGGCGCGGCCGGTCGCCGGGTGCGCGTGCCCAGGTTCACTTCGCCCACCTGCCAGTGGGCCTTGTCCAGCGCCGCCAGATGGGGGACCACGGCCGCCTCGCTGCCCAGTTCCGGCTCGGCCCCCTCAATGCGGTGCAAACGACCGATGAAATAGGGCCGCCGGTTGCCATTGCCGCGCGGGTCGATGCGGAACTTCGTCTGGCTCAATTCGGCGTCGATGGTCCAGTACTCCTGCGTATCGAAGGCCTCGATCTCCCGCTCGCGCTCGACGACCAGGCGCACGGCGACCGATTGCACTCGCCCGGCCGATAGTCGCCCCTGCACCTTGCGCCATAGGAGCGGGCTGAGCTGGTAGCCGACGAGACGATCCAGCACGCGCCGCGCCTGCTGCGCCTCGACGCGATCCATGTCGATCTCGCGCGGCTGCTCAAAGGCGGCGCGGATGGCCGGTTGGGTGATCTCCTGGAAGACGACGCGCCGGGTGCGGGCCGGGTCCATCTCGGCCGCCTCGCGCACGTGCCAGGCGATGGCCTCCCCCTCGCGGTCGGGGTCGGTAGCCAGAAAGATTTCGCTGGAGCGGGCGGCGGCGGCCTTCAACTCCTTCACCAGCGCCCGCTTCTCATTGGGCACGCGGTATTCGGGGGCGAAGTCGTTGTCGATATCGACGCTCAGGCGCGACTTCAAGAGATCGCGCACGTGGCCCACGCTCGATTTGACCACGTAGCCCCGGCCCAGATAGCGGCCGATCGTCTTGGCCTTGGCCGGCGATTCGACGATCACCAGTTTGTCGCCGCGGCTCATTGCCTTGTCCGCCGCCGATTTGCCGGCCGCTCCCTTGGCCTTGGCCGCTGCTGTCTTCGTCTTCGTCGCCTTGGTCGCTTTCGTCGCCGAAACCTTGGCCGATTTGCCGGCCGGCTTGGCCTTTTTGGTCGTGGCCGTCACGGCCGGCTTGGGCAGCGTCTCGTGGGCCGGGGTGCGGCCTTGCTTGTAGATCGTGCCGCCGCAGACCGGACACTTGCCACGCGTGCCCGGCGAACCATTGGCGGCCCATTCCGCCGTCGCGTCCAGAATCGGGCGCTTGTCTTTGCATTTCAGGCAATAGCCTGTGATTTCTTCAGTTGCCATGCGGTTACTATGCTATCTTAAGTGAAATTTTCCAAATCTGTCCCCTGTAGTTCATCAATCACTTTCTTTACCAGGGGGATGTTATCTTTACTGACGACCAGGATGGCATCATCGGTATTCACGACGATCATGCCCTCCAACCCGACGGCCACCACCAGCTTCCTTGATTCGTAATTGTAGATTAGGCTATCAGTAGACGCGGTGTCAATGACCAATCCTTTCGTGACGTTGGCCTCAATCGCCGGCTCAATCGCTTCCTTGAGGGCGTAGAGCGTGCCCGGATCGCTCCAGCCCATCTCGCTGTGCAGGACAAGGGCCTCGCCTGCGTCGAGATGGGTCAGGATGGCATCGTCGAACGCGATGGCCTCCATCGCCGGATAGACGCGGGCCAACGTGGCCGCGTAGTCCGCCCGGCCGATTTGGGCCTCGATCTCCTGGAGTTGCCGCCACATCGCCGGCGAATATTGTGCGTAGAGGCGGCGGATGTAGGCCGGGGTCGTGACAAAGAAGCCGGTGTTCCACACGTAATTGCCCTGGGCAAACATTTCGCGGCATCGCTCCAGCGGCGGCCGGTAGGTGAGCGACTGAAAAGAGTAGTAGGGCGTCTCGCCCACCATGCCCGCCGCTTCGCCCAGACCGATCCAGCCCAGATTCTCGTTGGCAAAGCGCGGCGTCTCGCCGATGAATAGTATCTCGGCCTGGCCTTGCGCCACCAGCAACTCGGCCGTTCGTAATAATTCCACAAACGCGGCCACATTCTCGATGTAATTATCAGACCACAGGATGGCAACCGGATCATGCTCACCACCGGCGGCCAAGTGGGCCATCGCCAGACCGACGGCCGGCCCCAGATCGCGCCGCGCGGGTTCGTAGATGATGTTGGCCGGCGGCAGATCGGGCAACTGCTGCCGAACGATGTCGCCATACCGTTCGTTGGTGGCGATGAAAACGTTGTCGATGCCGTAATGCGGCGCAACACGCGCCACCGCCAGTTGCAGAGTGGAAGCCTCGCCGACAATCGGCTCAAACTGTTTGGGCGAACTCTGGCGGCTGATGGGCCAGAGCCGCCGCCCCGAGCCACCGGCAAAGATGACGATGCGCATGTTCATGGCCTACTCCTCTTCCGGCGCGGCCTCATACGCCGGCCCGGCCTCGCGCAAGCGCACATACTGCATACCGCCGACCTGCTGCACCATCCCCTTCAGTTCCATGATCGTCAGGGTGCTGCTGATGAGGCTGCTGGGCATCCCCGTCAGGCGGCCCAGTTCATCGACGTGGAGCGGCTGCGTGGACAGTTGGGCGATGAGCGCCGCCTCTTCGGCCGTTTCCGGCAAGACGGCCTTCGCCACCTGCTGATCGACGGCCATCTTCAAATTGAGTTCTTCCAGTATATCTTCAACGCGCGTCACCAGCTTGCCGCCCTGCTGGATCAGGCGGTTGGGGCCGATGCTCACCGGGCTATGGATATTGCCCGGCACGGCGAATACGTCGCGATTCTGTTCCAGCGCGTATTGCGCGGTGATCAACGCTCCGCTCTTCTCGCCCGCCTCCACCACCAGAACACCCAACGATAGGCCGCTGATCAGACGATTGCGGGCCGGGAAGTGGGTGCTTTCCGGCTCGGCCCCGAAGGGGTAGTCCGAGACGAGCGCGCCGTGGCCGTCCACGATGGCGTGGGCCAGGTCGCGATGTTCCGGCGGGTAAATCTTGTCGATGCCGCTGGCCATTACGGCGATGGTGCGGCCGCCTTCCTCGACGGCCGTGCGGTGAGCCACGGCGTCGATGCCGCGCGCCAGACCGCTGACGATGGTGATGCCGTTTTGCACCAACCCGGCCACCAGATCGCGCGTCACCTGCCGCCCATAGGCGCTCAGGCGGCGCGTGCCGACGACGGCCACGGCCCAGCGGTCGACCGGCTCATAGCCGCCGCGCACAAACAGCAGGGGCGGCGCGGCCGGAATTTCGCGCAACAGATCGGGGTATTCTGGGCTTTGCCAGGTGAGGACACCCACCCGGCTGGCTTCCACTAGCTGCACGTACTGGTCCAGATCGAACGTCCGGCGGGCCTCATCCAAACTTTGGATGGCGCGGATGTCGAAGCCGATGTCGCGGAGCTGGCTCTCAGTGGCCCGCCAGGCGCGCTCCAGCGACCCAAAGGCGCCGAGCAACGCCTGAATCTTCGCCGGGCCGATGCCGCTGACGTAGTTGAACCCCAGCCAGTACTTTAGCTCGGACATCGGATGTACCCTTGCCCCCTCCGCTGATCAATTCGGTGCGGCTACCGACCGTTCATCAATCGCCGAATCTATTCGTCCAGTCCGTCGATTAGCCCCGGCATTGGATGGATCGTCATTTTACCATGTTCAATGTCGATCGCTTTGATCACGTCCGGGATGTCGGGCAGAAGGTGTTGGCCGTTGTCGCCATTGACCACGAACACATTGTTGGCTCCGGTTTCCAGGACTTCGCTCAGGCGGCCGAGATGGGTTCCGGCCTCGGTGAATACGTCCAGGCCCACCAGTTGGTAGAGGTAATATTCGCCCTCTTCCAGTGGGACGGCGTCCGCCTCAAGCACCTGAAGCAACTGCCCGCGCAACGACTCGGCCTCATCCCGCGTCGGATAGCCCGCCAGCCGCAGCAGGACGACGCCCTGGTGGTAGCGAACGCCTTCGATCGCCGTTCGCCGCGGGTTCTTCTCGCCCACGTAAATGGCGTCGAGCCATTCGAAGCGCTCCGGCACGTCGGTCAGCAACTCAACGCGCACCTCGCCGTGCACGCCGTGGGGCCGGGTGATGCGGCCGACCGCCAAAAAATGAGGCTCGGCAGATGATTCTACTGAGCCTCTCTTCTGGGTTGGGCCGGATGGCGACGCGAGCGGCAGATCATTCTCGGTCAATGGGAATTAACCTCAACGCATCTCGTCCGCTTCGAGCAATTCGAGCTCCACGCGGCGGCCTTCCTTGGCGGCCCGCACTTGAATCAGGGTGCGAATCGAGTCGATGACCCGCCCGCCCTTGCCAATGATCCGCCCCATATCGGGCGCGGCCACGGCCAGTTCGACCACCGTCGTGGCGCGGTCGCGCACTTCGGTCACGACGACCTCATCGGGATGTTCGACCAACGATTCGACCAGGAAGGCAACGAGATCCTTCATGGCTGTTTACTCTTCCTCGTCGGCGTCCAGCACCGCTTCGATGGCGTCGGTCACGCGCTCAACCGCCGCTTCGACCGCCTCTTTCACCGTATCGACCGCCGAGGCGACCGGCGCGGCCACGACCTGGACGGCGTCGCCGACCTTCTCCGACACCTCAGCCACCAGCGACGGGGCCGGTTCCTCAGCGACGACCGGGGCCGGCGTCTTGGCGGCAACAGGGGCGGCCTTGGCGACTTCCGCGACTTCGACGCCCTGATATTCGCCCACCAGCGCGTCAATCGATTCGCCGGCGTGGACGCGCGCCAGGCGGTCAAACGTGCCTTGCTTGTTCAACAGGATGCGCACGGCATCGGACGGCTGCGCGCCGACGCTCAGCCAATGCAACGCGCGCGCTTCCTCAATCAGAAACGTGGGCGGATTGGTGAGCGGGTTATAATGGCCGATGTTCTCGACGATGCGGCCATCCCGCTTGGATTCCTTCTCGGCCACTACCACACGGTAGCTGGGTTGGCGTTTCTTGCCCTTGCGACTCAAACGAATTCGTAGCATGTTTTAGTTCGTCACTCCATTCTAAAAGAAGAAAATCTCTTCCCGGATTTACATTCGTCCCCCGAGGAGCGAAGACAGGGCATTGCGCCCACGTCCGCCCTTTTGGAACTGTTTCATCATTTCCTGCATCTCGCGGTGCTGCTTCAGCAACACGTTGATTTCCTGCACCGACGTGCCGGAGCCGACAGCGATGCGGCGCTTGCGGCTGGCCTTGATCATTTTCGGGTTGCGCCGTTCGTCGGTGGTCATGGACTGGATCATGGCCTCTATCCGCTTCAGGTCTTTCTCGGCCGAACTCAGATCGACATCGGCGGTCATCTTGTTCATGCCGGGCACCATCTCCAGCAGCTTGCCGATTGGCCCCATTTTCTTGACCTGTTGCAGTTGCTTGAGAAAGTCGTCGAGGTCGAAATCGCCCGACACCAGCTTCTGCCCGGCGCGCTGGGCTTCTTCCATGTCCATCTCGGACTGGGCCTGCTCGATGAGGGTCATCACGTCGCCCATGCCCAGGATGCGATTCGCCAGCCGGTCGGGGTGGAAGACCTCGATGGCGTTCAGCTTTTCGCCCGTGCCCAGGAACTTGATGGGCACGCCGGTGACCTCGCGCATCGAAATGGCCGCGCCGCCGCGCGCGTCGCCATCGATCTTGGTCATAATCAGGCCGGTCAGGGTGACGGCCTGGTGGAAATCGGTCGCCACGCGCACCGCTTCCTGGCCGGTCATGGCATCGGCCACGAGCAACGTCTCGATCGGTTGCACGCGGGCCTTGATGTTCTTGATCTCGCCCATCATCATCTCATCGATGTTGAGGCGGCCGGCCGTATCGAGGATAACCGTCGTCGCGCCACTGGCGGCGGCTTGCTTGATGCCGTTGGCGCAGACCGTGACGGGGTTGGCGTTGGTGCCTTCGCTATAGACTGGGATATCGAGCTGCTTGCCCAGCGTCTCCAGTTGGTTGATGGCCGCCGGGCGATAGATGTCGGCGGCGACCAGGAACGGCCGCCGGCCCTGCTTGCGCAAATGGAGCGCCAGCTTGCCGGCCATCGTCGTCTTGCCCGCGCCCTGCAAGCCCACCAGCATGATCACCGCCGGCGATTGCGCCCCCAGATTGAGGCGGCCCGGCTCGCCCAGCGTCCGCACCAGTTCATCGTGGACGATCTTGACCACCTGTTGGCCGGGCGTCAGGCTGCGCATCACTTCCTGGCCGACGGCGCGCTCGCGCACGCGGGCCACGAACTCCTTGACAACCTTAAAGTTCACGTCGGCTTCCAGCAGAGCCAGACGCACCTCGCGCATCGCCACATCGACGTCGGCTTCAGTCAATTTGCCGCGCTTTTGTAGATTGTCGAAAACAGATTGCAGGCGTGAGCCTAGTGTTTCAAACACAAATTCACCATCAGGCAAGGATCGGATTGCAAGGTGTTGGATTCTAACGCAGCCGCCGGTGGTCGTCAAGCCGCGGGCACGCGCCAAGACCCACCCGCCGGAGGCGGATGGGTCTCTCAACCAACGTATTTTACACGGGAATGCCCGAAAAGGCTAGGCCAGGACTGGCGCAAGGGCTTCGGCCGCCTGACGCAGGGCCTCGGCGCGGTCGGTGTTTTCCCAAGGCGCTTCGATGTCGTCGCGGCCGAAATGGCCGTAGGCGGCGGTGGGGCGATAGATGGGCCGGCGCAGGTTCAGATCACGAATGATCGCGCCTGGCCGCAAATCGAAATGCTCGTTGATCAATTCCACCAATTGCTCGCTGGTGAACGGGCTGGTGCCGAAGGTCTCGACGTTGACGCTCAACGGGTGGGCCACGCCGATGGCATAGGCCACCTGCACCTCGCAGCGGTCGGCCAGCCCGGCGGCCACCAGATTCTTGGCGACCCAACGGGCGGCATAGGCGGCGCTACGGTCGACCTTCGTCGGATCCTTGCCGCTGAACGCGCCGCCGCCATGACGCCCCATGCCGCCATAGGTATCGACGATAATTTTGCGGCCGGTCAGGCCCGCGTCGCCCATCGGCCCGCCGACCACGAAGCGGCCGGTGGGGTTGATGTAAACCACCAGATCATCCGGCCCGATTTCGCTTTGCTTGACCGGGTTGGTGATGACGCGCCGCTTCTCGCCGACCAGTTCCACCGGCAATACCGGCTTGATGACGTGCTCATAGATGTCGCGCTTGATCGTGTCGGAATCGACATCGGGCGCATGTTGCGTGCTGACCAGGACGGTGCTGACACGGCGGGGCTTGCCATAGGCGTATTCAATGGTCACCTGGGCTTTGCCGTCGGGCCGCACCCAGGGCAGTGTGCCGTTTCGGCGCACTTCGGCCAGGCGGCGGGTCAGGCGGTGGGCCAAATAAATGGGCATGGGCATCAACACGTCGGTTTCGTTGCAGGCAAAGCCGAACATCATGCCCTGATCGCCGGCGCCGATGGCATCGACCTCGGCGTCGCTATCGCCGTTCTTGCGCACTTCCAGCGCGTGATCCACGCCCTGGGCGATGTCGGGACTTTGCGCGGCAATGGCCGCCTGGACGCCGCAGGTGTGGCCGTCGAAGCCCTTGCTGCTGTCGTCGAAACCGATATCGACGACGACCTGGCGCACCAGCTTGTCGAAATCGACGAAACTGGACGTCGTGATTTCGCCCAAGAGCAGGACGAAGCCGGTCTTGATCGCCGTCTCGCAGGCCACGCGGGCCATGGGGTCCTTGGCCAACAGGGCATCGAGCACGGCATCACTGATTTGGTCGCACATCTTATCCGGATGTCCTTCGGTCACGGACTCCGAAGTGAACAGGATGCTGGGCGACTCCATAAAGGTTGTAGACATTGGTTTGGTTACCTCCACAAGTTTATTGCGAACGGCCGCGAGTTATAACAAAAAACGCCTCCCGAGCAGGTCAAGAGGCGTAGGGTGTCTGATTCACTTTTACCTCTTATCTTCCAGCTTTCGCTGCCGGAGTTAGCACCTTTCCATTGTGGTTGGTTGCTGCAGTGTCAACGGGCCGGGTCCCTCGACTGCTCTAGATAAGCGCGATTGCTCTAAATCGAAACGTTCTTAGCCCCGAACTATAGTCGCTCGGGGCGATTTGTCAAGAGTATAGGCGGTGTGGCTTACGATGAGGATTAAGGCGGGCTGCCTGAAACCCTAATTGCCACGCGGCAAAGATCGCCGAATTGGGGTCTTGAGATCGATGTTTCGCCATGTTACACTGTGACGCGGGCATAATCGTATGTCCTTTTTCGCCTTTCCTCTCGTCGCTTGATCTATGTCTCCGAGGTCCGCCTCTGGAGCACAAGGATGGGTACATGCATGGATAGTTCCCTGGCCGCCGCCGTTCGCCCGCGCCATCGCGCCTTGCGAGCATTTTTCGAATACAAGGGTCGTGAAGTGAGGCTGGTTTCCGTACAGGCACTGGAGATGCTGGCCCCGCCGCCCCAGGCCATTTTCCCCCGCTCCGACGAGCGCGGCACATGGTTCGAGTTGCGCGATCGGGAGGGGAAAACAATTTACCGTCGCGTCATCGACAACCCGATCCGCGAGGATATCGAGGTGATCACCGATGATCCCAACCACCCGCTGAGCCGCACCCTCACCGAGCCCGAGGGCATTTTTTACGTCATCGTGCCCGACATTCCCCAGGCGCGCGAACTGGTGATCGTCGCCGAACCGGCCCGACGGCCGCGGGACACGGGCGAACTCGAAGGCGCAGCCGAGTCGAATACCTACCGTTTCGACCTTGATGCCGGCAGCAAGGAGGGCGACAACTGACATGGGTACCTCGGACGGAAAAGTCATCGGCGCGGTGAAGATCGTCGACAATGGCGATCCCGCGGAACGGTTTAACCTCGTGCTGGTCGCCGAGGGGTATCGCCAGTCCGAACTCAGTACATTCGCCAGCGATGCCAATCACTTTGTCTCCGGCCTGTTTAACACGGCGCCATTCGACGATCATCGGTGCGCCATCAACGTCTGGCGGCTCGACGTCGCCTCCGACGAGAGCGGCGCCGACGACCCGGCCGGCGGCACCTGCAACGGCACGGGGGCCATGCCCCGAACTTACTTCGATGCCCGGTTCTGCTCCGGCGGCATCCCCCGGGCGCTGGTGTGCGATGCCGGCCTGGTCTTGACGACCGTGGCCGCCCACGTGCCCCAGTTCCACTCCGCCCAGGTGATCGTCAATAGCTCCAAGTATGGCGGCACCGGCGGCGCGGTCGGGGTCAGCTCCACCGCCATAGTCAACGGCAGCGATCTGCCCGTGGACTGGCGCGAGATCGTCATCCATGAGATGGGCCACTCCATCTTCGGCCTGGCCGATGAGTATTTCTATTACGCCGGCTGCGACTCCGGCGAAACGGGACAGAATAATTACTTCGGCGGCGAGCCGTCGCAGGTCAATGTCACCAAATCGCCCACGGCCGCGGGCAAATGGGACGACCTCATCAACATTGCCACGCTCCCCACCTGGTCGAACCCCAATTGCAACATATGCCCGGCCGAACCGGGCGAACCGGGCGGCCCATCGGACAATACGATTGTCGTCGGCACTTTTGAAGGCGCGCGCTATCACCATTGCGGCCTCTATCGCCCCCAGGCCGATTGCAAGATGCGCAAGCTGCACGAACCCTTCTGCAAAGTCTGCCGCCGGGTCATCGACGAATTTCTGCAACCGTTCGATCCGCCGTTTTGCGTCGATGATCTCGTCATCGACATTTCCAAGTGGGCGGCCATCGCCACTATCCTGTTCGGTGTCATCCAGGACGGCGGCGGCGTGATCATCGTCGGCGGCCGGCCCATCCCCATCGATCCGTGGGGGCCGTTGCGCCACAGTCTGTGGGCCGCGTTGGCTAACCCGCGCCAGGCCCAGCCGGCCACGCGCGATGTGCTGGTCGGCATGGCCCTGCAACAAATCGCCACCCTCGTCTCGGAGGGCGAACTCGGCATGGAAATAGAAACGTTGGCCGCCAAACTGGTGGAGACGGCCGCCGCCAAACTACCCCAGGCGACAATTCGCTAAATAATCTTTATGGCCGCGCGGGCATCCGGCCGGCGCGGCCCTATTCCCACTTCTCCGGCGGTTCGGGCATGCCCAGGATGTGATACCCGGCGTCAACGTAGACCACCTCCCCGGTGACGCCGCTGCCCAGATCGCTGCACAGCCACAGGGCGGTTTTAGCCACTTCTTCCTGATCGATATTGCGGCGCAAGGGGGCGCGCTCGCCCACGTAGCCCAGCATCTTGCGGAAGCCGGCGATGCCCGCGGCGGCCAGCGTCTTGATCGGCCCGGCGGAGATGGCATTGACGCGAATATTCTGCGGCCCCAGATCGGCGGCCAGATAGCGGGTGCTGGCCTCCAGCGCCGCCTTGGCCACGCCCATGACGTTGTAGTGGGGCACGACCTTCTCCGCGCCGTAATAGGTCAACGTCATCATGCAACCGCCATCGGGCATCAGCCGTTGCGCCCGATTGGCCAGGGCGATGAAGCTGTAGGCGCTAATATCCATAGCTATGCGAAAACCCTCACGCGTCGTGTCGTAGAATCGCCCTTCCAACTCCGACGACGGGGCGAAGGCGACCGCGTGCACCAATATATCGATGGTGCCGAAATGGGCGGCCGCTTTCTCGAACAGGCCGTCGATCTCCTCATCGGACGTAACGTCGCACTTTTCTACAAATATCGCGCCGATCTCCTCGGCCAGCGGCATCACCCGTTTCTCCAACTGGGGGATACCGTAACTGATCCCCACCTCGGCCCCGGCGGCGGTGAACGCTTCGGCGATGGCCCAGGCGATCGAATGCTTATTGGCTACGCCAAAGATCAATGCTTTCTTACCCATCAACAAATTCATTGCAATTGTCTCTCCATAAGTGGGCGGCAAACACTGCCAATGATAACCCGCACGGCCGCGGGAAGGTGCGTTGATGATGGTGCAAAAAAGAAGTGGCACATTACCATTGCCGGAGTAAAATTTGCCTATGGACAAGCCAACCCCACCCTCCCGTTCCCGCTCCGCTTTCCTTATTCCCGCCCTATTCCTAGGGGTCATCAGTTGGTTGCTCTACCGCAACGGTGAATCCTGGTTGCGCCAGGTATTGCTCTATTTGTCCAATGCCGGCTGGGCCAGGGAAATGGTCAGCAATTGGTCCATTTCCTGGCGCGTGGCTTCCCGCTTTGTCGCCGGCTCCGATCGCGACGCGGCCATGGCCGTCACCCGCGACATGAACGACGCCGGCCTGCTCATCACCCTGGATTTCCTGGGCGAGAGTTGCACCAACGAGGGTGAAGCCTATCAGGCGCGGGCGGAGATTCTGCGGCTGCTGGACGACATCGATCAGCGCGGCCTGAACGCCAACGTTTCGGTCAAGCCCTCCCAGTTGGGGCTGAAGATCGATCCCAATCTGGCCTTCGAAAACATCTGCGCCCTGGTGTCCAAAGCGAGTGAGGTCGGGAACTTCATTCGCATCGACATGGAAGACCATCCCACGACCGACGCCACGCTGGATGTCTATCGCCGTCTGCGTTACCAGGAGAATTTGTCCAACGTTGGCGTGGTCATCCAGTCATACCTGTATCGCAGCGAAGCCGACATCGAGCAGCTGATCGAGGACGGCGCGCGGGTTCGCCTGTGCAAGGGCGCCTATGCCGAGCCGGCCGAGGTGGCCTTCCCCCACAAGCCCGACGTCGATGCCAATTACCTTAATCTGTCACGCCTGCTGCTCAGCCCGGCCGCCCGCGCCAAGGGGGTCTACCCGGCTTTCGCCACCCACGATCCCAAGATGATCGACGATATCAAGCGCTACATCCAGGTCAATCACATCCCCAGCGACGCCTTCGAGTTCCAGATGTTATACGGGATTCGCCGTGATTTACAGGAAGAGCTGGTGAAAGAGGGCTATCGTGTGCGGGTTTACGTGCCCTATGGCACGGCCTGGTATCCCTACTTTGTGCGGCGGCTGGCCGAGCGGCCGGCCAATATGTGGTTCTTTATCAGTAATTTCCTGCGGGCATAGTTGTATTGTTATGGCACTTCTAACCGAATCCTTGCAAATCCCCGGCGTGCTGACCGTGGAATTACAGCCGTTTGCCGACACACGCGGCCGATTTATCGAAACGTTTCGCAAGGAATGGTTTCCGCAGCGCAGTTGGGAAAATATCCAATCCAATCGATCGGAATCGCGCAGCGGGGTCTTGCGCGGACTCCACTACCATTTCAATCAGGTGGATTATTGGTACGTGCTCAACGGCTGCATCCGCGCCGGCCTGGTCGATCTGCGCCGCTCTTCGCCCACCTATTGCTGTACCCAGACGATCGATCTCGACGCGGCCGACAACCGGGGGTTGTTCATCCCCTGTGGCGTAGCCCACGGCTTTCTGGCCCTGACGGACGTGACCCTGGTCTACATCGTCGATAACTATTACGACGGCGGCGACGAGCATGGGCTGGCCTGGGATGACCCGGATATCGCCGTGGCCTGGCGCCCGACCGTCCCGCCGCTCATCTCTGAGCGCGACGCGGCCAATCCGCGATTTCGGTCAATCGCGCCGGAACTGCTGCCGGAATAAGGCCGCTAGGGGAACAATCGTTGCCAGAGCGGCGGGCCGAGGATGAGCAAGCCGACAACGACCGCCCCCAGCGCGCCGACGAGCACGGCCGCGGCGGCCACGTCCTTGGCCGTTTTCGCCAGCGGGTGGTACTCCGGCATCGCCATATCGACGACCGCCTCCAGCGCCGTGTTGGCAAATTCGGCCATCCACACCAGCATGGTCGTCAACAGTAAGATCGCCCATTCGTGGCGCGACAGGCGCAGCCAGAAAGCCAGCCCGAAGACGATCACGCTGACGGTGGCGTGAATCCAGGCATTCGGCTGGGTGCGCAACACGTGCCACCACCCCTCCAACGCGTAGCCGAAGCTGTGGAGACGTTGGCGGAGCGGGCCGGCCGTGGAACCGTTACGCATCGTGCTCGCTCTCGGTCGGCCGGATCGCCGCCAGCCCCAGCAGTTGCAGCACCTCGGCCTGGGCCTGCCACATGGCAGTCTTCTCCGCCGGGTCGAGGTGATCGTGCCCCAACAGGTGCAGCACCCCGTGGACGGCCAGCAGTTGCACCTCGGCCTCCAGACTATGCCCGGCCGCCTCGGCCTGCCGCTGGGCAAAGGGCACGGCGATGGCGATGTCGCCCAGATAATCGAGCAACTCCTCGCTGCCGGGCAGCGGGTCGCCGGCCGGGAAACTGAGCACGTCGGTGGGCTGATCTTCGCCGCGATAATGGCGATTCAGTTCCTGGACGTATTCGTCATCGGTCAGCAGCAGTGTGACGGCCGCGCCGTCGGCCACCGCGAGATGGGTCATGGTCTGGTTGGCGGCGGCGGCGGCGGCGCGCGCCAGGGCCGCCGGATAGCGGCTGGTACTCTGCACATCGACAGTGTAGGTCATCGGGGGAATCCTGGAATTGGTGTTAGGATGAACTGACGGTTTGGGGAGCGCGGGTCAGCGGCTCGGGCAGTGACGCCGCCGGCGCGGGCAGAGCGAACTCCGGCATGTTTTCCACCAGCAATAACTCATTGCCGGGGTATTGAACACGCACGTGGAAGCGCCCCTTGAGGGTCTCAATGAACGAAGCCCGCAATTGCTCGATGTCGCCCAGGCTCAAGCCGGAGTGATTGAGCTGGCCCTCGAGGATGTCGTCCTCGACGATGGTGCTGACCAGTTTCTCAATGGCCTTCTCGGTGTTGGGTCGCACGGCGGTCGAGGTGGCATCGATGGCGTCGGCCAACATGACGATGGCCGATTCCCGCGAGCCGGGCCGCGGGCCGGGATAGCGGAAGAGGGCCACGTCGGTCAGGCCCTGCCCGCCGGCGGCCTCTTCAGCCTTGCGGTAGAAGCTGCGCACGACGCGCGTGCCGTGGTGCTCGGCGATGATGGCCTGCACGCGGAACGGCAAATGGAACTGCCGCGCCAGGGTCATTCCGTCGGCCACGTGGCTGATGACGATGCGAGCGCTGGTGTAAGGATCCAGCGTGGCATGGGGATCGATCCCTTCCTGATTCTCAACGAAAAAGGGCGGCCGGACCATCTTGCCCACGTCATGGTAGAAGGCGCTCACCCGCACCAACGTGCTGTTGGCCCCGATGCGCTCGGCGGCTTGCTCGGCCAGATTGGCGACCATGATGCTGTGGTGATACGTGCCCGGCGCCCGGCGCAACAACTCGCGCAAGAGCGGATGATCCAGGCGGGAGAGGTCCTGCAATTGGAGAATGGTCACAATGCCGAACAGGCTACCGAGGATGTAGAAGCCGACCAGCGTCAGGGCCGATGAAATCATGCCATTGCCGACCGCATAAAGGGCGGGCAGCGCGATGTCGAGCGGATCGGGATCCACCGTGGACAGTAACCAGAAGGCAACGATGGCCGCGATGTAGCCGATGGCCGCCCAGATGCCGGCGCGGAAAAAGGCGGTCATACGCTGGCTATCCTTGAGGGTCAGGATGCTGAGGATACCGCCCGCCGCCAGAAAAACGGCCACTTCCAGCGAATTGGGCCGGATGAAGCCGATCAGGGCGGCCATGAGAACCGTCACCAGGATGGCGAACCGCATGTCATAGACCACCGCCAGCACGAGCGACAGTGCGGCAATGGGAAACCAATAGACCAGCATGTCGTCGGCGGCCAATATTTTGCCGGCCAACACGAATAGGAGAATCAACCCGCCCAGTACGCCCAGATAGCGCCCGTTGGGGAATTGGGCGCGCTGGAACCGCACCCAATAGATGGCAATGAGGCCGACGAAAAACGTGGAGGCCAGGGCCATGCTGAGCGCGTGCCACCAATTCGTGCGGCGCTGCAACAGGCCCAACTCGCCCAGCAGTTCGTTGTCGATCTCGGTGACGATCTCCCCGGCGCGGATGATGCGTTGATCGCGGGCGACGGTGCGGGGCACGGGCTGAATGGCCACCGCCGCCGCATTGCGGGCCGCGGCCGTCGCTTCCTCATCGGGGAAAATGTTGGACACGATGAATTGATAGGCCAACTCGGTGACGACGGCCGTCTGCGCCGCCGTCAGGTCCAGCCCGGCCAGACGGCGGGCGGTGCGCTGGAAATCATTTAGTTGCGCCGGCCTGATCTCCTGCCGCATCAGTTCTTCGATGATGGAGAAGATATTATCGGCGACCGACTGGAATTCGGCCTGGCCCATCTCCAGGATCGTCCGGCCGACTTCATCGCTGATGGAAATGCCCTCAATCGCCCTG